>Ga0208381_1000318_pt1 | contig 18168 bp, 20 predicted proteins | sample CryBogCBE13Jul09_FD_184572 | JGI IMG/M metagenome (GOLD analysis project Ga0208381, IMG submission 184572) | Freshwater microbial communities from Crystal Bog, Wisconsin, USA - CBE13Jul09 (SPAdes) (version 2) | ecosystem: Environmental > Aquatic > Freshwater > Lake | place: Crystal Bog...
TGTAGAGGTGCATGGTGGCGGCCAAGGCCAGCACCATGTGGGGCGGCCAATGGCCCTGCAATTGGTGAAACTGACGCATCTGCGGCATCACCCGGACCGCAAATTTAGACCAGCTGTTCAAGGCAATGGAGGCCAATCGGTGTTGGATAAAGGGGTTGCCAAAGCGCCGTAAGACCTCGTTTGCAAACTCGGTCAACTCCTCTGCAGGCAAGGGCAGCGTTGGAATGACCTCATCAAATAAGAGGCCCTTTAAAAACGCCGCGACGGGCTCGTCTTTCATGGCCTGTCCCACGGTGCTGAGCCCTGCCAGCAAGGCGAGTGGCACCATGGCCGTATGGCCTGCGTTCAAAATGCCGACCTTGCGCAATTTGTAGGGGGCAATGTCTTCAACCAGATGAATGTTCAAACCCGAGCCTGGCAACTTGAGCCATTCAGCCACTTTGGCGGGCCCTTGAATCAACAGCAAGTGGTAGTACTCGGTGGTCACCAAGAAGGGGTCGCGGTAGCCGAGTTCGGTTTCCAGTGCTGGCATTTCATCGGCGGGGTAACCCGGCACGATGCGGTCGACCAGTGTCGAGCAAAAGACACAGGCTGTTTGCAGCCAATTTTCAAAGCCAGAACCCAAGTCCCAGCGCTTTGCGAAAAACAACACAGCCGCTTTGAGGGCATCGCCATTGTGGTCAATCAGCTCCATGGGCAACAACACCACGCCCGAGGCGGCAGAACCGGCAAAGTGCTCAAAACGCGCATACAACCAACGGGTTAACTTGGCGGGGAAAGCGCTTGGCGGTGCATCACTGAATTGATCTTGGGTATTGGTGGCAATACCGGCTTCGGTGGTGTTGGAAACCACGAACTGAATGTCGGGATTTTGGGCCAGCAACAAAAAGTCGGCCATGTGGTGGCTGAGGTCCAGCTCGCGTTGCACGCAAGTGATCAGGCGGTGGTTTTGTACCGCTTGCCCCTGTTCGTCCAAACCACGAACCACGGTGGTGTACAGGCCGTCTTGACTGTCCAGTAACGGGGCCGTTGAACGCGAGGTGGGACGCACGATCACGACCCCGGCATTCAACCCACAACATTCGTTCAACAGGTCGATTTGCCAATCGAAAAAGCCACGCAGAAAATTACCTTGCCCAAACTGCAAGACCCGGATGGGCAAATTAAAAGGCGTGGTGCGTTGAAGGGAGTTCATGGGCTTGCCGCTCACAGCGAAATGTCTTGACGCCAGAAAATGAAATCGTGTTGCGCCAATCGATCGGCCTTGGATTGGTAGCGACCACTGGCGGTGTCGATGACTTGGTTCAACAACGCTTTGGCGACTTCAGGAATGGGTTTGCCATCGACCACAGGGCCGCAGTCAAAGTCAATCAACTCGTTCAGTTTGGTCGCAACTTTGGTGTTGCTGGCAATCTTCAACACGGGCACGATGGGGTTGCCCGTGGGCGTGCCCAATCCCGTCGAGAACAGCACCACGTTGGCACCCGAGGCAACCATGCCCGTGACCGATTCCACGTCATTCCCGGGGGTACAAAGCAAGGACAAGCCCGGCTTGTCCATCAATTGACCGTAGTTCAGCACCGATACGATGGGCGAGGTGCCGCCCTTTTTCGCCGCGCCAGCCGACTTCATGGCGTCGGTGATCAAACCGTCCCGGATGTTGCCAGGACTGGGGTTATCGGCAAAATGGGTGCCCACGGCCTCGGCCTTGGCTTCAAATTCACGCATCAGCCCCAAAAAGCGACGCTTGTCGTCGTCGTGGACACAACGCTCGATCAAGTTGCCTTCGACGCCGCACAACTCAGGGAACTCGGCCAAGACCGAGGAGCCGCCCAAGGCGACCACCATGTCGGACACATAGCCCATGGTCGGGTTGGCTGAGATGCCCGAAAAGCCATCTGAGCCGCCGCATTTAACACCAATTTTGAGGTGCGACAAAGGCACGGGTTGGCGCACCACTTCATTCGCCTTGGCCAATTCTTTCAGGGTGTCTTGCAGGACCTGCTTCATCATCGCTTGTTCGCCGCCATCCCACTTTTGCTGCTCATAGATCAGGCAGGGTTTGTCAAAGTTCGGGTTGAGCTTTTTCAGCTCTTCTTGGAACATGCTGATTTGGGCGTTTTGACACCCCAAGCTGAAGACGGTGACGCCCGCCACATTCGGGTGGTCGGCATAGGCCGACAACACTTTGCACAATTCACGCGCGTCTGCGCGGGTACCCCCACAACCGCCGTTGTGGCTGATCATGCGCACGCCATCGACTTGGGGAAAGGGGCGCTGAGGCGCCGACGCCGCTCCCTGGCTTTGACCCAACAGGTCTTGGGCAAAGTTCGTCAACTCATCGTTGCCGTAGCCCAAACTTTTTTCCAAGGCCCTTTGCAACTGTTCGACGTTGCGGTTTTCGCAGAAGACCAAGGGGAAAATCAACCAATAGTTGGCTGTACCGACTCGGCCATCGCTGCGCACCACGCCTTGGAAGGTCTGTTCACTGTAATCCGCCACCCAAGGGGGCGACCATTGATAGGGTTCGCTGGCGCCAATTTCAACCTCGGCCGCATAGTGGGTGAGGTTTTCAGTGGTCACCGCTTCGCCACGGCGAATGGGGCTCATGGCTTTGCCGACGGGCACGCCGTACAACTTCAAAACTTCACCGACTGCGAAGCTGCGGCGAGCAAATTTGTGCTTGCGAGCAACCGGTGTTTGGATCAGGTAGGTTTCACCCTCCCAATCGACGACTTCGCCGCTGGTCAGATCGACCAAGGCGACCAGCATGTCGTCCTCGGGTTGAATGCACAGCACTTTGCTGTTGTTAGGGGCACTCATAGACCGAAATAGTTTTTGGCGTTGTCGTAGCTGACACCGCGCACAATTTGCGCCAAGGCATCGAAATCGTTGGGGGCTTCGCCGGCCTCCACCCACTCGCCCAACTGACGGCACAGCAGACGGCGGAAATAGTCGTGGCGCGGGTAGGACGCAAAACTGCGCGAGTCGGTCACCATGCCGACCGAGGTGCCCAGGACGCCGTGCTGCGCCAATACCTGCAGTTGGCGCAAGTTGCCGTCTTTGTGGTCGTTGAACCACCAAGCAGGGCCAAATTGCAATTTGCCAAAGGTATTGCCGTCTTGGAAGGCCCCGATCAAGGTGGACAGCACCTCGTTCATCGCCGGATTCAAATTGAACAACATGGTTTTGGGCAACTGATCGGTGCCGTCCAGCGCATCCAGGAACGAAGCCAAGCCGGCGCTGTTGGTCATGTCTGAAACCGAGTCATAACCGGTGTCCGGGCCCAGCGCACCGAGTTGGCGGGTGTTGTTGTTGCGTTGCGCACCGATGTGCAAGCACATGGTCCAGCCCAATTCCGCGTAAGCACGGCCCAAAGCTTCTAGCAACAAGCGTTGGTAGACACCCAACTCGGCGTCGGTCAGCAAAGTGCCTTGGAGTCGTTTGGCAAACAAACGCTCGCCATCTTGGGGGTTCAAGACACCAGCCGCCAAGGGCGTGTCGATCGCATGGTCCGAAATGCGCGCCCCTTGGGAGTGGAAGAATTCGAGGCGCTCAATCAAGGCTTTGACCAACTGATCAAAGCTGCCAATGTCCTTGCCCACGACGCCACCCAACAACTTCAGGTAGTCGAGAAAATCGTCGCGGTTGGCGCGCATGGCACGGTCTGGCCGATAAGCCGGCAACACCCGGGTTTTTAAAGCAGATTTGGCGATGTCGATGTGTTGCAACAAATCATCAGCGGGGTCATCGGTGGTGCAAGCAATTTCGACTTTGGCTTGCTCCAAGAAAGACCAGGCGTCCATGTTGCTCAATTTGGCGTTGGCCTGTTCCCAAATTTTCGAGGCATTGCGCTCGTTGATGACCCAATCGACACCCAACAAACGCCTCAACTCCAAATGACACCAGTGGTGGATGGGGTTGCCCAAGGCCAAAGGCAGCACTTTGCAAAATGCGCGGAACTTGGCCTCATCCGATTCGGGGCCGGTCACCAAACGCTCAGGAACGCCGGCGCTGCGCATCAAACGCCATTTGTAATGGTCGCCCGACAACCACAACTCCGTGAGATTACGAAACTTCTTGCGCGCTGCAATTTCACTTTGCTGCAAGTGCGAGTGGTAGTCGATGATGGGCAAATCCGCCGCCACTTGTTGGTACAAATCCCGCGACAACGGGGTGGTTAGCAGGAAATTCTGGTCAATAAATTCAGCCATGGTCTGTCAAAAGGAATCCAAACGAGAGTCAGCTCCTGATATATCAGAAGCGCGTGATTGGTATTCTAGACAGATATTTCAGTTTTATGTACTGAAAACACCTAGGTGTAAACCAGAATAAAAGCCCCTGACTGGGCGTAAAAAAACCCACTTCGCCGAGGCGGGTGGGTTGCTGAAAAGTGGTGCCGGATGTCGGATTTGAACTGACGACCTACCGCTTACAAGGCGGGTGCTCTACCCCTGAGCTAATCCGGCAAATTTTCAAGAGTCAAATTCTAGCAGTTACTTGACCCGTTTTAAGGTGAACTTGCTGCCCCCAGCGCTTGGCGGCGGCGTTTCTGACGGGTTCTCTTGGCTGGATAAAACCGACAAGGGCACCCGGGTCGGTGAGGTGCCAGCGCCAGGGGTTGGCGCCGTGGCGAGGTCAGGGGAGCCCGAAGTTGCAGACGAGCCGGATGACCCTGAAGCGGAAGCACTCGGGGCTTCTACACCCGGGAAGGCCATGCCTTGCCCATTTTCTCGGGCATAAATGGCCAAAACGCGACCCACGGGAACCACAATGTCGCGGGGCACACCGCCAAAACGGGCTTTGAATTCAATGAAATCGTTGCCCAAGCGCAAGTTGCTGGTCGCATCGATGCTGACGTTCAAAACAATTTCGCCGTTTTTGACGAATTCACGCGGCACTTGAACCCATTCGTCGACCGACACCGCCAAGTAGGGGGTGAAGCCGTTGTCGGCGCACCACTCGTGCAGGGCACGAATCAAATAAGGGCGGGTCGAGCTGATTTCAGGGGCGTTCATCATCGGCGGCTGTCTTGTAAGCACAAATTTACTTGCGCATGACCTTTTCAGAGGGCGTTAACGCTTCGATGTAAGCCGGGCGAGAGAAGATGCGCTCTGCGTATTTCAGCAAAGGGGCTGCGTTCTTGCTCAACTCGATGCCATAGTGGTCCAAGCGCCACAACAAAGGCGCAATGGCCACGTCGAGCATGCTGAAGTTTTCGCCCAGCATGAACTTGTTCTTCAAGAAAACAGGGGCCAATTGGGTCAGGCGGTCACGGATGTGGGCGCGGGCCTTTTCAATGGCTTTTTCATTGCCCTTGGTCACGCGGTTTTCCAGCGTGCTGACGTGCACAAAAAGTTCTTTTTCGAAGTTCAGCAAAAACAAACGCACTCGGGCGCGGTCGACCGGGTCGCCGGGCATCAATTGGGGGTGAGGAAAGCGCTCGTCAATGTACTCATTGATGATGTTCGATTCGTACAAAATCAAGTCGCGCTCGACCAAAATCGGCACTTGACCGTAGGGGTTCATGACACTGATGTCTTCGGGTTTGTTGTAGAGATCGACGTCGCGAATCTCAAAGTCCATGCCTTTCTCAAACAAGACAAAACGGCAGCGATGAGAAAAAGGACAAGTGGTGCCCGAATACAAAACCATCATGGTCAAAACTCCTAAAAATTAAAAAGAGTGGGCCGCACATGACGAGCCCACTCTGCGCTGCCGTCGCCGCGGTTCGCGGCGCTGTAGACAGGGAATGACAACTATATTACTTGATGTCTTTCCAGAACGAAGCGTTCAAGCGCCAAGCGATGATGGAGAAGCCCAACAAGAAGATCAAGACCCACACGCCCAAACGGATGCGGTGGTCTTCATTGGGTTCGCCCATCCATTGCAGATAGTTCACCAAATCGGCCACGGTTTGGTCGTATTGCAAAGGGGTTTGGGTGCCGGGTGTGATTTGTTCCCAGCCCTTGAACACTTCCACTTCGTGGCCATGTTCTTCTTCTTTCACGTAGACGGGGCGGCGTGAGCCTTGCAATTCCCACAGCACATGCGGCATGCCCACATTGGGGTAAGCGATGTTGTTCCAGCCGGTCGGACGGGTGTCGTCACGGTAGAAAGTGCGCATGTAGGTGTACAGATAGTCGGCACCACTGCCTGAATCGCTGGCGCGTGAGCGGGCAATCAAAGTCAAGTCAGGCGGATTGGCGCCAAACCAGTCTTTGGCCTGGCGGGGGTCAATCGAGGCCTTCATGGTGTCACCGAGCTTGTCGGTGGTGAACATCAAATTGTCTTTAATTTGCTGCTCGGTCAGGCCCAATTGGGTCAGAGCCACATAGCGGTTGAACGCAGCCGAGTGGCAGTTCAAGCAGTAGTTCACAAAGGTCTTGGCGCCGCGTTGCAGCGAAGCCAAGTCGTTGGTGCGCAGGGGGGCTTTGTCCAAAGCCACGCCTTCGTGGGCCACAGCCTGTCCAGCCATGCCCAATGCAGACACGGTCAAAGTGGTGGCCAAAGCCCATTGCATGAATTTTTTCAACATAGGATGTTCTCCGGGCTCAGTGGGCTTCAAAGGTGACACGATCGGGCACCTGCTTGAAGGTGCCAATTTGACTCCACCAAGGCATCAACAAGAAGAAACCGAAATAGAACAAGGTGCCGACTTGAGAAACGCGGCCACCAATTTCTGAGGGCGGTTGCACGCCCAAGTAACCCAAGACCGCAAACACCACCACAAAAACGGCGTAGAGGTATTTTTGCCAATCGGGACGGTAGCGAATGGATTTGACGGGGGCGTTGTCCAACCAAGGCAGGAAGAACAAGATCACCACCGCGCCGCCCATGACCACGACACCCCAGAACTTGGCGTCAATCGACAACATCATGGCAATCACGGCCACGCAGGCCACCACCGAGACGGCTTTCATGAAGCTGGGCATCTTGGATTTCAAGGCAGCGAACAAACCAGCACCGAAGACGCAAGCAATCAAGGCGTACATCATTTCGCTGGTGATGGCACGCAGCATGGAGTAGAAAGGCGTGAAGTACCAAACCGGCGCAATGTGGTTGGGCGTCTTGAACGGGTCGGCGGGGATGAAGTTGTTGTACTCCAAGAAGTAGCCGCCAGCCGTCGGTGCGAAGAAGATGATGGCAGAGAAGGCCATCAAGAACACGCTGACGCCCAAAATGTCGTGCACGGTGTAGTAGGGGTGGAAAGGAATGCCGTCCAAGGGGTGGCCTTGGGCATCCTTGGGCGCTTTGGGGCCCTTGATTTCAACGCCGTCGGGGTTGTTAGAACCCACTTCGTGCAACGCAATGATGTGCGCCACCACCAAGCCCAGCAGAACCAAAGGCACCGCGATGACGTGGAAAGCGAAGAAGCGGTTCAAGGTGGCATCAGACACCACGTAGTCGCCACGAATCAGCAAAGCCAGGTCAGGACCGACAAAGGGAATGGCCGAGAACAAGTTCACGATCACTTGGGCACCCCAATAGGACATTTGGCCCCAAGGCAACAAGTAACCCATGAAGGCTTCTGCCATCAGGCACAGGAAAATGGCGCAACCAAAAATCCAGACCAATTCACGCGGTTTGCGGTAGGAGCCGTAAATCAGGCCGCGGAACATGTGCATGTAAACCACGATGAAGAAGGCCGAAGCACCGGTCGAGTGCATGTAGCGGATCAACCAGCCCCAAGGCACATCGCGCATGATGTATTCAACGGAGGCGAACGCCACCGCCGCATCGGGCTTGTAGTTCATGACCAAGAAAATACCGGTCACGATTTGAATGACCAGCACCAACAGGGCCAATGAGCCGAAGAAGTACCAGAAATTAAAGTTTTTCGGCGCGTAGTACTCGGACAAGTGTTCTTTGTACAACTGCGAAGCCGGGAAACGGTTGTCAACCCAGTTCAACAACCGAGCGCCAGCCGAAGCGTTGGGGGAGATTTCTTTGAATTCAGCCATTTTTCAGTGCCTCATGCTTTTTTGTCATCACCGATCAGGATGAGGTCATCCGACAGGTACATGTGGGGAGGCACCGGCAAGTTGTCAGGCGCCGGCTTGTTTTTGTAGACACGGCCAGCCATGTCAAAGGTCGAGCCGTGGCAAGGGCACAAAAAGCCGCCTTCCCAATCGTCGGGCAGGCTGGGCTGAGGGCCCGTTGTGAATTTGTCGCTGGGTGAGCAGCCCAAATGGGTGCAAATACCCACCACCACCATGATTTCAGGCTTGATCGAGCGGTGCTCGTTCATGGCGTAAGGCGGTGTGTACTCGTCGGGATGGCGTTCCGACTTGGGATCGGCCAGTTTGCTGTCCAGCTTGGGCAACTCGGCAATTTGCTCGGGTGTGCGCTTGATGATCCAAACTGGCTTGCCGCGCCATTCGACGGTCATTTTTTCGCCGGGTTTGAGGCGAGAAATATCGGCTTGAACGGCAGCGCCCGCCGCCTTGGCTCGCACCGAAGGGGACAAACTGCTGACAAAGGGAACGGCGACTGCACCAGCGCCGACTGCGCCTGCACAGGCAGAAGTGATTAGCCAGGTGCGCTTGCTAGAGTCGATGGCCTGGGAATCGACTGAGGTGTCACTCATGGGGATCCTTGATGAATTACTCGGACGAACTTTCGCGGGCATTGTAACGGAGTGAATCCGCCTCTCACGGCTCTTGCGACAACTTTTGGGCCATTTTTAGCGCCTCGACCAAGCTGGATTCACTGGCCAAACCCGTTCCCGCCTTGTCAAACGCCGTTCCATGGTCGGGGCTGGTTCGCACAAAGGGCAATCCGAGGGTCACATTGACCCCTTCGTCGACCCCCAAGTACTTGACCGGAATCAAACCTTGGTCGTGGTACATGGCCACCACCACATCGAATTCGCCTGTATGCGGCGGCGAATTTCTGGCCCGCATGAAGACAGTGTCGGGGGACAGCGGCCCCACCGCATCCAGGCCCAGTGCCACCGCTTGCTGAACCGCCGGTGCAATGACTTCGATTTCTTCTCGGCCGAACAATCCGCCCTCGCCCGCATGCGGGTTCAAGCCCGCCACAGCGATGCGGGGCGCTCGTCCCAACAAACGGCTCAACGAGTCGTGCGTGATGCGCAAGGTTTGCAGCAAATTCTCTACCGTCACCGCCTCCAACGCTTGGCGCAGGGACACGTGGATGCTGACCAAGACGGTGCGCAGTTCGGCGTTGGCGAGCATCATGCGCACCGGGACCTCCGCGATGGAAAGGCCAGAAAAGGCCGCCGCTTCGGCTTGAAGCAACTCGGTGTGACCGGGAAAGTCGACCCCGCCCGCGTGCAAGGATTCTTTGTGCAAGGGCGCCGTCACCACCGCCGACACTTGCCCCGCCAAAGCCGCTTGAGCGGCTTGCACCACGGCAGCAGCAGCTTGTTGACCTGCCAAGGCGCTGACTTGGCCCCAAAGGGGCAATGCGGCGTTCATTGGCTCGCTCAGAAGGGGCCAAACAGGCAGCACCTGGGGCGGGAAAACGGGCCAACCTGAGGTCATCCATTGACTTGGCTCCACCAACGCCACTTGCCATGGACTCGCCTCAGGCCTCTCTTTTGCGACGGCCGTCACCGCCCGCCGCATGACCTCGGGTGAGCCCACCACCACCACTTGACGGGTTAATGCCGGCTGGCTTAAAAACGCTTTAACGAGGGTCTCCGGGCCAATCCCGGCGGCGTCCCCTTGGGTTATTGCGACAGGAAGGGCGACAGGACGGGCGACAGGTCGTGCGATAGGTCGGCTCATTTTTGGGGCAGTCATTCCCATTCAGGCCGGGTTGTCGATGTCAATGAATTCATGGTGAATGCCCAACTCCCGCGCCAAAGCATCGCCCAAGGCCTGCACGCCATAACGCTCTGTGGCATGGTGGCCAGCCGCCACATAGACCACGCCGCATTCGCGGGCGTAGTGGGTTTGTGGCTCCGACAATTCGCCCGTCAAAAACACATCGGCTCCTGCAGCGATGGCGTCTTCAAAATAACTTTGAGCCCCGCCGCTGCACCAGGCCACGCGTTTGATGGGGCGTCGGCTTTCGCCGACCACGACCGGTGTGCGCTTGAACGTTTTGGACACCCGCTCCACCAATTCGTCCAAGTTGGAAAAGTTGGCGTCGGCCATGCAGCCGAGTTGCTGGTCACCAAAGTAGGCGTCACACTCCCAACCGAACAACTGACCGATGCGGGCGTTGTTGCCCAAATGGGGTTCGGCGTCGAGTGGCAAGTGGTAGGCCAGCAACGAAACATCGTTGCTCAGCAAGCGTTGTAAACGCGGCTTCATCCAACCGGTCACGCAGGCATCTTGTCCGCGCCAAAACAGGCCATGGTGAACCAAAATGGCGTCGGCCTTGGCCTCCAGGGCCGCCTCAATCAAAGCCAAACTGGCGGTCACGCCGGTCACCAAACGCCGAATGTCATGGCGCCCCTCGACTTGAAGGCCATTGGGGCCATAGTCTTTGAATCGTTCTGGCTGCAAAATTCGATTCGCTGCCGCCAACAGGTCGGCGCGGGAAATGACGTTATCGTTGGGGTGCATGGCTGGACCAAGTCTGTCTTGAATTCAGGTTCGAAGAACCCATATGGGATGAATTATGAAACGCTTCTGGCTCATTTTCTCGCAAGCAGTCACGGTGCTGTTGGCCGCCTATTTTGTCTTGGCCACCTTGCAGCCTGGCTGGGTCCAAGAACTCGGCCGTCGGGCCCTGCGATCTACAACCGGCCCAATGAATTCAACTTTGAATTCAACTTCGAATTCCCCTTGGAACTCAGAGGCGCCTTTGGGCGAGGGGGAGGCCAAGGTTTTACCGGACGCCGCCCTCGGCCCGAGGCCGGGCAGCTTGAGTTCGGCCGCGAAAATCGCGGCCCCTGCCGTGGTCAGCGTGACCACCCATGAAACCGTTTCTGCTCGAACCCTGCACCCTGCAGTCCCGGGCCTGCCGGGAATTCAGGGAATGCCCGGGCTGTTTGGCCCCTTCGTCGAGCAGGCCCCCAGGGAACAAAACGGTCTGGGGAGTGGCGTGATCGTTTCCTCAGAAGGTTTGATAGTCACCAACCACCATGTGGTGGGCGGGGCCGATCAAATCAAAGTGACCTTGAACGATGGGCGACAAACCATGGCCAAATTGGTGGGGGCCGACCCCGAAACCGATTTGGCGGTGCTCAAAATCAACCTCAAAAACCTGCCGGTGATTCAGTTCGCCAATGCCGAGTCGGTGCAAGTGGGCGATCGGGTGCTGGCCATTGGCGACCCCTTTGGGGTTGGCCAAACCGTCACCAATGGCATTGTCAGTGCCTTGGGGCGCAATCAATTGGGCTTGAACACCTTTGAAAATTTCATCCAAACCGACGCCGCCATCAACCCCGGCAATTCGGGCGGCGCCTTGGTCGACGTGGATGGCCATTTGCTCGGCATCAACTCAGCCATCTACTCACGCAGTGGCGGCAACATGGGCATTGGCTTTGCCATTCCCATCAGCACCGTGAAACAGGTGCTCAATGGCATTTTGAAAGAAGGCCGAGTGGTCCGGGGGTGGATTGGCATTGAACCCCGCGAGCTCAGCGACGGCGAAGACAACGGCGGTCAAGGGGTCTTGGTGGGCGGTGTTTTGGCAGACGCGCCAGCCGCCAAAGCCGGGCTCAAAGCGGGCGATGTGATTTTGAAGGTCAACCAACAACCCGTGCGCCGAGTGGCTGAATTGCTGAACCAAGTGGCCGCCTTGTCGCCCGGTCAAGCGGTGATTTTTGCGATCCAACGGAACAACCGAATTTTGGAACTCCCGGTCACGCCAGACCAACGCCCCAACCGCCCTGTAAGACGCTAAAGAAGACCCGGCAACGTCCAGAAAAGCCCGGTTTTTTAAACCACGTCAATCGAATCCGGGGCTTGGGTTTTCTTCAAGAAAAGATGTGCGGCCCAGATGCCCACTTCATAGAGGCCGCCGACGACGGCCAACAAGACCAACATCGAACCCGCGTCGGGCGGCGTCACCACCGCGGTGACCACGGCGGCAACGACCCAAAAATAACTGCGGTATTGACGCAGTTGGTCGGTGGTCAGGACGCCCATGCGGACCAACAGCACCACGGCCACAGGGACCTCAAAGGCCAAACCAAAGGCCAAGAACATGCTCAAAACAAAGTCTAAATAGGCTTCAATGTCGGGCGCGGCCGTGATCGATTTGGGGGCAAAACCTTGAATAAAGGCAAAGACCTTACCGAAGACGAAAAAATAACAAAAAGCAATGCCCGATACAAAGAGCAAAGAACTCGACACCACCAAGGGCAAGATCAGTCTTTTTTCATGGGCATACAAGCCCGGCGCCACAAAAGCCCAGACTTGGTAAAGCACCGCAGGCAAGGCCAGGACAAACGACGTCATGACCAAAATTTTGATGGGCACAACAAAAGGCGAGACCACATTGGTGGCGATCAAATGGGTGCCGGCCGGCAGGGACGCCACCAACGGTTGGGCCAGCAAATCGTAAAGTTCAGCAGGACCGGGGTAGAGTGCCAATACCAGCACCACCACCGCCACCGCCAAGGCGGCCTTCACCAAGCGGTCGCGCAACTCCATCAGGTGTTGCACAAAGGGCAACTCAGAGCCGCTCAACTCGTCTTTTTTGGTTGAATCTTCGGACATTTAACCTAATTTCTGAGGACGGTATCGCGCCACCCGGGCAGCGCCTGACAAGGCCTTCGTCCGCACCCCGGCGCGCGCCTTGAACCACTGCGGTGTGGCGCTGCGCTTCAAGCGCCAATTCTTGCCAGGGTGCTTGTAACTGGGAGGGGGGATTTCGGCGGGGGCTTGCCAAGACTGCGTGGCGGCCAGAATGTCGGCGCTGGTCTCAGACCAGTTTTTATGAATTGATTCTTGCGCGGCGTTGACCGACTGATCCCAAGCTTGGGCTGCACTCGTGACCGACTCTTTGGCCTTGTTCAGCTCGTCCATGGCCATGGAGCGGTTCACCTCGGCTTTGACGTCAGACACATAACGCTGGGCCTTGCCCAACAAGGTGCCCACGGTGCGCGCCACGCGGGGCAGCTTTTCAGGGCCAATGACGACCAAGGCAACGACGCCAATCAGCGCCAATTTCGAGATGCCAAGGTCAATCATGCGGACTTAAAAGGAACAGCCTGGGCTCAGGCCTTGGGCTTGGCTTCCACGTCGACCGCGGTTTTTTCAGCGGCGGCACCCGTCGTTCCGGGTGCAACAGGCGCAGCGACTTGGGCCGTGGTCGTGGTGGCAGGGGCTGCAGCAGGCGCCGCGGCGTCAGGGCCTTGCGTACCGTCCTTCATGCCGTCTTTAAAACCCTTGACCGCTCCACCCAAATCAGAACCAATGTTCTTCAGCTTCTTGGTGCCGAAGACCAGGATCACGATCAGCAAAACGATCAACAAATGCATTGGGGAAAATGAACCCATGGAAATCTCCTAGAGAAATTGCTTGAAGCCTGTCTTTGATTCTAGCCGCGCAGCCAGGGCCGTGGACCACCCATGACGTGAAAATGCAAATGATGCACCTCTTGGCCGCCTTGTTCGCCGGTGTTGGTCACCAAGCGATACCCCCCCTGGGGATAAGGCTCACAACCCTGCTCCAGCGCCAGCTGGGGCACCAGCATCATGATCTTGCCAAGCAAGGCCTGGTCAGCGGCACCCACTTGGGCCATCGACGGAATGTGGCGTTTGGGGATGATCAAAAAGTGGACGGGTGCCCAAGGATGGATGTCGTGAAAGGCGAAAACATCGTCGTCTTCATAGACCTTGCGGCTGGGAATTTGGCCGGCGATGATTTTGCAAAAAATACAGTTTGGGTCAGCGTTCAACGTGCTCATGGTCTGCTCACTCCCTCTTTCCTGTCAATCGACTCAATCAATCTTGGTTGGCTTCACGTGCCACGGCTTTGCGCAAGGCTTTTTCTTCGAGGCCACTCAGCCCTTCCCGGCGCGACAGCTCGGCCAGCACGTCGGCGGGTGAGAGTTCGTAATGCCCCAAGGCCACCAAGCAATGGAACCACAGATCGGCCATTTCATTGACGATCTTGGCCTTGTCAGCGCCGTGGTCCGCGTCCTTCGCGGCCATGACCACTTCCGTGGCTTCTTCGCCGATTTTCTTCAAAAAGGCATCCGGGCCTTTTTGCAGCAAGCGCGCCACATAGCTGGCATTGGCATCGCCGCCGTTGGCGGGTTTGCGCGATTCGATCACCGCGGCCAATCGGGCCAGTGTGTTCATTTCAGATGGGGTTTTTTCTGATTCAGACATGGCCGTTTCCAGAGGCATAAATTTCGGAGGGGTCTTTCAGCACCGGGTCGACCGCCGTCCAAACACCGTTTTCTAGTTTTTGGAAAAAACAGCTGTGGCGACCGGTGTGACAAGCGATGCCTGGCTCATGGCCTTGTTGTGTGATTTTGAGCAGCACCACGTCGTTGTCGCAGTCCAACCGAATTTCGTGAACGGTTTGTTCGTGCCCCGATTCTTCGCCCTTGAACCAGAGCTTTTTGCGTGAACGACTGAAATAAACCGCGCGACCCAATTCAGCCGTTTTTTGCAGTGCTTCCCGGTTCATCCAAGCGAACATGACCACGTCGCCACTGCCCAGCTCTTGGGCGATGACGGGCACGAGGCCATGCTCGTCCCAGCGCACGTCGTTCAACCAAGACACAGGCAAAGCGCTCATGTCAACCGGACCGGAATGCCGCGCTCGGCCATGCGGCGCTTGGCTTGTTCGACGGTGTATTCGCCGTAATGAAAAATGCTGGCGGCCAAGACCGCGTCCGCGCCGCCTTGCTGGACGCCGTCGGCCAGATGGTCGAGGTTGCCCACGCCGCCAGAGGCGATCACGGGGACACTGACCGCATCGGCCACGGCCCGGGTCAAGGCCAAATCAAAGCCCGATTTGGTGCCATCCCGGTCCATGCTGGTGAGCAAAATCTCACCGGCACCGCGTTGTGTCATTTCTTTCGCCCAGACCACCGCATCGAGGCCGGTGTTCTGGCGACCGCCGTGGCTGTAGACGTCCCACCCTTCGCCACGGGCGATCAAGTCGTCACCTTGCCGGCGCTTGGCGTCAATCGCCACGACGATGCACTGGGCACCGTAGCGCGCAGAGGCGTCGGTGATGACTTGCGGGTTGGCAATGGCGGCGGAATTAAAACTGGTTTTGTCAGCCCCGGCATTGAGCAAACGACGAACGTCTTCGACCGTGCGCACCCCGCCACCGACCGTGAGCGGAATGAACACCTGCGAGGCCACTGCTTCAATGATGTGCAAAATCAAATCGCGGCCATCGCTGGTGGCGGTGATGTCCAAAAAGGTCAGTTCATCGGCGCCTTGGTCGTTGTACCGGGCCGCAATCTCAACCGGGTCGCCAGCGTCTCGCAGCTCGACAAAGTTAACGCCCTTGACGACGCGCCCACCGGTCACGTCCAAGCAAGGAATGATGCGTTTAGCCAGCATGAAAAAACCCCAAGCCGCTCAAAGGCCGGCCAGTTCGTCGGCGCGGTTTTGGGCGGCGGCGAAGGGGAGGTCGCCGGTGTAAATGGCACGGCCGCAAATCACGCCTTGCACCCCTTCGCTCTCAACGGCGCAGAGTTGCTCAATGTCGAGCATATTGGACAGACCGCCAGAAGCTATGACGGGGATCGTCAAGGCCTGCGCCAGCTGCACCGTGGCGTCGATGTTGATGCCAGACAACATGCCGTCGCGGCCAATGTCGGTGTAAATGATGGACTCCACGCCCCAATCTTCGAATTTTTTGGCCAAATCCACCACTTCGTGTCCGGTGAGTTTGCTCCAACCATCCGTGGCCACTTTGCCGTCTTTGGCATCCAAACCGACGATGATGTGCCCGCCGAAAGCCGTGCAGGCGTCGCGCAAAAAACCAGGGTTCTTCACGGCCGCGGTGCCAATGATGACGTAGCGAATGCCGTTGTCGACGTATTTTTCAATGGTGTCCAAGTCACGAATACCACCGCCAAGTTGAACCGGAATGTCATCGCCCACGGCTTTCAAAATTGATTTGATGGCATTGAAGTTTTGTGGCTTGCCGGCGAAGGCCCCATTCAAATCGACCAAATGCAAGCGCCGAGCGCCCTCGTCGACCCACTTGAGGGCCATGGCCGCTGGGTCTTCGCCGAAGGTGGTGGATTGGTCCATATCGCCTTGTTTGAGGCGAACGCAATGGCCGTCTTTTAAGTCAATCGCAGGAATGAGAAGCATGGCGCTGGGGGCAGCAAAGGTTGAAGATAGAACGAATAGAAATCAAGGCTGCCAGTTCAAGAAGTTCCGGTAAAGCCTGAGACCGTGTTGGGCGCTTTTTTCAGGGTGAAATTGGGTGGCAAAGAGATTATCGCGCGCCACCGCGGCTGTAAAGCGGCCACCGTAGTCGGCTTGACCTGCACTGTGGCGCCAATCAGACGGTTTGGCATAAAAACTGTGCACAAAATAGAAATAGCTCTGATCGGGAATGCCGTCCCACAAAGGGTGAACGGCACGGTCCTTGCCATCAGGCCGATCAACCGGAATCTCACCGCTTTGCGCGTCGGGGAGGAAGGGCATTTCAAACACTTGATTCCAGCCCATTTGGGGCACTTTGAAACGGCTGCCGTCGGCTTGCAAGCGGGGCGCATCGGCGGGCGCCGAGAAATCAAACTTCAGTACCTCGCCGGGAATCAAACCCAAGCCCGGCGTGTTGCCTTCGGCGCTGTGGTCGAACAACATTTGCATGCCCACACAAACGCCAAACAAGGGCTTGGTGGCGGCCGCTTCCAAAACAGGTTCTAGCAGTCCCGATTCCCGCAGCTCGCGCATGCAGTCGGGCATTGCCCCCTGGCCTGGTAAAACGACACGCGCTGCATCACGAACGACCTGAGGCGATTGGGTGATGACCACTTCCACGTCAGTGCCTTGCGCGGCGGTCTTCACCGCTTGCGCTACCGAGCGCAGATTGCCCATGCCGTAATCGACGACCGCGACCCAACTCAAAGGGACCCCTTTGTCGAAGGAATGCTGCTCAAAGCCCGGGGATCCCATTCCAGCGCCGCGCGCACAGCCCGGCCGAAGGCCTTGAAAATGGTTTCACATTGGTGATGCGCGTTTTGGCCCTTGAGGTTGTCAATGTGCAAACTCACGCCGGCGTGGTTCACAAAACCTTGGAAGAATTCATAGACCAACTGTGTGTCCAGTGCGCCAATCATGCCGGCGGTGAAATGCACGTCCATCTCCAAACCGGGACGCCCCGAGAAGTCGATCACGACGCGAGAGAGCGCTTCGTCGAGTGGCACATAAGCGTGGCCATAACGACGAATGCCTTTTTTATCGCCAACCGCTTGGGCAACCGCTTGACCCAAGGTGATGCCAATGTCTTCCACCGTGTGGTGGCCATCGATGTGCAGATCACCCTGGCATTGGATGTCGAGATCGATCAAACCATGGCGGGCAATTTGGTCCAACATGTGGTCTAAAAAACCAATACCCGTCGCCAATTGGGCTAGGCCGGTGCCATCCAAATTGAGGGCCACGCTGATTTGCGTTTCAGCCGTTTGGCGGCTGACCTTGGCCACGCGCGGCTGGGCAACGGTCAAATGGGAAGCTAGGGGGTCGGACATGGAATCCATTCTGTTCAACGTTCAATTCAATTAAGCAAGGGACGACGCGCCGTTCAAGGCCGTCTTCAAGGCGGCGTTCAAGGCGGCAATTTGGGCGCGGTTTTCTTCGGGCGTGCCCACCGTCAAACGCAAGCATTGATCCAGCAATGGATGCATTTTAGAAACGTTCTTGATCAGCACGCCTTGGGCCTTCATGGCTTCAAAGATTTTGGTGGCATGGGGCACCCGCACCAACACCATATTGGCCTGGCTGGGCCAGACCTTCACGCCGGGCAAGGCTTGCAAGGCGGCGACCAAGGCGTCGCGCTCATGCCGCAGCGTTTTGGCTTGCTGCGCAAAAACAGGGGCGTGCTCTAAAGCAAACAAAGCAGCCTCGGTGTTGAGTACGCTGACGTTGTAGGGTGGGCGCACTTTGTCGATTTCACAGACCAAGGCCGCGGGGCCGATCAAGTAGCCCAAGCGCACCCCCGCCAAGCCAAATTTACTCAAGGTGCGCATCAGCAGCACCCGGGCATTGGCGCTCGGATGGGCCTTGATTTCAGTCAACCACGTGTGGCTGGC
>Ga0208381_1000320_pt1 | contig 18149 bp, 27 predicted proteins | sample CryBogCBE13Jul09_FD_184572 | JGI IMG/M metagenome (GOLD analysis project Ga0208381, IMG submission 184572) | Freshwater microbial communities from Crystal Bog, Wisconsin, USA - CBE13Jul09 (SPAdes) (version 2) | ecosystem: Environmental > Aquatic > Freshwater > Lake | place: Crystal Bog...
GACAGGCGACGACGGGGGCTGCGACGACGCTTGGGAGAAGCATTTCTTACGCATCTATTTTCCGAGCGATGCTTGTGGAAGCCATTTCTGCAGCGCTTTCTTTTTCCGCCTTCAAGTCCTCCTTCAGGAGTTTGACCTCCTACAAGGGTTTGTCCGCCTTCTAAAGTTTTACCTCCTTCTAAAGTTGTTACCATTTTTTTTTTATGCAAGTGAACAACAATTACCAAAATACCAAATTTTCATTATTCCATTGCCATTAAAATACAAATTATATCCGACACAATTTCATCTTTCGATTCTGCAACATAATTTATTATGCAGCAAAGGTCAAATTGATTCGCTTCGTACAATGCTTTCCAAATCCGATTCATTTTAACAACGTTACCACCCACAATTTGATAAATAAATTCAATGCTTAAAATTTTATAAAAAGCATAATTTATTTTTGCGAGTGAATGAATAATGGATGGCTTGACTTCACAAATGTCGCACAGTTGCATAATTTGTAATCTTGACAAGGAGTTTAATAGTTTAAATGAAAAATAAGGATGAATCCCAGAATTTAGAAAGTTTGCAACTCTTTTCATGTCGCTAAGTTTGGGAATATAAGAATTAATTTCACACTTTATGGCAGATTTAATAAAAATAGAGGAGTGTGGGCATGCTTCACCTTTTTCAGCAGAAGACAAAAGAGCATATGTTGCCATTTTTTCAAATTTTATAAAACTTTATTATAACTGTAAAAAAGGACACTTTTAAAATTTTGTACAGAAAAATAATGGAAGGGTGGGAAACTTTAGTTTCAAAAACACATGGAAAAATATATTTTTTTCATAAAGCGAGTGGAAGAAAACAATGGATAAAACCTGATGAACTTATTGAAGCAGACAAAAAATTAATTAAACTATATTTCACAAATAATGTTTTGGAAATGGAAGATGATTTTTTAAAATGTATAAGAGCTTCTATCTACTATGAATTTTCTTTAGATTTACGGTTAGCAGATTGGTTTAATTTGGTCCCTTATTCTGTTCTTGATGTGGGATGTGGACATAGCAAAGATTTTGAATTGTGGAAAAAAATGGAATGTACCGATTATGTTGGAATGGATGACAATGTATCTACAAAAAATATTTTAAAGCTTGATTTTACTGCAGAAACTACATGGCAAAATTTAAAGCAAAAGTATGATGTTATTACATGTACAAATGCAATAGAATACGCGTGTAGTGACAAGCATTCATTTCAAGTATTAATGAATGGCATGATAAAAAGTTTAACACATAAGGGTAGAATAATAATAATTACTCCAGACAAACAATTATGGAAACACGGAGGAATTTTTAATTCTGTGAATAAAGAATCAAATATTTTGTTTGGTGATAAATTTACATGCTCAATAACTGATAACACTCCTATGTGGTGGTTTGATGAAAGCATGTTAAATGAATTTATTAATGGCGATTTAAAATTATTACCAAGTTGTAATTTAGCAAAATTTGCGGCATGGATTGGTTTCGACTCGCCCAAAATATCTTTGCACAGAGCATTTGAATATAATTTGCACCATCGTGAATGCAGGAAAATTTTTAATGCTCATTTAATTACAGCGGAAGATTGGAGGTGTGCGAATTTTTTTAAAGTGTTTATTTTAACAAAGTCAAACAAGTGTGGCCGCAATTACGAAAACGAAATTAATTCTTTTTAAACGTGCGTTTATTTTTATTTTTTTAACAAAAGCACAATATTCATTTTTGGTTGTGTACTATAAATAAATGGAAAAAATGTATGAATCTAGATTAGCACTTTTTAATGAAGTTGTTTTACCCAATGATGAAGAATTAAGCGTAGAAGAAAAAAGAGCATTTAGGGGAATAATGATGTTGTCTTCTCAACCACAAAAAGAAGAATTAAAAACAGAATCAGTTGTTGTAAAGCAAGATGATCCCGTAGAAGTAGTAGAAATAAAGGCGCCAGAATTAAAATCTGTACAACCTTCGGATTGGATTAGTGCAAAGAAATGTAAAAAAAGTAAAAAATACTAAATGTCTTTATCAATTGTTTGCTCGTGCTCAATGTCAGAGAGTTCTTCGGTTACAATAGACGTGTTCGGAGAAATTTCTCCCTCTTCTACATATTCATTATTACGCATTTTAGCGTAGCTCATTTTGTCCGCAGAAGTTTTGTCTGCAGCTACTAAAGTTAAAGTAATTACACTTATTATAAACGTACAGATGATAAAAACCATGTTAATGACTTCTATCATTTTTTAGAAATTAACAATGAAAGTAAACGAGCGTTTTGTAGTGTTGCAATAAGCAACGACAATGTAATTAAAATTAAGATTAGAATACTGATTAATCCAAGTGTCCAAAATAATCGTGTTTCATTTGTTACGCTTAAATAATGTAAAGTTTCACTTTTAGGTTTTTGGGAAGTTTCACTTTTGGCATTTTCGGATATTTCTGCTTTGGGAATTTCAACTTTGGGAATTTCTTTTAAAATTTCTTTTTGAGGCCAAACAGATTTTGGAGTATTGTACCTCCGTTTCATTTTTATTTTAAGATGAGTACCTTAAAAATTTTATAAGTCGTAGTTGTTCTTTTGACAGCGCATGTTTTCTATGTGCTTGTTTCCATCTCACAACAATATCTTGCAGCGTAAATATTACAAATACACAAACTAACCAAATTGTCCCCGTTGTCCGCAGATTTGAAACATCACTATTATTTAAACCTACAATAATAAGTGAAGATGCAATAGCCACAAATAAACTCGTATTCCAATTTACTTCCGTTGCATTTGAATTAGCAATCAATTCTAAACGTTCCCACGACTCTTTTATTTTTCCCACTGTTTCATGCCTTGGTTTTTGTAAATGTAAGTCGCCATCAGAACTATATCTTAATAATGTAAAACCTATTGCAGCATACAAAAATCCAAATGCTAAAAAAGTATAATTATTCATTAAAATCATTTTTGTTTTATTTTTTGCATTTTAAACAGATTAATTTGCGACGCAACAAAAGAAAGGCGTCCCTTTCCCCAAGAGTTCACTACGTTCGTCAGGTTGAGAAGTTAACCCTTTTTAGAAATTTTTCTGCGCAACTAATAGTTAAGTTACACTCGGTTATAGAAATTCCGAAACCGTGGCCACCTCTTTAAAACCTCCAAATATTCTCTTCTCCTTTGTAATGAATTTGTAGCCATTTTTACCGCAATTGCATACACGGATCCTAAGTCCAACTATACTAAAGCTGGGTATCCTAAGATAAAAAATTAATAATCAGAAAAGTAAAATAAATACCAAGTATAAAATAAAAAATGAGTCCTAAACGTAAAATTCGCAAATCATCTAAAAAATCTCCAAAACGTAAGTCGCCCAAGCGCAGATCAAATCGTAGATCAAGTCGTAGATCTCCAAGATGCAGAAAATGCAAACCTTGTAAAAGATTAATAAGTAGTCCCATGAGGGTCCCAATGGCTGGGCCCATGGCTTATCAAATGGGTGGTCCTATGGGTGAGCCTATGCCTTATCAAATGGGTGGTCCTATGGGTGAACCGATGGGTGGACCGATGGGTGGACCGATGGGTAGACAAATGGGAAGTCCTGTGGGTAGACAAATGGGTAGACAAATGGGAAGTCCTGTGGGTAGACGTATGCCATGGAATTCTTCACCAGATACCGATAAAAAAGTAAAGTCTAATTTATTAGATCTAACTGGGGTACCTGGCATTCTTCCTTTAAGTCCAATACTTGCAAGACCCACTGCTCCTTTAGAAACAATTGTTGAACCAGTTATTGATACTGTCGCTTCAATTGTGCAACCACCCGTACAAGCATTAGGAAATATTGTAGAAGAAGTGACAGATCCAATTATTCGCCCTCCCACGTTTTTTTGGCCTCCAAGATCACCTCCATCACCGCAAAACGACCCAGAACCCGTATCTCGTCGTCGTGGTCTTAATATGGAACAAACAGCACCTCTAAGAATCATTCCTAGACCTCCTAATTATCCTCCTCCCCGTAATTTAAGAAGATTTTAAAGACCCTCTTCTTTTCTTATGTTCTATTAATTGCTGTACAATAATTCGCCATTCTGTTCCATCCCAATATATTGGAGCCCATAATCTTGGATCATCAAAATTTCCCTTTACACCATTTTTTAATGCTACTTTATAAATAATTCCGTTACCACCAAATTTCCAAACCTTCGCACCTTTTCTATATCTATAATAATCAACATATTTATTAATGTCGCGCGCATTTATAAATTCAAGCAAAAATCCTCCCACAGATGATTCAGAGTGATAACCTTTAAACATTTCTTCTGCATTGGGAAAAATTGAATGGATTGAATTACCAATGACTAATTCAATAATATTTAAAACAAAGCAAACGGCATAATGTATGCTTCTAAATAATTTTGCACCACTCTGTGCAAAAATATGGAAAATTGTGTCTTTGACATACATGAATTTTTCTTTCAGCGTTAAAATGCCAACTCCTTTATCAGCTACTTTTAATCCAGGTCTTACATAAGAATAGATTGTTGATAATAAACTAAAAGATTCTTTTAATTTTGCATCTTTCACAATGACAGGACTTGAGTTAAATATATTTAAAAATGATTTTAATAAATCAAATATATTTTTTGCGAACAAAAACAAAACTCTGATTAATTTACTTGTTGATTGTGCATATTCTCTATATGATTCGTTAATCATGAAATCCAGGTTTGGAAACTCTGTCTTTAAATTAAGTTCTGGATTGTTAAATATGGCTATTAAAAACAGTAGTAAAATTATTTCTGCCAAATATTCTGTTAATTTGCTGTTGCACCCCTTAGATCTTTGAAAAATTGGGGCAAAGTGCACAAATATTGTTTGTAGTCCGCCTTGTACACGAGCCGCATAAATTTTAAAAGATTTAAAATAATCGTCAATGTCACCCCCTCTCAATTCTCCCCCGTGCAAAAATAACGGTGGACGCATTTTTATTTTTTAGCTGCTGCCGCAAAAAAAAACTATTTACAAAAAAAAAATGCCTTAACCAGAGATCGAATCTGGGACCTTCTCTTTTTTTATTTTTTTACAAGAGAGATGCTCTACCACTGAGCCATTAAGGCAAAAGGACGAATCCTCCCACGACTTTACTACCCAGGTGTTTAGATTGCCCGACCTATCCCTCCGTTGCGACCATTCTCGCTCCGAATTCACGTTATGGAGGGAATCCTCGTGGATTATCACATAAACTAGGTGTTCTTATCTAACGCTCTTCCTAACCTTATTCCAAAGAATAGTACGGGCCATTTCGTGTATTGTAAACGCTCTACCACTAAGCTAGACCAAAGCCGTAGTTTCACGAATTCGTAATGTAACTAGACTAGAAAAACTTTAATAAATAAAAAAAAACTTTTTAGTAAAAAATAAAAATGGGAAGATTTGTACCTTTTTTGCTTTTGTTGACTTTGGTTCTATTAATTATTTTAGTGGTTTATTGGTCATGGGGACCTCGACAAGCGCTGGAAAAATTGGGGAATAGTAATGTAACCCTAAATTTAAATGGAGGTGACTTGTCAAAAGTGCTGGTAGTATCAAAAACTGCTGCAACCACAACATATAATATGCCAACTGTAAAAAATTTAGTTGATTATTTTAATTTAAATACAGGAGATTCCATACGATTTGTAATTATAAATAATTCAGACAATAATAAATCATTGGTATTTAACGGCGGAACATCCAATGATTCATATGTAAATGATGGGCTGCCCAATGGTGGCGTATTTACTATTGGTGGAGGAGGAAATGCAGAATCTTATTCTTTTACTTTGACTGTTCTTGGAACATATAAAGATAAAGGCTATTGGGGATTCAATACTGGATTCCCAACTTCAACACCCAGTGATTATGCAAATACAGTGAGTGTAGTTGCAAAACGATTGTATCAAAAAGATTAGTTAATTTGAAAAAAAAGAATTAAAAACAGACTTTAAAAACTGATTTTAAAAAGTGTCCAATTTTATTTGAAAAACAAAAAATGACAAAACGTTTGCGTATGTATGATGATGAAGATGCAGCAAAAGATGCATGGGCTACAATTATAAAACAAGAAAATAATACAAATGATGCAATTTGTATTACGAATCCTTCACACCATCATATTTTCTCAGCTGTAAATTTACAATTATTTCCTACAACTAAAAAACCTGCTTTTAAAGAAGTGGAAATTGATGGCGAAGAAGAAGATGAGGAAATTATATTGCCTCCTCGTCAATCTCCAGATGTAATGCTAAAACCAAGTGAATTTTATGAAGAGTTTGTGTATAGAAATACAGAGCAATGCCTAGAAGAATTGGAAGCTCCTCAAAAATCTCAAGAATGGCTTGAAGCTCGCAAGTATTGTATTACAGCATCTCAATTTGGTGCAGCAATTGGTGAATCGCCTTATCAAACTCCTGAAGCTCTTGTCATGGAAAAAGTATGGTTTACATTTAAAGGAAATGCGGCATGCGAATGGGGAAATGATCATGAACCACACGCAAAAGAATCATTTTTTCAATATTTAACTACGACCAAAAAAGATAGAACATTTAAATTTAGAGAAGAGAATTTAATGAAATACGCAGATACTCCATGGATGGGTGTTTCGCCCGACGGACTTGTGGAATATGAAAATGGAGATATTGAATTAGTGGAATATAAGTGTCCTGCCTACCTAAGAAATACTAAAGATCATCCATATGCAAAGCATCCCAAAAATACGCCTCCGCATTATTATGCACAAATACAAGGAATTATGGGATATTTAAATATGCATGGCTACAAAATTAAAAAGTGTTGGTTTGTGGTATGGCAACCGCATCAAACCTGGATTACTGAACATGCATTTGACAAGGAATATTATGACACAAAGTTATTTCCTGGAGTCAAAAATTGGTACTTTCAAAAGTTTTTACCTGCTCTAACTCATAAACATAATGGATTGTTAGACTTTGGGCAAATACATCCTTCCGTAGAATTAAAATTTGACAATTAATATTTTACTAAAAATAAAATGCCAAGTTTATTGAGACAAAATGTTGAAAAAATGGAAGATGAGGTATATGAAGATTTTTATACTGCAGACTCATATATTGGTGTTGATAAAGATGGAGATTACCAATTTAAATTAAAACATTGGTTTTGGAAACAAGAAGAATATGGCGGTAAAATATATTGGATTGAAGAAGTTAAAATGCCGAACAAAATTTTTAATCCAAATGAATTAGCAAACGAACGTTATTTAAATTTACAAGGGATACCGTATACTCGATTATATACTAAAAAAGGTGTTCCATCAAAAACATATAGAAGAATAATACCTTCTATGAATTTTTTTAAAGATACGTTTTCAAATGTTGATTTGAAAGTTATTACAAGATTTTTTAATAATTATGGTGAAGAAGTAAAAATTTTTAATGAAGAAGCATTAGGCAATTTTAACTATTACGAATAAATCATTCATTATATTCAAAATTTGCCATATTAAATTGATGATCAAATATAATAGGTTTTTTTAAACATTACTATTATTAGTGTCCAATTTTGTCTTAAAAAAAAATGTCAATCGAACCATTTCATGTAGCTTTATTCATAAACGATACTCATTACATGGATATTGATACAGAGCCAGAAGATGTTCAAGATAATGTTCAAAAAGATATTCAAGAAACCAAACGTAAAAGTTTGCGCGTCCAAAAAAAACCTGCAGAATTATTTGAGTGTAAGTATATTGCATGCGGCTATACTACATTTCAAAAAAGTGATTTTGTAAAACATAAACATTAAAAAATTATCTTTAAAAAAAATCATTGTTTTTATAAAGTATTGCATTTACAGTCGCAATTTCATCAAGTGTTTGACCATTATGTATAATGACAGAATCATCTTCATTTAATAAATCTTTCACAAATCCTTGTGCCATTAAAATTGGATGGCCCGTCAAATATTCTTGTATCCGACTCTGTTTATTTACAATTACAAATTTTAAATCATCATTGTAAATCATTTCATTTTCTAAAAAATTTATCAATGGACAGAATTTTTTTACAGATGCACCTTTTGTAATAAATGATAATTTTTGATACCCTCGATTAATAATCATAAACATTGGACACTTTTTTTATCACAAAGCAAAAAAATGAAATGTGATTGTGTAGAATTCGAAGATGAGGAAGGTAAAGGCTACGAATATTATTGTGATTTTTGTCTAGCTACCAAAGATAATTTTTGTGTGTGCTCTACACTAGAAGAAAATTACAAGTGCGAAATTATGAAAGTAAGGTGCAAGTTTTGCTGCCTACGCATTGCACACAAAATGGACACTACGAAACCTACTGAAAAATCTACTGAAAAATCAAAGCAAGAGTAAAATGGAGCTTGTGTTAGCCCTCGAAAAATATAATTCATTAAAAAGACGCTTAGAATTTAAAATTATGAATCGAACAAATACTGCGGATGACGCACAAAAATTAAGTTTGGCTCACTTAAATTATATTGAGATGCAATTTAATGAAAATATTATTGAACGACCCATCCAAGAAATTTGTGCGCAATTAAAACAAATTTATCAAGAAGATTTAGACATTATTAAACAAGTAGCTCAAAGCATAATTCGTAAAAAATTTAACGTGGAAATTTTTTAAGTTATAAAAAAAATGATTTTAAATTTTTTTTCGATTAAAGAATATCCTTAAAAATTTAACGCCTTACAATAATTTGAATTAATTTTTCAACTACATCTTTTTTATCCAAATCTTCAAAATTTAAATTACGTATTTTTTGTAATCTCATTTCGCGCTTTAATTCATCCACCTCCAAAACATTTCTACCATGCTTTAAATATAACAAATTTCTTATTGCTGTAAAAGGAATCATTTTTTATTATCAGTATATAAAAATTGGACACCTATTTTTTTATTGAAAAGAAAAAATGGATTTTGCAGAAGTTCATCCAAAAAATGAATTAATTCCAATAGATGACGAAATTGTCCAAGACGCTGTTGATTTAGCTGCATGTGGAGAGCCCACCGATTTAAAAACTTTGAATTTGTCTGCCAATGCACCGTTTTTATTTAGAGTCAATGAACTTGCACCACTTGCAGTTGGCGCATATTGCCCTATTTGGAAAGAAATTAAAGATGCGTCCTTTAAAAATCCTTCTACATTAATTGAATGGCTAAAGCGTAAGAAAATTGAGATTAATAAATGGAGTGTGAACAAACATTCTGTGGCTACTCATGTTACGATGAACAATGGGCGATTTCATGTGAATGAAAAAGACGAAGAAGATTTTTTAAAATGGTATGCAGTATCATTAACGTTATCAAAGCGCATGTGGTTTGTGGAACAATTAACGACTGTATTCAGATACTTTGTGGATTTAGATTTTTGTCAGCTTGCTGGTATTCCTGAGCGCAGTATGGAAGCTACTGCCCATGTTGTTCAGCGTGTTTTACGTAAATTTTATACTAAACATGTAGATGATCTAAGTGTGATTGTGTGCACCACAAATTATAAATATGTGAATGCAAAAGCAGATAAACCAGAGATGGTTAAGACTGGCATACATTTATTATGGCCTAGTATATATGTAACTCGAGATGATGCGCTTGATTTAAGAGAATCTATTCTTGTCGAATTAGAAGAAGTATTTGGGAAACGTGTGCATCCTAATAATTCTTGGCAAGATGTTGTGGATTCAAGCGTGTATGGTTCTGGAAATGCTGGCACTAAGGGTAGTGGTTTACGAATGCTTGGATCACGTAAAACAGATCCATGTGGATTATGTAAAGGGAAAAAAACTTCAAGATCACCTACATCTGGGCGCGAAGAAAACTGTCAGCAATGTGTTGGCAATGGTCGTGTAGATACTGGACGTCCATATTTTCCTTTATGTGTATTGGATGGAATGGGCAAACGGAATCGAAATGCAGAAGAAGAATATCGCACAAATATGCATAAACTTGTACTGGACACAAAAGTTCGCACAAATTTTAAAGAACGACCTGCTGAACCATATTATGAAATACCCGAGCATGCTCCTCGTCATCTTGCCCCTAATTTAGCACAAACAAGAGGAAGAATTAGCAATGCTACAAAAGATGCGCAAGCTGGCATCACAAAACCCAATGATCCAAAATTACAAAAAAGTACTAGAATTGAATTGAGCAATACAAGTGGAGAATGGAATGCCGTTGAACATTTAATTCGGAGTTGTGGTACTGGAAAATATTCTAAAGTTGTTATTTCAAAGATTACAACGGGTGCAGTAGCTTCTCAATATGTTGTGCATGTAACTGGAGAAATGTGCAGATATTGTCATAATATATCAAGAGAACATGCAAGTAATCGTATTTATTTTGTAATTGATGCAAATGGATTATTTCAAAGGTGTCATGATAATGCGGATGTCTTAAATGATGAAATGAAATTTGGATTGTGTAAAAATTATTGTGGCAATTTAGGAAGTATTCCGCATCATTTAGTAGGACAATTGTTTCCTAAATGTGCAGCCGCAAAGACGTTGAGGGACGATGATGAAGCTATTACAGATGAAGAAGATTTAAGTGATGTTCGAATAACCAAAGACCATAAATTGCGTAGACTTTATGAAATTGGTGATGCACTAAGTCAAGAATTATATAGCACTTCGTGGTCTTCCACAATCATAACTTCCGTGGGCGCGCATATCATTTCAAGACATGCTGCACGCGCAACGTTGTTGTCTACAAAAACTGCACTTGCTGTTGGTGATTTTAAATATTTGTCGAGTGTGGAACAATATGCTATCGATCCAGCAGCCCTTGGATCTAGATGTAGTATTGCTTTGAAAGAATTGGGTTTTCAAGATGATATTGGTGGTGCACCAAACTCTGCAGATATGCCAAAGAAAATGATACCATTGGCAAAATTGGAACAAAAACTTTTTAAAAATCTTTTGTCAATTGTGGAAATGGCTGCATATATGGATCCTGAAGTTGTTACAAGAGGCCTTGATTGTGAAAGTTTTGACGGTTTAATTACGGAACGCCTTAAACAATTGCATGTAGCAAATGTAGAAAATGATATTGTAGATCTGGCGTGCAATTATAAATAAAATGAGGTCAAGTGAAATTACACTTGTTATTTTACTAAGTATTTGCACACTTATTGCTATTATTTCAATGGCTCAAGGCAGCGATTTAGTAAAAGATGGATGGCTCATTCCTGTGTTTGTAGCGCAAATTTGGAGCATAGTTGTATATTCTAAAAAATAAAATGTTTAGTTTTCAACAATTTCATGAATTGTCAAAAGAAGAAATTGAAACAGGGTTTGTTGAGCCAATTGTAACTATTGGCGATAAATGGATTTATAAAGTTAAAAAATTTACTACTATTTCGAACATTACCTTACTTTTTAGAGGAGACGAAGAAGAAGGTTTATTAAGTTATTTAGATGAAGCTTATTTATTCGTCAATGGACGTATTGTAGACAAATTAGAAAATTTAGATGAAGATCCGCGTGTATGCGAATTTCCTCATTTTGATGAGGAATATCCTTTGCCAAGCTTTGCTTTAGATTCTATTGAAATTCATGTTAAATTTTTTAAAGATCCGCCATTTCAAAAAGATCAATTACGTATTTTAGGGGACGTAAATGAACAACCCTTAGTTTTAAATGAAGATTGGAAATATTTAACACGAGAATGTACCTTTGTAATGGAAAAAGGTAAACTTACTATTGTTGAAAATATGTGTGAGAAATTTGAAAAAATTAAAGAAATTTTGGATGAAAGTGAGAGCGAAGTGGACGATTTAGATTTGGATTTAGGAATGGCTAAATCTAGATTACTAAGCTATGATTTAGATTATTATACTAGCTGGAAAACACAAAGAAAATTATTAAAAAGAAATTTAAATTAATTGAAGCATTTCTATATTTACTGTAACTAGAACTTGCAAGCATTCTTCCCAACACAATAAATTTTCTTTTAAATCTTCTAAAGTATCAGGAGTTTTACTTAAAAATGGACTTTTTGTAATTAAATTAATCTTGTCATCCATCATCAATTCTTTAATCATTTCATAAGCGTGCTTTTTAAAAAAATTGGTAAATATTTCTTCAATAGTAAATTCATCTTTGCCTTCATGTAAATGCTTGTATTGTAAAGCGTAGCAACAATTTTCCCTTGTAATATAACTTAGTTGCTGCAAATCTCTTAAAACACATAAATTTTCACACAAGGTTTTAAAATGGGGATGCTTAGATTTTTTTTGAAATAACCAATACTCTTTCGTTTTTTGTGTTTTTACAGACGCGTCTTTAAATATGGGATTGTTCATGCCACGCACAAAGTAAAAGGACATTTTTTTTTAAAATTAATTTTATGAGTGTCCACATTCCTCACTATAATTCTAAAACTATATTTAAATTTCGTAAACAAACAAATAAATTATTAAAACAGTACGAATATGTAGGTTTACCTTTATTAAATGAATCATGGAAAGATTATAAAGAAAATTTAAAAACTCCTAAAGCTGTGCTCTTAACCAAAAAAAGAGACTTTGGAAATTTGTATTTACTATGTATTTTAGAATGTGGGCAAGCTTCCATCCTTGATTTAAAAACAAGTGAATGGTATTTTATTGGTCAATGCAGAAAAGTAGTTAGTGGAGCTATAATTATTATTGTAGATTTTTCAAAATTTAAAACAAGTACTTTGTTTGGTGGTCATATTACATTAATGGATGTTTTAGTGTACGACAATGAAAATATTGCGGATTTTGATTTTTACGAACGTTTTGAAGTTACTAAAACAATTCCAATTACATTTCCTTCTCGTTACACACAATCTGTTGCAATGTTACCAGATTCTGGTCAATCAGAAAATCTAAATATTTATATTTTGAGTTGATTTATATATTTTTTTTTTATAAAGTTAATTTATAAAATGGATTGTAGTATTTGCGTAGAGCCAATGCTTACAAAGTCATTTGATAAAGAATTAGCGCAAGAAGAAGATTGTGTTGACTCTTTAGATAAGGCATGTTTGCGCATGAAATGCGGACACGCTTTCCATGTTCCATGCATCACTCAATCCCTACGGAATAATATAGGTTGTCCGTTTTGTAAAGAAACCGCGGAAGTTGTTGTAATGCCAGACTTGTTAAGTGAGGGTGATTCTGAAAGTGATGAAAGAATAAGAGAAATTGACAATACGCGTTTTTTGTTACGCACAACTTCAGAGGAAATTATGCAAGCAAGACATGAATTAAATAAATCTGTGAAAACGTATAGGAAATTCAGCGAAGTTTTAAAACGTGAACGAAAATTGCACATTAAGGCTGCACTTAAAACGTTTCGATCAAAACATAGGAGTGAATTTAAAAAGTATTTTAGAGATGTGGAACAAAAAATAGAAACAGTAAAAGAAATTGAAATTAAAGAATTATGTAAAACTAATGCAGAGGAGGACGTGGAAGATTATATGACATTAATGATGGAATTTGATTATGATGCTAGAACAACTTTGGCATCTGCGGATTTTACTGCTGTAGATCCTCTCTTAAATAGATTTTGGAAAATTACTTAATTACTTTTTTAACCTTTTTTTTAGGTAGCATTACTTTCACTTCATCATCACTCACAACTTCTGATTCTAAAGGAGAATCTAATTTTTCTTCAGGCCCAAACTTTACTTCAAACACTGTTTCTTCAGGTACAGGAACAACAGGTTCAGAAGGTGTAGGAAGTACAGTAACTACAGGTGTAGGAATTGTGGGTGCAGGAGTGGGAAGCACAGGAGCATACGCAATTTTCTTTTCTTCCTGCTCTTCTACAATTTCACGGACTTCGTGGCGTATCATGCCCCTCATTACAATGTCATCTACAGGGGGTCTTCCTTCTAAATCTCTAATTCTGCGCTGCAAAGATATAATTCTGCTTAAAGAATAAAGTACTAGAATTCCACCTACTACAGCAGCCAATACCCATGCATTTGTTAAATCAAAATAATCTTTAGGGGGAGACACTACTGCTTGCACTACCGTTTTGGGGGGAACTACGGGAGGTAGCATTTTTATTTAAGTTTCAAACATTTAAATTTAAAAACCATAAACGCACAAAATAAAAAATTAATATTCTTGACATTTTTCAATTTGATATTGTAGTGCCTAATCATGTAATAAAGTATGAGATGGATACCTTGAGTGGAGGTAGAATTTATACAAAAAATGTAATTAAATTTTCTAATAAATTATATGATGCAGAAAAATTTGCAGAGTATGTAAGTACAACCAAAGATTTTAGGGAAATTGAAAGCGGTAGGTTTTTAAGTGATGGTGAAATGAATAACCTAAGTGAATTTGTAAACGATGAAAGCATAAAAGAAATTCTTTTAAATTACGAATTATATCCGAAACATACAAAACCTACATGCATTGTTGCAAGCGAATATTTTCAAGAAAAGGCGGAATTAATTGTTACGCAACTTTTAACTTCTTGTGAATTAGAAACTTTAACCACTTCTCAAGAATTGCAAGAACAATTTAATGTATTGTGGGTAAAATTAGTGGATTCCTTAATTGGATGTTTAAATCATAATCCACTCAGCGTTGTTAATTTAACAGTAAAATTAAGATCTATCATTTTAGAAGCTTATAATGCTTGCTCGGATGAAAATTCAGCCTTGTATATACACGAAGAAACATATTTACAGCCAATTTTAGTAAGTACATTTGCTTTATTTACTTTATTTTGCACTGGGTTGATGAAATATGATTCTCAAGAACAATTTGTGAATGCTGCATATATATTAAAACCAGGAGTCATACCTTAAAATGAAAATATTAGAAGAAAGGTGTAGCAGTACTTGCGACTTTTTTTTTATAGATAATGAAAGCGAAAATTCAAATTGCAGAAAAGATTGTTCAAATAATATTAAAAAACATATCGAGTTAAAGAATAAATCAAATTTTATTGTATTGGTTTTAAGTGTTTTTGTGTCTTTTCTTTTGTTATACTATTTATATGGCATCTATAGAAAATAAATTTAATGGTTTAACACAAGAGCAAATTGATCAAGTGTTTAACAGCGGTGTGAAATGGGCCGCTTTATTACGAACAGCCGCTGTCATTTTTCTAATTCTTGTTGGACTTTGGACATTTTATTTGTCTGTATTTACAAATAAAAAGTTTTTTCACGAAAACAATTCATTGGTAAAAGCTATAAAGGATTACGAATACATAAAATAAAAAATGAAGATAAAGTATATATTTTACTTTTTATTTTTTCTTCTTGCAACATATATTATATTTTACTTTGTTTTGCCCAAAGGTAATAAAATTGAACAACCGCGAGGAGTTACATTTCATAAATTAGGCTATACGTTTAATGAATTAACGTATCCCAACGATTTTGTTAATTTTGGAATAATCTATTACAAATTATCTATTAATGATGAAGGCACGTATCAACACTTTATATCCAATGATGGTGCTAATTTTGATACAGTAGTTTATGAATATGGGCCCAATGCAAGATTTTTTAGTACACAATATTTATTAGACAATGGCGCCGATCTTGATATTACATATGGTGGAAATTGTGTAACTGCTTTTCCATCAAACAGTCCCAAGTGGACAAGTGCACTATGGACATTTAATTGTTTAATGAGCTATGCAAACATTTTACAGGATGATAACTATGTGGGACAATTACTGTATAATACTTGCACTATACTTGCCACTAGTAGTGTGCGTGAAAATTTAAATGAATATAATATGGTACAAACGTATATGGGACTAGGTATACTTATTAAACCCAGAGGGTCCGTTCTAACTCCACAACAGTTTACTGTGGGTTTTACGCCTTTGTTTGGTGATATTGGCATGCAAAGATGTGGTCAGTTAGATGTCAATTTTAATAAATATGTGCATTGTGGCCTAGATTGTTATTTGATTGCGCCAGATCCACAAGAGAATCCTCCAGTAATATGGGAACTAAGTTCGCCAAACGAAAAATTCAAAATACAATTTTTTGATAATGGACTTGTGCGATTTTCTAAAATGGATGCAACCAATAATCCTATTCGACCTTATTTTTTTAGTACTAGTGTAAGTGAAAATCCAAATTGTACTTATCCTAGATGTGTACCATTAAGTAAACCTACTGACTTGGTTGATTTAACACTGGTAGGTTTATTTTTAGATATACGAAGAGATAAGTGGATTATGAGAAATGCTTCATTTTTGTATGAGTCTGGAACTATTCAATATACGTCTATTGCTCAAGTTGATTTAATCGTACAATTATCTGATGATGGAGCTATTATGTTACAGAAAGATTATGTATATAATAATAGTACGTCTCACCCTATGATTCAATCGGGTGTGACAGCATCTTATCCTGGAATAATTTTAGGAGATGCACCCAAAAATGATTATCCATTCAATCCAAGCCCTGGAAACTCAAATGAAATTAGTTTAAATTATCATTGGCAGCTCGGTAATATTTTAACATGTTTAGGATTAGATTATGCGGCAAATTGGGAATTGAATAATGGAACAACTGTTGCAAAAACGGCTATTGATAATATAAGTAATGGAAAAAGATATATTTTATGGCTCAGTCATTTTGGACTAAGATTATTTTATTGTACACATCCTATACAAGCAATCAATTTGAAAGATTGGGCAAATTGTATTTGGTTAACTCCCGTATACAACAGATGGTTTTATTTAAATGGATTAACAGAATATGTTCCCAATGTTTGGGGAGCAAATACATGTCCTAATCCAATACCTTTACAATATGCTACGAATCCAATAGTAAGTACCATGCCTGCCCCCCCGAATATTGGAGGCGCATTAAGTTTAATTACCAATCCTGTACCTTTGACAACTATAAGAAGTCCTAATAAAAAGTATTTATTTCAAATGCTAAATAATGGTGTGTGTGAATTTATAAATACAAATAACTTGTAATTTTTTTAATAGATGCTTCTTCCATACGTTACAGCATACGCCGCAATCGCGCCTACAAAGAAAGATCCGCCAGTTAGTTTCAGACCATAGGCTAATTTCGCTGAAGCATCTTGTAATTTAGAACCGCCTCCATGCGCAAGGGTTGCAGAATTAATGCACGCAGCTACGCCAAAACCTGAAAGCGTAAATAGCAAACCACTTCCAGCATATGCTTCATAAGAAGGAGAAGGCAACATTAATACGGAAAGCGCAGGTAATAAATATAAAGCATTTTCAGTAATTGATTCAATAGTAGTTCTAGCATTTGTCCAAATTTGACCAGTGTAAGGGAAAGCAGCGGTTAGCATGTACAAGCCTAGCGCTACAACAATGCCAGCAGCAAAAGGAGTTAATTCTATACCCCCAGCACCCAAAATGGAACCCAAAGATTCAACACCTTCCTGAACAACTTTTGTGGCGGCATCAACGGCTTGCATTTTTTTTATATACAAATATGTGAATTTATTTGTGAGACCACTTTTACTAAAATGGACACAGAAAAATTTTGACAAAAAAAATGTCAGACATGTCCGCAGATCTGAGTGCAAGTGTACACACAATGGTGAAAATTTTCAGCAAGTATTATGCGGCTGGACGACTGCAAAAAGCCGAACAAATTTTAAAGATTATTGACGCTGCCAAGAATTACTTGGTCCTCAAGTACGGGGACGACGAAGAGAACGAAACGTTTGACAAGGATGTAGCTTTTACAGATGATGAGAGTGCAGGCCATTAAAAAAATTCTTAAAAAAAAATTAATTGTATAATTCAGTTTCTGATTTCATTTCTTCTACCATAGATTTTTTTGCAATCCACAAGGATTTTTGAATTGCAAATGGCGTATCGTAAAATTTGATTACTTCTTGATCCACCTGAAACGCATTCTGCGTAATAGGCGATTTTAATCTTAGATTTTCCAAAGCGTTTATGCGCGATAAAGCCACATATGCCATGCCTGCATCAAAACATTTACTTAATTCCACTTCACATGCATCTAACGTTAGGCTTTGAGATTTGTGGATGCTTGTTGCCCAACATAATTTTATGCCAATACGCCAAGCATAACAATTCTCCATTGTATAGCGCACATATGGAATTT
>Ga0208381_1000322_pt1 | contig 17761 bp, 18 predicted proteins | sample CryBogCBE13Jul09_FD_184572 | JGI IMG/M metagenome (GOLD analysis project Ga0208381, IMG submission 184572) | Freshwater microbial communities from Crystal Bog, Wisconsin, USA - CBE13Jul09 (SPAdes) (version 2) | ecosystem: Environmental > Aquatic > Freshwater > Lake | place: Crystal Bog...
CTTGGTAAAAAGACTCACGATTTAAAGGTCGGAGACATTGTTGACTGGATGCCTGCTAACGGTGAACGTAAGAGTGGAGATCCTAGATTAACCACTACTAGAATCGATGAAGAGGGTAATACCGTTAAGAGTATCCCTATGGCCCCTAAAGATCAGAGAGCTATTGGTATTAAGGAGCCTGAAGTTGGTTCAGGGCAAAGCTTAAGAGATCGCCCTAGACTTAGTCAAAGAAGAGCCTATGGTATTATCAGAGGTGTCGACAATGACTCTAATGAAATTTGGGCCGACTGGGTAGAGGGTGATGGTAAGGTCTATAGCTCTACAGAAGATGCTGTACGTTGCCGTCCTGTTAGAGGTCAAGAACTTACAGAATGGCACTCTACTAAGCCAGACATTATGAGGCTTCTTCTTAATCCTCCTATGAGAGACAAGAAGGAAGAAAAAGCCCCTGGTGAAGCCCCTAGATCATTTGGTGCAGGTGGTGGCGGCGGTAGAGGTCGTAAAGAAACAGATGGATTTGGAAACCTTCTTGCTCCAACTAAGACCCCAGACCCTGTACCGTGTAAGAGCTGTAGAATGCTTAAGCACCCAGATGTTATTAATCCAGAGACTGGTGTTTGTAAGGACTGCGAAGCCTGATGTACAGATTGTCTGAAATTCATCACTGGAATGGTAAGTATGTTGTTACCACAGAAGGTGCTGGAAGAGTTTTAGGTACTCATGACACTGAAGAAGAAGCCAGAAAGCAACTTCAGGCCATTGAGATTAATAAGCATAAGAACTCTTTTAAACTGGCCTATGATGAAGAGGAACCAAAGCGTTATAAGCAGAGTCCTCCCTGTAACTGGTGTGATGGAGCTTCTACTACCTATAATCCTGTTTACGAATATAAGTCAGAGATTGGAGTTCCAATCTTTAGACACCCAGAATGCCAGAGGGAAGCTGTTCCTCAACTTACAGCCTATATTTTAAAAAAAGCTGTTTACCCGACTTTAATCTGTGATAATCCTCACTGTGCTGCTGAAACAGATACAGGCGATGAAAATGAAACAGATAACTGGAGAGTAATCGGCGAACCCTGTCTGTCCTGTGGTAGAGGAACTTTAGCCTATAAATCAGCAGGAGCAATCAATTACCCTGGTATTGTAGAAAACCCAGATAACGCTAAAAGCCTTCCTAGAGCACAGGAAGTTGCTGCTGAAACTAATACAACTATGAATCACGTAAAAGATACCCCAACAACAGATGTAAAGGGATTAAATAAAGATAATAACGGCATCGTTATGACTTTAAAGTAACTAATGTAAGTTACAGGAATTATCATTTAAGTAATAGATCTATTAATCGTAGAAAAGGAAAACAACATGCAACCCCGTCTAAATGTTGAAATCAACAATCTGTTCATTAGAACAGCAGATAACTTTGTTCCAGCTGGTGCTCAAATGCCAAATGACTACATGGATGCCTCAAGTGATGATGCTCCAGAGTTTAAGGCTATTCAAGAGCAGCAAAGAATGGACCAGGCCGCTCAATACGACCGCGACAATGCAAGTGGTCAAGCACATGGCCAGAGTCCCAGTAATCCTGCACAACAAACTGCTCCTTATGGTCAGCCAGTCCCAGATGCTGGTTCAATGGACCTTACAATTGCTGCTAAGCAAGCTAATGGCTTCCAGACCAAGCAAGCTCGTGTAAATGTTACTATGGGTGTTATTGCAGACATTTCAAACAACACCTTAGTTGGTAGTCGTGCAGTCTTTAAGACAGCTCGTAAGACAGTTGAAGGTACAGTTATTGCCGTTGGCGACAACGAGTTCGCTGTTATCTGGGATGACAAGACCGCTAGTGTTGAGCGTAAGAACGATTACGAGTTGGTAATTAAGGCCTAATGTTTAGAAATAAAAGAATACAGATTCTTTCTACCCCTAGAGAACCTGAGGTAATTCCTGAGGTATTAGAAGTGGAAGAACCTGTAGTTACCCTTGAACAACCAATTCAAGTTATTGATGAGGTTGTAGGTATTAAATCAGCTGTTGTAGAAACACGCTACCGTGAATTCCTTCTAGGCAGTGTAATAGACTATAATGGCAAAGAATACGATTTTGAGTGGGATACCAAAAACTGGTGTTTAGCTAGATTAAGTGGGACTGATAAAGTTTCCACTACTACCTGGATGTTGACGGGCAACTATTTAGTAAAATTTTTAGCTCCACCAGTCCCACCAAAGCTTAAGGAAGCACCTGTTACCGTTCCGGTAATAGAAAAGATTGTTGAAGCAGTAGTAAAAGAACCAGAAGTTAAATTACCACCTATAGAAGACGACGTCGAAAAGCCTATAGAGATTGATTTATCTGATGATGATATTTTTACTAGAGCTAGACAGTTTCTACAATCACAAAATACATCAGATGTCGATAATCTAGACTACTTGGAGCTATAATGAACTCAGCAGAAGGTAAAGGACCAAAGCAGGTTAAGAGAAGCTGGCCCCTTGGCCAGTTTGTTACTATTTATGGTAATGGCGGTACAGGCTATGCTCAAACACCTTACTACAATCAGTCACTTAATAGTACGATGAGTGGTAATGTTGTTAATCTAGCTCCAACTCCCTACCCTACTGCTTTTAGTGGTGGTCAGGTAGGTAATTTAATTACATCAGGTGCTGTTGCTTATGCCAATCCTGGTTCCGTTAATCCTGGGCTAAACTTAAAACCTAGTGTCAATAATAACCTAGACGTAAGTCCCATTTGCTCCCCTGGTTCAATGGAAACTCTACAAGATCTTCAAGCACTCACAGTTGTATTAAATCCAGAGCCAGGTTTTACTGGTACAGCTAAAGTTTGGTTGCAGGGTACGTTTGATCGTTTTACTCCAAATGCTTATTATACTTCAGTATCAGGACTTTATGCTTCTCAAAATTGGTCTACTATTGCCTCGACGGTAATTTCTGGTTCAGGTTTTGGCGCAGCATTAATTTCAGTACCAATTGTAGATGGAATCTTTTACCCTGCTTATAGACTGGTTGCTTCTGGGGGAACGGGCATTATTGACTGGGTTCTTCCTGGTATGTTTATCGACTTGACTGCTCAACAAGTTGGTCAAGAAGCCATCTGGGCCAACGGTAATCTTGGTCAGCTTAACATTCAAGATAATGATGTTATTACAATCTCTGGTGGCGCTGTAAATAGTTACACAAAGAACGGTTCTCCACTTGAAAATATTAAAGCCAATCACAACTTTATCGGTTAAGGAATATAAATGGCACAGACAACATCGTATTATGATAATTACGTATTTACGCCAAATACGTCTACTCTGGTAATTAATCAGTATATTCCCCAAGAGAGATTAGTATCTATTGTCAATACTACTAGAGGTGTTACCCTTTTTAAAATAGGCGATCCCACTTTTAATCTTGCCAATTTTACAGCTTCTGTCTCTAATATATTAACCACTAATAATTTACCCACTTCTAGTGCCAAGGGTACTACAACTATTGTATTTGGTACTAATACCAATTCAATGTCACCTGCAGACAAGCTTACCATTACTGTTGATGAGTATGCCCAACGTACAGTACCCGTAGAAGAACTCTATGACCCAGTGGGTAAGCAACGTGTTTCTACACCTCAGTCAATGATTGACACCGACTTTGAGTATGGTAACCAGACTTCTAAGTGGGAAGCGCTCGGCACAACCAACTGGCACCCTGCTGGTTACAACCTATACCCACCAATTTCTCTTCCCACTACTAGTACAACCGTTACTGGTATTAGCCTTGCTCCTGGCAGTAAAGTTGTAACAGTTGCCCTCTCTGGTACTAACCCCTACTCAATTGGTCAGCCTATTAGTATCCAGGACACCTGGTTTACTCCTGCAAATGGTAACTTTATTGTAGAAAGTGTTAGCGGCCAAAATATTACCTATAGTGCTAAAGCTGTTAATAACTTAAGTGCTTTAACCAATATTTTTGACCCCTTTAAGACTCAGGTTTGGCAGCAATCATACTATACTGGCGCACCCGTTAGTAATATTGGTACGATGACGGCTAGTGGTACCGTAGTCTATGTTAACGCTACAATTAATCACGGATTGGCCGTCGGTAATGAAATTGCCGTTAGTGGAACAGCTGCTCCTGCTGCAAATGGTAATTTCTTTGTAACTGGTGTAACAAGTGTCTCTGGTTTTTCATATGCTGTTGCAAGTGGCGCTTTAACAAATGGTGCTATTACTGTTAACTCAGCTTCTTTTGTTCCTCGTAACCAATCTTTGTTTGCACAACGCCCATTCGATGGTGGTGTTTTGTTTGGTACACAGAGTTTAAGTAACAACCAATCAGCTATTAGACAAACTCGTCGTAATTTCCACTACCAGTCCGGTAAAGGTCTTGAAATGGCCACCGGTACAATTTTAAAGACAGCTTTTACTGTTGATAACTTGTCAGCTACAGCTACAGCTATCGGTTCTGTTATTACAGTACAGACTCGTGAGCAACACAATCTTACCCCAGGCGTAAGTGTAAATATTGCTGGTGTTATTACTCCTGGATATAATGGTACTTATAACGTTGCCAGTATTATTGACGCAACTCACTTTACAATTATTGCTACAAACGTTCTTGGAAATACAAACCCATCTGACTATCCTGCAAGCTTTATTTGCACAGTTAATAATTGGTATGGCGCTAGCCAAAGAATGGGTCTGTTCAACCAAGAGAACGGTATGTTCTTTGAGTACGATGGTCAACAGCTTTACGCTGTTCTTCGTAGCTCAATCAAGCAAATTGCTGGTCGTGTAACAGTAACTAATGGTAGCACTACTATTACAGCTACAGATACAAACTACCCTACTCTATTCAGCAAGCAGTTAGCTCCTGGACAAAATCTTGTTATTCGTGGTCTTAGCTATCGTGTAACAGATATTGTTAGTGATACAACTATTAATATTAGCCCGGCTTATCGTGGGATCACTGCAAACTATGTAACAGTTACTGCTACAGTTGATAATCGTATTCCTCAAAGTCTATGGAATATTGATAAGTTAGATGGTACAGGCCCCAGTGGATACAATCTTGATCTCACTAAGATGCAAATGTGGCTCTTGGACTACTCATGGTACGGTGCCGGTTTTGTTCGTTGGGGCTTAAGAACGACTGATGGTAACATTTTGTTCTGCCACAAGTTGGCTAATAATAATGTTAATACCACGGCCTATATGCGTTCTGGTAATCTACCTGGTCGTTACGAAACTGTAACAACTCCACCAATAGCTACCTTAGCTTCTGGTGTAAATAACGGTTTTGGTGCTACAGATACTACCCTCTATGTTAACAGTACTCTTAATCCAGCTGGTAATTTTGCATTCCCTGCTAGTGGTACTCTTGCAATTAGACTCCCTGCTAGTGGTATCGAGTATGTTAACTATAACGGTATTACAGCCAGTGGGTTTACCATTACTACTCGTGGTGTACAGACACTCTCAGCTTCTGGTACCTACCTTCCTCTTACCCTAACTTCCGGTAACGTAACTGGTTATACAGCTGGTGGGTCAACAGTTAGTTCAGGCGTTCAAGTTGGTATGAGAGTAACTCTTACATCTGGTTTCCCCGATAATACGTACGTGTCTTCTATTGCTGGTAGTGGTATTACTTTTAGTAGTGCCTATATGGGTGCTGCAAACCCAACAGTTGTATTCCAGCAATTGGGTATAGCTACTAATATTTCTGGTTCAGCTGGACCTGCCTACACTTACAGTCCTACAGCCCCAATTGCAGTTGAATTAGCAATGCCCACCCACAGTCCTTATTTTAGTCACTGGGGTACAGCTGTAACAATGGATGGTGGTTTCTCCCCTGACCAAAACCTTTTGTTTACTTACGGTCAGACAACCCCAATTGCCTTGGCATCTGGACAGACAAGAGCTTTAATGTCTATCCGTATTGCCCCAAGTGTTGATAATAGCCAGATTAGTTCCATCCTTGGTTCCCACGAACTTTCCAATCGTGTTCAGTTACAGCTTCAAACTCTTGACGTATCGGTTACGGTTACTACCAGTGGTGCCCAGGTTGGTTCAGGTAACGTTTTGATCAAGGCCTATCTAAACTCTACGCCACAGCTCATTAATGGTGGTACTCTACCCAGCTGGGTAAATACAGTTTCTAACGCTAATAACCCAAACTCATCATTAAGTCAAATCGTTGACTATTCTTCTGTTCAGAATGGTGTTACCGTGGCAAGTGGTTTATTCGCTGGTGAAGTCACCGGTGGTTTCTTTGTAGACACCACACAAGAAGTTAACGTAGCCGGTATTAGAGACCTTGGTAATAGTATCCTCAATGGTGGTACTGTAACAGTTGCTGCTACTGCTACACCAGACAAGAATATTTACCCTGACGGGCCTGACACTTTGACCTTGGTTGCCCAGAATGTTAATGGTGTTCCCGTTAACCTTCTTGGACGTATTTCTTGGATTGAACCTCAAGCTTAGTTGTTTTAAACTAATAAAGGATATATAATGGCCATTGAAAGACAACAAAATATTCGTCACGCTACTAGAGTTAAATTAGCTGATAACTTCACACTTAGTGGAGTTAAGATCAATGATGGCATCTATATCATGGGTTCAGCTAATCTTTGTGGTAGTTGTGGTGATGAACTTGCTCCATACACCGATGGTGCCTGCCCCAAGTGCAATTCCATCTAATTTTCCATAATAATTTATATTAGATTTATACGGGAACTTAGAGAAAAAAAGCCTCGCATGGTATCCCTTAAAGAGAGAATATAGTCAATGACCTATGATGGTACTCCAAGTGCATCCTCAGAGTTTGCTAAGTTAAGAAAAGAAGGTATCACCCTTCCCAGTAATCCTGTTCGCGGTAGAATGGCCGCCAAGGAAATGCTTAACAACGTTAAGACAGGCTCTATCCTAAATGATGTTGGTCCTATGGCCTCCAATCTAGGTGGAGAATCCAGAGGTAGACAAAGTCTTCAAACCTTCAGATCTATTCCAGATATGGAAGGTATGGCTAGGACAGCTAATCGTAAAACAGGTGCTGCTACAGGTTCTGATGCACAATGGGCCTGGCCTAAACTTCACGACCCCTTTGAGTACTGGCGTGAGCGCACGTGGTGGTTCAACATGGAGGATCCCGACGAGCAGATGAAGAAGATCAGAGACTGGGCTCGTCTTCTCTATACTACCCACTACCTGGTTCCTTCCTTAATTGACATCTATACCAGATACCCTCTTCTGGATATTGAGTTTGTTCACCCTGATAGAAAGATTGCAGATTTCTATTCTGAATTATTCTTTGATGGTTTAGACTACCAAGAGTTCCTTTTTGACCTTGGTAGAGAGCACTGGACCGTAGGTGAAGTATTTGCCATGGGTTCCTGGCATGATGGTATTGGTGCTTGGGAAGATGATGAAATCATTAATCCAAATGACGTTATTGTTGCCAAAAACCGTGCATTAAGAACCTACCAGTATCAAATTAAGGTTCCAGATGAGATTAAGAAGCTCATTGAAACTAGAGAACCCCAAGCTGAATACCAGATGCTTACCCAGCTTTACCCTGACGTAGTTGCTTGGGCACGTCAAGACAAGGAGATTCCAATCTCTGATGTCATTATGAAGCAGATTAAGTTTAAGACTAATCCATGGAGTGAACACGGTACTCCTATTCTTCTTCGTGCTTTCCGCATGCTTATGCTTGAAGAATCTCTCAATGCCGCCCAAGATGCCATTGCTGACAGATTATATTCTCCTCTTATTCTGGCTACTCTTGGTCTTCCTCAGGTAGACGAAGATGGTCCATGGATTCCAGATGCTACTGAGCTTCAGTCATTAAGAGACGACCTGGCTATGGCCATTAACTCTGACTTCCGTTTAATGACCTACCACCATGGTTTAACTATTCAGAATGCTTTTGGTCGCGAGTCAATGCCTCGTTTGGACCAGGACTTCCTTAGAGTAGAGTCCAAGGTTATGCAGGTATTTGGTATTGGTGCTGAATTACTTCAGGGTGGTAGACAGTCTGGTACTTATGCCTCTGGTGCTCTTAACCGTGAGTTAATTACACAAATGCTTTCAACCTACCAACACAAGATTGAAAGATTTATTCGTTCTAGAATGGAACCTGTTGCTGAGCGTCAGGGTCACTACGAGATGAGAAATGGTATTCCAATTATGGAGACTGTTCTTATGGTAGATGATGAGACCGGTGAAGAATATGTTGAAGAACGTCCAAAGTTAGCTATTCCAGAGATTAGATTCCGTAGTATGAACTTAAGAGATGAAACAGTTGAAAGAGGATTCCTCCAACAGCTTCAGGGATCAGGGTTCCCAATCTCACTTGGTACTCTTGCAGTTAATATTCCAATTAACTTTGACGATGAAGTCCAAGCTCGTAAGGAAGAAAAGATTAAGACAGTTGTTGCTGAACAGCAAATGAAGAAGGAGCTATTTGATAGACTTATTGCTCTTCAGCTTCCTATTCCAGTTGAGTACGAAATGGAGTTTATGGCCTATATGACTATGCTCCAAGATCCTCAAGCTGCTGCAGCTATGGCTCCAGGTGCTCTTATTGACCTTACTGGACAGCCTGTTGCTCCTAACCTTACAGGACCTGCTCCTGGTTCAGATGTTAGTGCTGCTTCTGAGTCCTATCCTTCTATGGAGAGACAACGTCCAGAAGAATCATATGATCAAAAGGCTAGTCAGCCTAAGCCTTCTAAGAAGGGCCCAAAGAACGGTCCTAAGAAGAAGACAGCTAGTGTTGGTGGTTGGGATGACTACGACGAGGATGATGAATTCCAGGGTCGTGTTGAATACGGTGATCGTATGAAGTTTGCTGTACCGTTTGAACAAAAAAAGCGTAAGCGTATGAAACTTGCTTCCGGTATGAAGATTATTGTTGACGATTCCTATGAAAAGTTTAATGAGGATGAGTTTAGAGAACACCTTGCTGAACGCTTAGCTGATGCCGTTGGAAAAGATCACGAAACACACGTTCCAGCTACCCATTCAGATGATGATGGTAGAGCACACAATACTACCGGTATTTCTCCAGACAATATGGCCAAAGATGAAGGCGTTGAAGAAGAACCTCAGGACTTTACATTTTAATAATGTAATTTATTAAATTAATAAGGGTAAGGTACGTATGAGTACACCATTTAATCCAAAGCCACGCTTACTGCCAAAGACGGCATATGCAAAGAGTTCTTTCCTGGGTTTAGGTGCTGACATTGAAAAGTATGCCATCATCGAGGAACGCGGAGTTGCACGCAACTTACATAAGCTAAACCTCAAAGGCTCAATCTACGACAAGGATTAATTATGCTAGGATCAATCTGGGCAGATTCAGGACTTTGGGCAAATATCCTGGTTATTTTGACTTCGGTTGGTTCTATTTTCTTCTTCTTAAAGAAAATATTGGTTAAAACAATTGCGGAAGATATTAAGGCCTTAGATAAAAAGGTCTCTCCAAATGGTAAGGATACCCAAAATATTGGAGATATTGCAGCTCGTTTAGAAGATGTTACCAAAGATATTAAAGCTACTGTAGAAGAAATTAAAACAGATGGTAAGCACACCAAGGAGATGGTTATTGAACACCTTGGTTGGCACAAGGGAGTTGAAGATTCTCGTACCATTGACAATGTAAAGCACATTCGGTAACACATTAAGTAGTTGATAAAATGAAAAAATTTGGTGCTCCTTCTCTAACGCTCTATCCATCAATTGGTAGAAAAATTTCAGAAAAAATTGAGTTGCACCCAATTACTTTCAAAGATTTTAGATTTACTCCAGAACCAGGTTATGTATACACAGTATCCAGAGCTATTAGTTCTAGAGTAAATGCAAATTATGACGGATGGCCTGTTGAAGGTCTTCGTGATAATTATAGAACGTTCGTCGGTAAGCCAGTTTTTGTAGAACACAACAACCAGGATTACAAGAAGGCCAAGGGTGTTATCCTAGATGCCATCTACAAGGAAACCAAGTTAGGTTCCGGAATTGTAGATGGATCTGTTTACTGCCTGATGGAGGTAGACGGAGAACAGTTTCCTAAGTTAGCAAATGCCATTATGGAAGGTCGTTTAAACGCCGTAAGTATGGGTGCTGACGTTGAGGGAACTATTTGTTCAGCTTGTGGTAAATATGCTTCAAAGCCTAAAGAGTTTTGTGAGCATATTCCTAGATTAAAGGGTCAAACCGTTTCCTTATACAAAGAGGGTAAGCGAGTTGAAGCTTTAGTTTGGGAAAATTGCGTTAAGCCTAGCTTTTTTGAGCTTAGCTATGTTTTTGAACCAGCAGATGAGAGCGCGTGGCTCCTGGATAAAATGAGAGCATAATGCCAATCCTTAAAATCTCAGAACAATTGTTAAAATTGTCCGAAGAGAAAATGAGGTTACCGGCACCAGTTCTTCCAGGAGATTCAGGTCCTTGTCCTGCTTGTCAAAATCCCACATGGGGTGGCGCAGTTTGTGCCATTTGCGGATACGTAGGTCAAGGTCAAGAACAAGCTTTTGAGAGTTACCAGGAACAACAGATGGCACAGCAAAAGCAGGCCGCTAGTGTTCCTAATCCGGAAGATTATAATCCGGGGAATTGTCCAGGTTGCGGTAGCGGAACCTGGAGTGGTGTAGATTGTAAATCGTGTAACGAAACAAGACCACCACGGGAGTTTATGCACCCCATTCAACAACGACCTAAGGGTCAGGAACATATCACAGGATATGATCCTAGCCTAAAGGTGGTTGCTTGGGAGAATAACCCCAAGAACCCAGATTACGTAAAGCCCAAGAAAAAAAAGAAGTCTAAGTCTAAGAAGGCATTCGTTATCGTTTCAGACGATAAAGATACCGACTTAGGGGAAGCACAAAATGCTCCCAACACTCGGATGAATGAAGCAGAAAATGATGTTCTTGAAATGAATAAAGAACAGCAACAAACCCAAGACAAACAAGGAGCTAGAATGAGTCGATTTGACGACGAGCTAATCCACGAGGCAGCTGTTCCTGGTATCCAATACGACCAGACCAGTACTATGTATCTCGATGGTCCATTTGGATTAACACAGCAGGCCCCAGCTTCTGTAGCTGAAGGTCACAAGGACATTTACGACCCCCGTTTCTTAGATGTTACTGACCTCGATGCATCTGCAACTGATGCAATGGGTGGTCCTGGTAGTAATGCTGTTTGGGTTAGACACCCCGGCCAGATGGATGACGGGCTTGAAATGGCTCCTGAAGATCAGGGTATTCCTGCCGCCTTCCAACAGCCTGGTGTTCTTCCCTACAACGTTGATAACAACCTCGGTAAGAATGCTTCAGTTGAGTACCCTGGTGTTGAAGAGACACTCTACCGTGCTTATGAGGCTTCTAGAGATCTTCGTAAGGACCTCAAGAATAGTTTTGTTGCCGACTTTAGTGACCTTGGTTCAAGATTAGCTGCTATCGTCACCGACCTTCGTTCCAACGACACCGTTAGAACTAGTGCTCGTCAAAACATTGGTGAGGCCAAGCTTTTGATTAAGTTTGCTAGTGAAATTGAAGAAGGCTACATTGCCGGTGCAGACCCCAAGAATGTCCGTAAGTCACTTAAGCAATTAGAGGAAAGATTGTCCAGTATGAGCGTTACCGCTACCAATGGTAATCAGGAAACCAATTACCAAACACAGGTTCAAAACCTGGATGACGTAAGTGGTCCTTTTGACCGTAACTACATTATGACTCCAGACAGTAAGTCAAATGTACTTGTTCCTAACGTTCAACCTAACCAGTTGGCCTTAGCTGACGTTCCTGACTACTACAACGATGGTGGAGAGACCGGTTTTGGTCTTGCCTATAACTTCCACCGTGAGCCTTGGCCCAATGACGGTACTAACCCCGCATTGGTTCCTGACCAGCAAATGCAAATGCAGGCTGCTGTTCAAGCCGGTAAGGAAAAGATTTTAGATGCAATCGAGGTTGTTGATCGCCTTGAGAGACTTGGTATGGTTACTCACGAGGACCGTGCTAAGCACATTGCAAAGTTTGAGCAAATGTCCGATGCAAAGCTTGCAGGTTTTAAGGCAAGCATTGACATGCTCGAAGAATCTGGGGCCCGTCAACCCCGGAGCCAGAAAGTGGCAAGTGGTGCAAACCGTTTGCCAGAGATGGGTCGCCTGACGACGGCCTCAACAGTAAGCCCCACTGACGCTAAGTCAGATGACTTCCTGATGACACTTTAATCCCAATATAAGGAGAAAGAAACATGCTGCAACTTAATAGCGTAGCTAACGTTGGGGTTCACCGTACGTGCACCCCTCTGTACGAGAAGTACGAAGCTACTCCGTACAACACATTCCTGGACCCATCCGAGACTGGTAACATTTACTCCGGTTTCGTCTTGACCAGAAGTGGCCCTGACACCGTTGCCTTACTTGGTAGCTCTTCTGTTACGTCTTTGACAACAGCTCAGCAGCCTTTTGGTCTTTCGGCTCTGGACCGCAATGCAAACATTGATGACGTTACTCAGGTCGGTGTCAACGCTTGGGCCGTTTGGCTTGGTGGCAGTAATGCCTTCTTTAGCTTAACAGCTCCTGCTTTTGACACTACTGCTTCATACGCAGTTCCAACTACCGGTGCTCGTCAGTGGTTATACGTTAACACCAACCAGCCTGGTCAGTTGACCACCGTTTCTGGTGTTGCTCCGTACAACATTCCAGTTGCTGAGTTGATTGACGTTCTGAGTCCTACTCAGATTACAATCCGCTTGATTGACAACGTCAACCCACAGAACTAGTAGTACTGGTTAAGAAAGGATACTTATAACAATGAGTACAATTACCCCTAACGGCAGTGTTGCTGAGCACCTTGCTCCCCGTACTGCCCGTAAGTCGGACAGCTACGTTGCCGACATCGTAGAGGCTCGTGAGAGACTCAAGACCGCTACCGGTCGTGTCCAGGCTACTCGTGAAGAGAAGCAACGCCGTCTTGCTGGCGTCCTCGCCGACAAGGACAACTACATGGTCCGCTTGGGTCAGGGTATGATTGGTCCTATTCAGTTGAAGCTCCGTTACCAGGGTATGACCCGTAACGTCCTCCTGGAAGACCCACTTACCCCTGGTGTTCCCGTCATGTACGACGTCCTGGACGAATACGGTCAGGCCTACATTCTTTCCGGTAACGAAGGTGAAGTCCGCGTTACACCTTTCGAAGGTAAGAAGGTTCCGGTCCGTTTGTTCCGTATCGCAACATTCCCTCAGATTAAGAAGGAAGACCTGTGGTACCTCCGTGTAAACATCGTTGAGTATGCTCAGGACATGTCCAAGCAGGCTATTATGATGCAGGAAGACGCCCGTTTAATTACAGTCCTTGAGGCTGCTATCAACAACTACGCCGTTGACCCCAACCACACCGTTTCACCTAACCACATCGTCAACGAGTTGTCCGGTTACGTTACACCTGACTCCCTGTACGACCTCGTTGCTTTGATTGAAGTCCACCAGTTGGAGGCTTCACGCTTGTTGTTCAACCCCCTCGACTACCGTGACCTCTACAAGTGGGACATCAACCAGACCGGTTGGGCCTTCAAGGACCGCGTTGTTGCCGGTGAGCGTATCGTTCAATTCGGTGGTTTCCAAGTCCAGCGTTCAATCGAAGTCCCACAGGGTACAGTTTACATGACCCCAAGCCCCGAGTTCCTCGGTGTCTTCCCAGTTATGTACTCCCTCGACGTCGAAGAGAACCACACCCCAGAGAAGTTCCACAAGGGTTGGGTCATGGACGAGCTCGTCTCCGAGATCGTTCTTAACCCACGTGGTCTGGGTAAGATCGTTAAGTCCTAGTCTTAACAAACCTATTGGGAGGGGCCTCTGGAGTAAAATCTAGGGGCTCCTCTCAATTAGTAACATGTAATTTATCGTAGATGTTACTAAAGAGGTGGTAGAATTTTACCACATTGCGAGGGACAAAATATGTCCCCTTGAAGCAAGGAGCTATAATGGCAAGAACCGTATCAAGATCAGGCGATAATGGCCAGAGCACCCCGGTAGGTATTCCAGAGTTTGATGGAGTCATCGAGGAGCACAAGGCCAATCCGCAAGATTTAATCACAGCTAAGACCCCTTCTACAGGTGCCTTTAAGGGTATGAAGGACATTGAGGTTGCTGGTTGGATCGAAAACTTAATGAACTCAACTACTAACTTTAGTAGTCCAAAGGGTTCTTTTAAGTTAAAGGCCAATGGTATCCACGGATCAGTTCAGTCAATTGACGAAGCTATCCGTAGAGATCCATTTGTTTTACGTGCAGTACAGCGTGGTAAAATTCGTTTCTTAACTGACGAAGAAGCCGAAGAAAGATCGATGGAGCTTGTAGATGAGCCCAACGAGCATGAGAATCACCTTGATCACCTCATGGAATCGTTAGGTCCAGACGCCTCCAATAACAACGGTATGTACAAGATCCCGTTGCCAGATGAAGCAGAGCCAAAGGGTCCTTCCCAGACGCCTGCACAAGTCTGGGCCGGCTCAGCAAATAAGCCTGAGTCACCAAAGAATTTCCGTGCTCATGTGGGTACGGGAGAATCAGAATTCACCCTCTAATTTAAGGAGAAAGAAGTTGAGCACAGAGTCAACCAATAATACAGAGCACGAGACGCCGGTTGTCTCTGCGCTCGCTTCTGAGGGTACTCCCCTCACGGTAAATGTTCCATCAGGTGCGTTAAATGCCAATACTACCACAAACTTTTACTACCCCTACTCACCACAATCTGTTAACGCTGTAATTAGTGGTGTTACTAATGCTACCTACAGTGGTAACGTTTTTGTTTACAACGTTAGTAATACAGGTTGGGCTTCCGTTAACAACGGTGGATTCGTTTTTCAAACCGATCAGTACAACTCTAGAAGAGAAGGTGGTGGCCAATAATGGCTAGTTTCCCAACGCCCAATGTTTCCAACGAACAGGCTGTAAAGCAGGTTATTAGAGCCAACAATACTGGTGGTGCTAATAGTTACTGGTCGAACCCAGTTTACAGCCCAGTTGCTTTAGTTAACGCTACAGCAAGTGGTAGTGTTTCACAGTTGTTCCGTTTGACCGTTTCCCCCAGTGGTACAAGTACCTACTTCCAGATCACTAACAATCAGTTTACTGTTAGTGGTTTGAATGGTAATACAACCGTTAGTGGTTTCAATGGTTTAATGAACAACGCTTTAGCTACAACCTCTGGTGTATTGACTTTTAGTACCTGGAATAAGCCTACAGATACTCTGGCTTCACTTGGTCTTTTGGACTTTATTGTCTTTAGTACCAACGGTACAGTTCCAAGTGGTAACCTGACCGTTTCAGGTTTTGGTTCAGCTAACCCCACTACCTACCCTGCTACAATTAGTGGTGTAACATTTACTGCCAGTACATTAAGTGGTATCTACCCTAACTACTACGGTACACCAAATGCTGTTCCTACCTGGGTTGACGATGCTATTGTTCACGCCTACCCAATCTATGGTTTTGGTAACACAACCCAGGATACCACAAAGACAGAAGTCAAGCAAGTCCGTCAAATTCAGACAGGCACAATTGATGGTGGTTCAGAAACACAAATTTGGACCGGTTACTTTGCCGCTTACCAATCAAACCTTAACCAGGCCAAGCAGCGGAATACCAAGCAACAGCAGTGCTAATATGGAATCAATTAGTGCTAAAATAACCGTTAGTGCTAAAAAGATTAAAGAAGATGGGACGATAGAAGATCTTGGTGAGCTTTTATCGTCTCATTTTCTGAGTAAAGAGGAAAAATGTCAGGAACTGTAAGTAGTAACACTAGGTCATCTATTGTTAACGCTCTTGTCAATTTTGGTCCTCAATACCTAGCTGTTGGTACTGGTACTGGTACAGCTAGTGCTACAGATTTAGCACTCTTTAGTGAAGTACAAACTAGAGTATCTGGAACTATCGGGGTTGTTTCAACAACTACCTCAGGCGACACCTACCAATGGTCAGGCACATGGTCTAGTACAGGTATTCAAACCTTAACCAATCTAGGTTTATTCTCTTCAAAGGGATCCCCTATTCAGGATACACTATCGCAGCAAGTTAACAGTAATACTCAAACTTTCATTATACCAAATAGTTATTATAGTTGGCCCTCTAGTTACCCCTTTAGCATTCAGGTCCTATCTGAAGTGATGCAGGTAGTTAGTGGTAATGGTTCTACTACTCTCTATGTAAATAGAGGGTCAAATGGTTCAACAGCTTTAAGTACAATTGCTGCTCAAACTCCAATTACACAGGTTTCTGGTCAAATATTGGCTAAAACTAGCTTTACCGGTCTTTCATTAAATACAGGAGATCAAATTGTATTTAATGTCAATATCCAAATTCAATAAGAAAGGGCTACTATGTCTTCTACATCCCCATATTTATTTCCTCAAGAAGGTCTTAACTACCTTTTAAATATTTCGCCTAGAGCTGCAGTTAATATTCCTAACCCTCTCTATGTTGGCCTCTTTACTACACCATGGACAAACATTACCAGCTCTGGTTACAGTAACATTGCAGCTACATTAAATACAGGTACTTTTAATATCTTAGAGGTAAGTGGTACAGGAGCTTCTGGATATAATCGTCTTGCAATTAGTGGTGCTGGTTGGAATGCTTCTACTACAGGTTCTGTTACAATTGGTTCTAATACCATTAGCGTTCAACAAACTACCTACAGTGGTGCAGCAACATTTACCTGCACAAGTGGTACGTGGAGTTCGATCTACGGTATCTTTATTGCAACCAGTGGACAAACATACAGTCAAAGTAACGGTGCAAGTATGACAGTATTGTGGTATGCTCCTTTTGCAGACCTTAACCCCGTGACTTTAGCTTCTGGAGATTCTTTGGCTGTTACTCCTACCTGGCAATCTGCTCCATATCCAGCATAGTCTAGGGTCTTAAATGGCTATTGCCTTTAGAGCTGCGGTCTCTGGAACTATTACAGGTGGTGCAGGTGCCGCTACTTATACAATTCCAACAACAGTTGCTGGTGACCTTCTCTATATAGATATTGGTTCAACTAACGCAACCTGGAATACCACAGTTTCTGGTGCTGGTGCAACCTGGGTTACCTACAATATCAATGGTGGAGTTGCTACTGGCCACTGGGTTGCTGTTGGTTATAATGCAATAGCTGGCTCTACTACTATTACCTTTTCTGGTCAACCAGCTAACACCGGTGGATATTATTTTGCTCTTGCTTTTACTGGAGCTGCTAAAACAAGTGCTTCAACAGTAAATAGTAATGTGCCCAATACTGGTAGTACCACTAGCAGTATTAGCGTTACCGCTGGGTCACTACTTATTGGCTCAAATCAGGCTTTTGCAACATCTTCTACACAGGGTACGTGGAGTGCAGGATATACAAATACTGGATTCTTCTATAGCGGTACAAGTCGTGCTCCACATATAGATTATATCCTTAGTGTTCCATCTTCCAACACTACAAGTTATACTGGTGTTGAAAGTAACGCTTTTGCTATAACAATTCCGCCTAGTGCTGTTATTAATACTAAGACAAGTACTATTAACTCAATACAGATTAGTAGACAAAATAAGACAAGATTAAGCTTTATTAAAGTCCTTGAAGTTTTTTCTTCTAAAGTTTTTAAGCAAAAGCAATCTAAAGTTCAAGTACTTAAAATTAACGCTTCTCAAGATATTAAGCAAAAGCAATCTACTTTAAGAGCTTTAAACGTTAATATTATTAATCAAATTAAG
>Ga0208381_1000324_pt1 | contig 17723 bp, 19 predicted proteins | sample CryBogCBE13Jul09_FD_184572 | JGI IMG/M metagenome (GOLD analysis project Ga0208381, IMG submission 184572) | Freshwater microbial communities from Crystal Bog, Wisconsin, USA - CBE13Jul09 (SPAdes) (version 2) | ecosystem: Environmental > Aquatic > Freshwater > Lake | place: Crystal Bog...
TTGTCAAAGTCATCTTCAACGGGAGCACTTGCTGTTGGTGTTGCTTTGGCTTTTGCTGTTGCTTTAGGGGCGATTTGGTTTTATGGGCGTTCAAGGGGCGGTCCTTCATGCTTTGAGGCGGCTTAGCACCTGATTTCAGGAGCTTATTTCAGCACTTTTTGGCTCAAATTTGGTGCGGTTGACGCCATGTCACCAAGGTCAATGCCTTGTAAATGTTAAACCGTCCGCAGAGGGTGTCCTTAAAAACCGTCGCCTGATTGAAGTCCGATTGAAGTTCGTTCGGGCGTCGATGGCTACAAATCCTTACTCTGAGCGCTGGCCAAGCGGGCAAGATGCTTCGTTCTTGCCAGGGGCCCTCGCTCCTGGACTTAACAGGTCCACGGAGATTGATTCCCATGAAAACCCCACAACAGGCTTTGGCCATTGCCGTGAAGACGGGCCTGAACTTTGGCCTGGTGTTTGGCTTCGCCATTTGGAGCCTTTCCCCCTTGGCGCAAGCTGAAAGCCAGATTTACGGCACGATGGACCTGGCGCTGAATGGGGTGTCACACCAAGGCACGGTGGTGGGCCTGAGCAAGAACCAAACGAACGATGCAGCGTTGCTCAGCGGGGGTTTGTCGCCTTCACGCCTGGGCTTCAAAGGCCTAGAGCGTTGGGGCGGCGGATGGTCGGCCGTTTTCACTTTGGAGTCTGGCTTCAACGCCGCCAACGGCAAGGCGCCGAATGGCCGCATCACGGTTTCCGATTCGCCCTCGGCGCCTTTTGACGGCAAGTTGTTCGCCCGTGAATCGACCGTCGGCCTCAAGAACGCCATTTGGGGAGAAGTCCGTTTGGGTCTTCAAGCCAACCCCATGGCCACGGCGTTGTCGCAATTTGACGTCAACTCCGGCTTCATGGACCCCTTGGCTTTTAACGGCGGCTACGCCGGCGGTGGTTTCACTTCGGAGTCGCGTTGGGAAAATTCAATCAAATACACGCTGGAACCGAATCAGCGCCTCAAAGCCTCTGTGATGTACCGAGTACCCGACACGGGCACCGTTCGGCAAGCCTATGCGGGGGCGGTTTATTTGGATTTGAGCCCCGTCCGTCTCGCCTGGATTGGCGGTCGGGACAACGATGCGCAGCTGCCCCCCATGGGAAGTTTTGCAGGCTTTTTGACCGTTCAATTTGCCAACACCAAGACGCTGGGTGGGTTGGCGTCGTGGGACGTTACGCCCGCGTTGACGCTCAAAGGGGGCTGGGAGCGGATCAGGGCGTTGGCGCCATCGCCAGGCCATTTCACGATCGACGAGTCCATGAACGGCTTGAGCGGCGGGGCCGCCTTGGGCAACAACAACTTTGACGACACCTTGCCGCGCCAAGAAAACATGGTCTGGATTGGCGCCGGCTATTTGCTCAAGCCTTCTCTTACCCTGAACGGCGGTTTTTATGAGCGCATCACCCGCATCAACGGCCCGACAGGCCGCCATTTTGACGCCAGCATGGCCAAATACGAAGTGGGCGAAATCATCGAGAGCCTAAGCAAGCGAACCGACGTTTATTTCAATGCCACCTTCTGGCAGTTGGCCGGTCCAGCGTGGTCGAATGCCTACCCCAAACACCTCTCAATTGGTGTGGGGATGCGGCACTCATTTTGAGGGGGTTTACTTTTCACAATCTGATGAATGAAAACCATCAGTAATAAAAGTAAACTGAATGTTGTTATTCGATTCACATCAACCCAGCGTGGCAATAAATGGCAGATCAAAAATTTGTGTTGGCTGGCGTCATGGGTTGGCCCGTGGCCCATTCGCGTTCCCCTGTGATTCACAACCACTGGATGGCGCAGTATGGTTTGCGTGGCGCTTATGTGCTGCTGCCGGTTCAGCCAGAAAATTTTGAAGCCGCCATCCGGGGCTTGCCCGCTTTGGGTTTTGCGGGTTGCAATGTGACCATTCCGCACAAAGTCAACGCCATGAAAATGATGGACTTTGTGGACCCTGTGGCCAAGGCCATGGGCGCCATCAACACCATTGTGGTGCAGCCGGACGGGTCTCTGCATGGGTATAACAACGACGGTTTTGGCTATATCCAAAGCCTGCGTGATGCCCAACCCGATTGGCGTGGCGACGCAGGCCCGGCTTTGGTGCTGGGCGCCGGTGGCGCTGCACGCGCCATCGTGCTGAGCTTGCTCAACGAAGGCGCGCCTGAAGTGCGTTTGGTCAACCGCACCCGCGAAAAGGCCCAAGCCTTGGCCGACGAATTTGGCCCCCGCGTGAAGGTGCTGGATTGGGCCGAGCGCAACGACGCCATGGCCGGCGTGGCCTTGTTGGTGAACACCACCAACCAAGGCATGCATGGCCAACCTGAGTTGGCGGTTTCCTTGGCCGCTTTGCCTGAGCAAGCCCTGGTCTCAGACGCGATTTACATCCCGTTGGAAACGGCCTTGCTCAAGAACGCTCGTTTGCGGGGCAATCCCGTGGTGAATGGCTTGGGGATGTTGCTCAACCAGGCCCGTCCCGCTTTCAAGGCTTGGTTTGGCGTCATGCCCGAAATCACACCGACCTTGCGTCAAGTGGTCATAGAAACCTTTTAATGCTTCTTGTAACAACCGCTGGGCTTCTGCTAAATTAGAGGCTTCCCGGTACCTTTCTAAGGATCTTGTCATAAACCATTGGCTCAAACCCCTTTCATTTGTTGGATTTCACCGCCAGTGGGTCAGTGTGCTGCTGGCGGCTGGCTTTTGTGCCGCCGGTTCTGTGGCGCAGGCCCAAAGCACCGACACCTTGGCCAAGGTCAAGGCCGCCGGCGCCATCACCATGGGCGTTCGCGATTCTTCGGGCGCGCTGTCTTACACCTTGGGTAACGGCGTTTACACCGGTTATCACGTGGAGTTGTGCAATGCCATCATTGCCAACGTTGAAAAGGCCGTCGGCAAAAAATTGGAAGTGAAGTACCAAGTGGTGACTTCGCAAAATCGTTTGCCGCTGGTGCAAAACGGCACTGTGGACATTGAGTGTGGCTCCACCACCAACAACGCCACGCGCCAACGGGACGTGGCTTTCTTGAATACCGCCTATGTGGAAGAAGTGCGCACCGCCGTGCGTGCCGACTCTGGCATCAACTCCATTGCCCAATTGGCCGGCAAAAACGTGGCCACCACCACCGGCACCACCTCGGTTCAGTTGCTGCGCAAACACGAGCGCGCTGACGGCATTAACTTCAATGAAATTTTTGGCAAAGACCACGCGGACAGCTTTTTGTTGCTCGAATCCGGTCGGGCAGACGCTTTTGTGATGGATGGTCAAATTTTGGCCGGCAACATTGCTTTGTCTAAAAACCCCGCCAATTTCAAAATCACCGGTGAAGTTTTAAGCGTCGAGCCGATTGCGATCATGGTGCGCAAAGACGACCCCGCTTTCAAGAAAATTGGTGACGACACCATCGCCGCCATGGCCAAAAGCGGCGAGTTGGCCAAGTTGTATGACAAGTGGTTCATGCAGGCCATCCCACCCAAAGGCCAACGCCTGAATTTGGCCGCCAGCGAAAACACCCGCCAAGCTTGGGCCAGCCCGAACGACAAGCCGGCCGAAGCCTACCAAAAGAAATAAGCCAACCTCCAAGCGGCGCTGATGTCTTGGCACTGGGAATTCTTATTCGACGACCCTGGTGGCGCTGACCCCACCTATTGGCAATGGCTTTTTTCAGCCTGGGGCTGGACGCTGGCTGTGGCCGGCCTTGCTTGGTGTGTGGCCCTGGTGGTCGGCGTGGCCATCGGCTTGGTGCGCACTTGGCGCGGCGATGACAAAGGGTGGGCGGCCGGTTTGGCGACCGCTTGGGTAGAGTTGTTTCGCAACATCCCCTTGTTGGTGCAGGTTTTCCTGTGGTACCACGTCCTGCCGATGCTGTTCCCGGTGTTTCGGCACTTTTCTCCCTTCTTGCTGGCGGTGATGGCGATTGGGCTCTTCACCTCGGCCCGCATTGCTGAACAGGTGCGCTCAGGCATGGGGGCCTTGGCCAAGGGCCAGCGTGCGGCGGCCACGGCGTTGGGCTTGTCGACGGGCCAAAGTTTTCGTTATGTGTTGTTGCCCCAAGTGGGCCGCATCATGTGGCCGGCCCTGACCAGCGAGGCCATGAGCATCGTCAAAAACTCTTCGGTCGCCTTTGCGGTGTCGGTGTCGGAGTTGACGCTGTTTGCCATGCAAGCCCAAGAAGAAACCTCCCGCGGCATTGAGGTCTACTTGTTGGTGACGGGTTTGTATGCCTTCACGGCCTTCATGGTTTACGCGCTGATGACGGGCATTGCCGCCAAGGCGAAATGGGCATGAACCAGGCCATGAACCTCGACCTGTCTTTTTACACCTGGGGTTTGTTCCACGACTTCATCCTCAAGGGCTTGTTGTTCAGCCTGACCTTGACGCTCGTTGCCTCCGTGGGGGGCACTTTCTTTGGCACGGGCCTGGCCTTGATGCGACGCTCTTCCGTGGCCTGGATGCGCATAACGGCCGCGACCTATGTGAACGTCATGCGCAGTGTGCCCTTGGTCATGGTGATTTTGTGGTTTTATTTGTTGGTGCCCTTTTTGATTGGCAAACCGATTGGCGCTGAGTGGTCGGCCTTCATCACGTTCACCGCTTTTGAAGCCGCTTATTTCAGTGAAATCGTGCGTTCCGGCCTGCAGTCGGTGGGCGTTGGGCAGACCAACGCCGCCAAGGCTTTGGGCCTGAGCCACACGCAAGCGCTGCGTTATGTGGTGTTGCCGCAGGCCTTTCGCAACATGGTGCCGGTGCTGTTGACGCAGACCATTGTGCTGTTTCAAGACACGTCCTTGGTGTATGCCATTGGCGCTTACGACTTGCTCAAAGGTTTTGAGACCGCGGGCAAAAATTATGGGCGTCCAATTGAGGTCTACATGATGGCGGCTTTGGTTTATTTTGTGATCTGCTTTGCTTTGTCGCGTGCGGTCAAAGCCATGACAAAAGAAAGAGTGGGCGCGGCATGATTGAAATCCAACATGTTTCCAAGTGGTACGGCCAATTTCAGGTGCTCAAAGATTGCACCACGCGGGTCGACAAAGGCGAGGTGGTGGTGGTTTGCGGGCCCTCAGGTTCCGGCAAGTCGACCTTGATCAAAACCGTCAACGCCTTGGAGTCGATTCAGCAAGGAAAGATTTTGTTGGGTGACATTTCAGTGCATGACCCCAAAACCGACCAAGCCGCTTTGCGCAGCCGCGTCGGCATGGTGTTTCAAAATTTTGAGTTGTTCCCGCATTTGAGCGTTTTAGACAACCTGATGCTGGCCCCTCAAAAGGTCTTGAACCGATCTGAATCCGAGGCCAAAGCCAAGGCCCTGGCCTACTTGGACCGGGTCGGGCTGGCAGCGCACAGCCACAAATTTCCGTCCCAGTTGTCGGGGGGACAGCAACAGCGCGTGGCCATTGCACGTGCGTTGTGCATGGACCCGCAGGCGATGTTGTTTGACGAACCCACCTCGGCCTTGGACCCGGAAATGGTCGGCGAGGTGCTGGAAGTCATGGTGGGCTTGGCCCACGACGGCATGACAATGATGGTCGTGACCCATGAAATGGGTTTTGCGCGCCAGGTCAGTGACCGGGTTATTTTTATGGATGCAGGCGCCATTCTGGAAGACTGCACCACCGCTGAATTCTTTGGCAATCCAGCCGCGCGCGCTGAGCGCACCCAGGTCTTTTTGAGCAAGGTGATGGGTCACCAAACCGCTTGACCCACATCAAAGAAGGGGCTCGGTATTTGGCTTAAGCTCAATCGCATGGCCCATTCCAGTCCCAGTCCTCCCCCCGCTTCTTCCGCTTCTTCCGCTTCAGTCAACCCTTTAGACGGCGTTAGCGCCGCCCAAACGGCCGACTTTGCGGTGCTCGACGACCCGCAAGAGTGGTTGGCGTTTGGCAAGCCCTTGGACGCGTCTGTCGACGCTTCCGATCCCTTCCCTGATTCGACCTCGCCTTCAACCACGTGGCAATCGCAGGTCACGGTTCAAGGCATGCACTGCGCGGCCTGTGCCTTGACCGTCGAGCGTGCCATGACCGCCTTGCCGGGGGTGGTTCAAGCGCAGGTCAACGCCGCGACGGGCCGCGCCCAAGTCGTATGGCGTTCTGGGCAAATCAAGCCCTCGGATTGGATGGGCGCGGTGCAAGCCGCGGGTTACGGCATCTTGCCCGCCAACGACGCCAGCTTGGTGGACCAGCGTAAAACCGAAGAGCGCCGCGCTTTGTGGCGTTGGTTGGTGGCCGCGCTTTGCATGATGCAGGTCATGATGTACGCCTACCCGACGTATTCAGCGCTCCCCGGTGACATGTCCACCGACAGCCTGCACCTGATGCATTGGGCCGGTTGGGTGCTGACCTTGCCGTTGCTTTTCTTTTCGTGCTGGCCCTTCTTTGAAAGCGCTTGGCGCGACCTCACGCACCGCAGCATCAGCATGGACTTGCCCGTGGCGCTGGGCTTGCTGGTCACCTTTGGTGTCAGCACGGCCGCGACTTTCGATCCGAACGGTGTCTTTGGGGACGAGGTTTATTTCGATTCGATGAGCATGTTTGTGTTCTTTTTGCTCAGCGCCCGGTGGTTGGAACAACGCCTCAAAAACAGAACGGCGGGCGCCTTGGATGTGCTGATGAACCGCTTGCCTGAAAGCGTGGAGCGACGGGGTCAAAACGGCGAGCCCAACCAACGCGTGGCCTTGCGCGAGTTGCGCGTGGGTGACGAAGTACGGGTCTTGCCCGGTGAGGCTTTTCCGGCCGACGGTGAGGTACTGAGTGGGGACACTTGGGCCGATGAAGCCTTGCTGACTGGCGAGTCCGCGCCGGTGCACTACGCCCCCGGCTCGAGCACCACCTCGGGTGCACACAACCTGCAAAGCGCCGTTTGGATTCGTGTGCTGCGCTTGGGCAAAGACACGCGATTGGCGGCCATTGTCGATTTGATGTCGCAAGCCGCCTTGGAAAAACCCCGCCTCGCGCAGCTGGCCGACCGCGTGGCCACCCCGTTTTTGTGGCTGGTCTTGTTGGCCGCCTTGTTGGCCGCGGTGTTTGGCTGGCGCGTCAGCCCGAACCACGGCTTGATGGTGGCGGTGTCGGTGCTGATCGTCACCTGCCCCTGCGCGCTGTCGTTGGCCACGCCCGTGGCCATGTTGGCGGCCGCCGGGCGATTGGCTCGGGGCGGCGTTTTGGTGCAACACCTTCAAGCCCTTGAAACTTTGGCCGGCGTCGACCGCGTTGTGTTTGACAAAACCGGCACGCTGACCCAAGACGCTTTGCACATCGATCAAATCTGGGTCCGTCCGGGCGTGACCCGCGAGCAAGCTTTGTCGGCGGGTGCGGCTTTGGCAGCGCATTCATTGCACCCCTTGTCCCGCGCTTTGGTCAAATATTCCGAGGCATCCACCCCCGTATCCAGTGGCTGCTCGGGTTCAAAAAAGGAGCGCCATGGCGTCTCGGCCCCGATGGAAATCAAAGACGTCAGCGAAACCGCCGGTCAAGGGCTGTCTGCGGCAGGGGGTTGGCGCTTGGGTTCTGCGGCCTGGTGCCACGTCGATTTAAGCCCTGGCTCTCTGGCCGGTGGGCCGGTTGCCCCCGGACGTCACCGCGTTTATTTGAGCGATGCACAAGGCTGGTTGGCTACTTTTGAAGGCGCCGAGTTGCTGCGTCCCGATGCCCAAGCCACCGTCCAGGCCTTGAAAGCGCTGGGCCTGAGCGTGGCCTTGTTGTCCGGTGACCGCCCCGAAGCCGCCAAACAAGTGGCGGCCGAGTTGGGCATTGCGCCCGATTTGGCCTTTGGCGGCTGTACCCCTGAGGACAAATTGACCCAATTACAAGCTTGGCAAAAGGCCGGTCACCGCACGCTGATGGTGGGCGATGGCTTTAATGACGGCCCCGTTCTGGCTGGCGCCCAAGTGTCCATGGCCTTTGGCGAGGCGGTGCCGATTGCCCGCGCCCGCAGCGACATGGTGCTGTTGAGCACGCAACTTTTGCAGGTGCCCAGAACCGTCCATTTGGCCCGGCGCACCTTGCGGGTGGTCAAGCAAAACCTGATTTGGGCGGCGCTTTACAACGCCCTCTGTGTGCCATTGGCCATCTTGGGGTATTTGCCCGCTTGGTTGGCGGGCTTGGGCATGGCGACGAGTTCTTTGGTGGTGGTGCTGAACGCGGCGCGCTTGTCTTGGCCGGGTCGGGCTGAGCACCCGCTAAAGTCCTGATTGAATGAAGCACTGAGTTAAGCTTCGCCCCATGGACATCCTTTTTTTGTTGGTTCCTCTCTCGGTCGTGCTGGTCTTGGCCATTTTGGCGGGGCTTTGGTGGGCCGTGGAGCGGGGCCAATTCGAGGGCATCGAACAAGAAGCCAGCCGGATATTGCAAGACGATTGATCTGAATCAAGGTCCTCAGCAACGTCTTCAAGCACACTCAAAGCGTAACTTTGAGGTGCTTAATGAATTCAATTGTTTCAAATGCAGTCTATGACGACAAGGCCGTCCGACAGTTCTCTGTCATGGCCGTCGTTTGGGGCGTGGTCGGTATGTTGGTTGGCGTCATCATCGCCAGCCAGCTCACCTGGCCGGAGCTGATCAATGGCATTCCGTGGTTGTCCTATGGCCGTTTGCGCCCTCTGCACACCAACGCGGTGATTTTTGCCTTTGGCGGCTGTGTCTTGATGGCCAGCAGCTTTTACGTCGTGCAACGCACCTGCCAGGTGAGGTTGTTTGCTGGCAAGCTCGCGTCTTTTGTATTCTGGGGTTGGCAGGCGGTCATTGTGGCCGCTGCAATCACCTTGCCACTCGGCTACACCACAGGCAAAGAATATTCCGAACTCGAGTGGCCCATTGACATTTTGATTGCCGTGGTCTGGGTGGCTTATGCCGTGGTTTTCTTTGGCACCCTGGCGATCCGTCGGGTCAAGCACATTTATGTGGCCAATTGGTTTTTTGCAGCCTTCATCATCACCGTGGCTTTGTTGCACATCGTCAACAGCGCGGAAGTGCCGGCGGGTTGGATGAAGTCTTACTCGGCCTATGCGGGGGTCCAAGACGCGATGGTGCAATGGTGGTATGGCCACAATGCCGTGGGCTTTTTCTTGACGGCGGGCTTCTTGGGCATGATGTATTACTTCATCCCCAAACAAGCCGAGCGGCCTGTTTATTCTTATCGCTTGTCCATCGTTCACTTTTGGGCGCTGATCTTCACCTACATGTGGGCGGGCCCTCACCACCTGCATTACACCGCTTTGCCCGATTGGACGCAGTCACTCGGCATGGTGTTTTCTTTGATTTTGTTGGCGCCCAGCTGGGGCGGCATGATCAACGGCGTCATGACCTTGTCGGGTGCTTGGCACAAGTTGCGCGATGACCCCGTTTTGCGCTTCCTGATCGTGTCCTTGTCTTTCTACGGCATGAGTACCTTTGAAGGCCCGATGATGGCCATCAAAACCGTCAATTCATTAAGCCACTACACCGACTGGACCATCGGCCACGTGCACTCGGGTGCTTTGGGTTGGGTCGGTTTGGTGTCGATGGGCACGCTGTACTACCTGATTCCTCGTCTGTTTGGTCAAAAGCAGATGTACTCCATCAAGGCCATTGAAATCCACTTCTGGGTTTGCACCATCGGCATCGTTTTGTACATCGCCGCGATGTGGATTGCCGGCGTCATGCAAGGCCTGATGTGGCGCGCCATCAACCCCGACGGCACTTTGACTTACACCTTTGTAGAAAGCGTCAAGGCCACCTTGCCGTTCTACATGGTGCGGGTGGCAGGCGGTGTTTTGTACCTCGGCGGCATGTTGATCATGGCCTGGAACGTCTGGAAAACAGCGTCCACCGGCCACGTGGTTGAAGTCCGTATTCCCCAACACGCCTGAGCCACAAGGAGTAAAAAATGAGTGATGACAAGGTGACCCCGCGTGGTTTGAGCCACGACCGCATCGAGACCAACAATGGTTTGATGATCTTTCTGATTCTGTTGGTGGTGGCCATCGGGGGGTTGGTGGAAATCGTGCCCCTGTTCTTTCAAAAATCAACCACCGAACCGATTGCAGGGCTACAGCCCTACACCGCTTTGCAGTTGATGGGGCGTGACATTTATCAGCGCGAAGGCTGCTACAACTGCCATTCACAAATGATTCGCCCCTTGCGCGCTGAAGTGCTGCGCTATGGCCACTATTCGGTCGCCGGCGAGTTTGTGTATGACCACCCCTTCCAATGGGGCAGCAAGCGCACCGGGCCCGATTTGCACCGTGTGGGCGGTAAATACTCAGACGAGTGGCATCGCATTCATTTGAACAACCCGCGCGACGTGGTGCCCGAGTCGAATATGCCTTCTTACCCTTGGCTGAGCGAGGCGCAAGTGGACCCAAGCGATGTGGCCCCGCACATGAAAGCCTTGCGCACCGTGGGCGTGCCCTATACCGACGCGCAAATTGAGCAAGGCGCCGAGGAGGTCAAGGGCAAGTCCGAACAAGACGCCTTGATTGCCTACTTGCAAGTGCTTGGCCGCTCGCTCAAATAAGGAGACCCCGATGTCTTTGATTGACCATTTGACCGACATCACCACTTGGCAAGCGATCGCGACCGTGGCGTCGTTCATCACTTTCGGGGTGATCTGTGTTTGGGCGTATTCGCGCCGCAATGCGGCTGGCTTTGAAGAAGCTGCCCAGCTGCCTTTTCAAGAATGACTGAGAGCCCATCATGAGTGACTTCATCAACAACAATTGGTCCGTCTTTATCACCGTCACCACCCTTTTGGGCATGGTGGGCTGTTTGGTGCTGTTGTACGTGACTGGCCGCAAAAAAGTCGTGGCCCGTGCCGACAACACCACCGGCCATGTTTGGGACGGCGACCTGCGCGAAATGAACAACCCGCTGCCCCTGTGGTGGGTCGGCTTGTTTGTGCTGACGATTGTGTTCAGTGCGATTTATTTGGCGCTTTACCCGGGTTTGGGCAGCAACCCCGGCATTTTGGATTGGACCTCCCGCGGGGCCTTGAAGAAGGACATGGCCACCGCCGCCGCCGAGGAAGCGCCTTTGTATGCCAAGTTCGCCAGCATGCCCGTGGAGTCGGTGGCCAAAGAGCCACAAGCCTTGGCGATTGGCGAGCGCCTCTTCATGAACAACTGTTCCCAGTGTCACGGCTCGGATGCCCGCGGCTCCAAGGGCTTTCCAAACTTGACCGACCACGATTGGCTTTACGGCGGCTCGCCTGAGCAAATCAAAGCCACCATCACCAACGGCCGCAATGGGGTGATGCCCCCCATGGCCGCCGCGTTGGGGGGGGATGAGGGCGTGAAGAATGTCGCCCACTATGTGCTCAGCCTGTCAGGCAGCCAACACGATGCGGCCCGGGCCGCAGCGGGTCAAGCGCAGTTTGTGGTGTGCGCCGCATGCCATGGTCCTGATGGCAAAGGCAACCCCGCCATCGGTTCGGCCAATTTGACCGACAACGTCTGGCTGCACGGCGCCGGTGAAAAAGCCATCATGGCCATGATTCAGAACGGCAAAAACAACGTGATGCCCGCTTGGAATGAAAAATTCAGCCCCGAGCAAATTCATGTGTTGACCGCTTATGTGTGGGGCTTGTCCAACAAGTGATCCCAGAACGAAGTAACCGACCCGCGCAGTGACCGACTCGCCCAAAAAAATCATCCCCATCGCCGCTGTTGAAGTGGTCGAAGAGGTGTTGGTGCCGCTGTATGCGTCCCAAGAGAAGATTTATCCCCGCTCGGTGAGTGGGCTCTTCTCGCGCTGGCGCTGGGCGCTGGTCTGGATCACGCAACTGGTTTTTTATGGCTTGCCTTGGCTCGATTGGGGCCAACGCCAAGCGGTTTTATTTGATTTGGGTGCGCGCCGGTTTTATATTTTTAACCTGGTGCTCTATCCGCAAGACTTCATTTATTTGACCGGCCTTTTGGTCATTTGTGCACTGTCTTTGTTTTTATTCACGGCCGTAGCGGGGCGGTTGTGGTGTGGTTTTGCTTGTCCACAAACGGTCTATACCGAAATATTTTTATGGATAGAGCGCCACGTCGAAGGCGACCGTCAAGCCCGCATGCGTCGCGACGCGGGCCCCATGACCCTGGATAAAGCCGTCAAAAAATCCACCAAACATGCTTTGTGGTTGCTGGTCGGATTGTGGACAGGCATCACCTTTGTGGGCTATTTTTCCCCAATTCGCGGTCTCTGGGCCGAAGCGCTGGGCCACCAACTGGGCGGTTGGGAGGTTTTCTGGATTTTGTTCTACGGCTTTGCCACCTATGGCAATGCGGGCTTCATGCGGGAGCAGGTCTGCAAATACATGTGCCCCTATGCACGCTTCCAAAGCGCGATGTTTGACAAGGACACGCTCATTGTGAGCTACGACGCCGAGCGCGGCGAGCCCCGTGGCAAGTTGTCTAAGCACGTGGATGACCAAGCCAAAGACCCTCACAAATCAAAAGGCCATTGTGTCGATTGCACGCTGTGCGTCCAGGTTTGCCCCACCGGTATCGACATTCGCAATGGCTTGCAATACGAATGCATTGGCTGTGGGGCTTGCATTGATGTCTGCAATGAGGTCATGGACAAAGTGAATTTTCAACGCAACCTGATTCACTTCACCACGCAAAATGCACAGGCCGAGCACGGGGATGCTGACAACATTTTGCAGCACGTTTTCCGTCCGCGAGTGGGGGTTTATTTACTGGTCTTGTTGGCGTTGACCGCGGGGGTTCTGGGCGGCTTATTGAGCCGAATGCCTTTGAAGGTCGATGTGGTTCGAGACCGAGGCGTTTTGGCGCGCTTGGCCGAGGGCGGTCGTTTGGAAAACGTGTACCGGCTGCAAATCATGAACGCCACCGAATTGCCACAAACCTACCATTTGGCCGCTGAGGGTTTGCCGGGTCTGAGCGTGGCTTCGGAGCAAGACGTTCAAGTGGGGCCCGCCGAATCGAGGTGGGTGCCGGTGCGTTTGCAAATTGAAGACGGCTCGGCCGACAGTGGTTCACATTCAGTAAGGTTCATGGTCACGGAGGTCGACGCTGACCAGAGAAAACCCATTCACGTGACCGAAAAAGCCACCTTCTTGGTGCCTCGCTGAATCTAAAAATACCGAAAGGATGCTCGCAATGAAACAACCCAACCCCCAAGCGTGGTGGCGTTTTCCCCTGGTGTGGATGGTTTTTGGGGGGCCTGCTGTGGTCGTCGTGGCTTCCTTTGTGACCTTGTATTTGGCGATCACCCGACCCGACCCGGTGGTCGATGTGCAGTACTACCAACACGGTCTGGACATCAACAAAACCTTGGGTGCCAGCAAGGCCATGTTGCCGGCGATGCGCGGCCGCAACTTGGCCAATTTGCCGGCAGAGGACGTGCCTGAAACCAAATAGCCCAACGTTTTTACAAACGAAAATCAGAACCAAGCGTTATACAAAAAGGGGACTTCAATGGGGAAGCAAAGAGCGATGTGGATTGCATGGCCCGCCTTTTTGGTGGCCGGTGTGCTGGAGGTGCTGGTGTTCGGCATGGTCGATCCGCAAGACCTGACTTGGTTGGGCGAACCCATTAACGCGTCGCGACACGCTATTTACACCGTGAGCTTTTTTATCTTTTGGGCCTGCACCTGCGTCTCCAGTGGATTGACCACCTTGCTGTCGCAGTCACCGTTTGAGGTGAAATGACTTTCAGTTAAAGGCAACTTTGGGAGTTCACGATGTTCTTGAGGGCCTCGGGCTCAAGAATCTTGACTTGTCTTTGTTTCACTTCGATGATGCCGTCTTCGACGAACTTAGAAAAGGTGCGGCTCACAGTTTCGAGCTTGAGGCCCAAGTAACTGCCGATTTCTTCGCGGGTCATGCGCAACACCAACTCGGAACGTGAAAAACCGCGGGCATGCAATCGCTGCACCAGGTTCAGCAAAAAAGCGGCCAAACGTTCCTCGGCGCGCATGCTGCCCAAAAGCAACATGACGCCGTGTTCACGCACAATTTCACGGCTCATGATTTTGTGCACATGGTGCTGCAAGGCGTTGACTTCACGAGACAGTTCTTCAATCTTGTCAAAAGGCATGACGCACACTTCAGCGTCTTCCAGCGCGACGGCGTCACAAGTGTGGTGGTCATTGACGATGCCGTCCAGACCAATGATTTCCCCTGCCATTTGAAAACCGGTGACTTGGTCGCGGCCATCTTCAGACGCGACACAGGTTTTGAAGAAGCCCAAACGAATGGCAAAAAGGGCGCTGAATTTTTCGCCATTTCGGAACAGCACCTCACCTCGTTTGATGCGTCGCCGAGCCCCGACCAACTCGTCAACCCGAGTCAGCTCGGCCTCGCTTAAACCCACGGGCATGCAGAGTTCGCGCAGGTTGCAGTTGGAGCAGGCGACTTTGAAGGTTTGAGGATTCAACGTGGCCACCCCCAAATCAACCACGGGCGTGGGCGATAACGTGGGCGATAAAACAGCAGACATCAAAACACCTTTTCAAAACACCCTGAGAGTATTGACCTAAATCAATACGCATCCCTGACAGAAAGGCAAAGTTCAACCCTGATCTTAAAACGCATTTAGTAACATTTGATGAGAACTGTAACCCCTGAGCTCTTGAGCCGCTTTGACGTGGCAGGACCTCGTTACACCTCCTACCCCACGGCGGACCGTTTTGTGGAAGCCTTCACAGAGTCCGATTATCTGTTGGCGCTGGCGCCCAGGGCCGACCGAGCCGCCAATCCGCCCTTGTCGGTTTATGTGCACATTCCCTTTTGTGAGTCGCTTTGTTATTACTGCGCTTGCAACAAAATCATCACCAAACACCCGGAGCGGGGCGATGCGTATCTGGATTACCTCGAAAAAGAGCTGATTCTGCAGACCCAACACATCGGTCGCCAACAGGCGGTGAGTCAGGTGCACTTGGGGGGTGGCAGCCCCACTTTTTTGAGCGATGCGGGATTGACGCGGCTCCTGAATTTGCTTAAATCCCATTTCAAGTGGGTGCCTGGAGGCGAATACGCCATTGAGGTGGACCCCCGCACCGTCAGTCCGGAGCGACTTCGTTTCTTAGCCGAGTTGGGCTTTAACCGACTGAGTTTTGGCGTTCAAGACTTTGACCCCCAAGTGCAAAAAGCCGTTCACCGGGTTCAATCCAAAGAGCAAATTTTCGAGCTGATGGCGAGCGCCCGAGAAATCGGTTTTGAGTCGATGAACGTCGATCTGATTTATGGCTTGCCCAAGCAAACACTCGACAGCTTTCGTGAAACCTTAGCGCAAACCTTGGCTTTGAGACCCGACCGCGTCGCTTTGTATGGCTACGCCCATTTGCCCGAACGGTTTAAGCCGCAGCGCCGTATTTTGGACGCCGACTTGCCTCTCCCCGCCATCAAGCTGGGTTTGCTGGCGCAAGCCTTGAGCGCCTTCCAAGAGGCGGGGTATGTGTACGTGGGCATGGACCACTTTGCTTTGGCCGACGATGCCTTGGCGGTGGCCAAGCGCCAAGGGCGCCTGCACCGTAACTTTCAAGGCTACAGCACCCAACCCGACTGCGATTTGATCGCGTTGGGCGTCTCCGCCATTGGCCGTGTGGGCACGACCTACAGTCAAAACGCCAAGACCTTGGATGAATATGTCGATCACCTGAACCGAGGTCATTTGCCCATTGTTCGAGGCCTCAGTTTGACGCGGGACGACTTGATGCGCCGCGCCGTCATCATGGCTTTGATGTGCCAAGGCCAGGTTCAGTACGAGGCTTTTGAGCAAGCTTGGTTGATCGATTTTCCCAGTGCCTTTGGGCCAGAGTTGTCGGCACTCACCGCCTTGGCTGAACAAGGCTTGGTGCGCTTGACACCGAACAGCCTCGAAGTCACCGACATCGGCTGGTACTTTGTTCGCGCCGTGGCGATGGTGTTTGACCAGTACCTGCAACGTGATTTGAACCGAAACCGGTTCTCTCGGATTGTTTGAGGGCTGAGTTTGATGGGCACTTTTTTAGGATTGCTCTGGAGCGCCTTGGTCTTGGGCTTGGTCGGTGGCCCCCATTGCATGGCCATGTGTGGCGTCGCCTGCGCCGCAGTCACGGGGGGGGCCACATCCGAACCCCCCGAACCCAGATCTCATTCGACCCCCATTTTTTTGAATGCTGGTGCGCAAACAGCGCGCCTTTCAGCGGGGCCCACACAACGCGAATGGGTGTTTCAACTGGGCCGTTTGGTTGGCTACGGCACCTTGGGGGCTTTGGCCGCCAGTCTGGTCGATGGGCTGGGCTGGTTGGCCAGCCACAGCCCCGCTTGGCATCCGCTGTGGGTTCTCTTCCACGCGGGCCTGTTGGCACTGGGGTTGGCTTTGGTGATCTTGGGCCGACAACCGATCTGGATGAGCACCTTGGCGCGCCGAGTTTGGCACGGCTTGCCCCTCAAGGGGCGCTCGCATTCGGGTGTCTTGGCCATCGGCCTGGCTTGGGCGCTGATGCCTTGTGGCCTGCTCTATTCGGCGTTGTTGCTGGCCTCGCTGAGCGGTGGCGCTGGGCAAGGCGCTGCCACGATGGCGGTCTTTGCTTTGGGAGGTGCCTTGGCGTTGCTTGCTGGCCCTGCAATTTGGCAGCGCTTGACCAGGCTGAGCGGGTTGAGCCGGGTCAGCCGCGATGCGGGCACCCGATTGGCAGGCGTTTTGTTGTGTGTGGATGGACTTTTTGCGCTTTGGATGGACTTGAGCGCATCCCCCTCCGTCATTTGTTGAAGAAAGTGAAACGTTCATGGTTGCACGCCACAGTGGGCTGACCCAACAGGAAACCCAGCTGCAAAGCAGCGAATTTATTGTCTCTAAGACCGATGTTAAAGGGCGCATCACTTACGCCAATCGGACTTTTTACAGCATTTCAGGCTTCACCGAAAAGGAGGTGATGGGTGTTCAACACAACATCGTGCGCCACCCCGACATGCCACGCTCGGTATTTGCATTGCTATGGGAAACCATCCAGCAGGGCAAAGAGGTATTTGCCTATGTCAAAAATGTTCGCAAAGACGGGGGTTACTACTGGGTTTGGGCCAATGTCACCGCCTCCACCGACATGAATGGGCAGTTGCTCGGTTATCACTCGGTGCGGCGCTGCCCCAACCGAGCGGCCTTGCCCGCCGTGACCGCTTTGTATAGGCAAATGTTGGCGGCCGAAAAACAAGTGGTCGCCAAGGACGCCGTTGCGGCCGGAAAAGCCGTGTTAACCCAAGCTTTGCAGGGTCAAAGCTATGAAAACTTTGTCTTATCGCTGCAATCAAATTAGGGTTTTTATGTGAAACAATCGTATAAGTTGTTTCTTAGAGATCAGAAATGGACGCCTCCGCTCACCTTGCTCGTTGCCTCAACGAACTAAAACTCAGCATCGCTGCTTTGGGGGGAGACGCTGAGTCTCCAAAGTTGCCCGGGGTCGCGGCCTTGATCATTCAGTCCATGACCGGCGAATGGCGGTCCTTCCATACCCCCGATCACATTTTTGAAGTCGGCGCCGGTGGCAGCCCCACCGAGGTGATTGCCGCCCTGTTCCACGACTTGGTCTATGTCCAAGTTGACTCGGGCATCAACCTCAATTTGTCCCGTTATTTGACCCCCTTCTTGCAAGAAGAGTCTGGGGTTTTGAGCATTCAGGTCCAAGAAGGCCTGCAGGACAGTGATTTTGAGATGTGTCTGCAGTTGTTTGGTTTTTCACATGGCCAAAAGCTATCGCCCTTCGCAGGACAGAATGAATTTCTGAGCGCCTTGGTGGCAG
>Ga0208381_1000329_pt1 | contig 17539 bp, 15 predicted proteins | sample CryBogCBE13Jul09_FD_184572 | JGI IMG/M metagenome (GOLD analysis project Ga0208381, IMG submission 184572) | Freshwater microbial communities from Crystal Bog, Wisconsin, USA - CBE13Jul09 (SPAdes) (version 2) | ecosystem: Environmental > Aquatic > Freshwater > Lake | place: Crystal Bog...
GGCCGGCGACGTTTCCGCCTACATCCCGACCAACGTGATCTCGATCACCGACGGCCAGATCTTCCTCGAAACCGGCCTGTTCTATCAGGGCGTGCGTCCCGCCATCAACGTCGGCCTCTCGGTGAGCCGCGTGGGTTCGGCGGCGCAGACCAAGGCGATGAAGAAGGTGTCGGGCTCGATCAAGCTTGAGTTGGCGCAATATCGCGAAATGGCAGCGTTCGCGCAGTTCGGTTCGGACCTTGATGCCTCAACGCAAAAGCTGCTCAACCGCGGCGCGCGCCTCACCGAGTTGCTCAAGCAGAAGCAATATTCGCCGATGCCGTTCGAGGAGCAGACCGCTTCGATCTTCGCAGGCACCAATGGCTATCTCGATAACATCCCCGTGGGTGATGTGACGCGCTTCGAGCAGGAAATGGTGCATTTCTTGCGGAACAGCCACCCCGAGGTGTTGGCTGCGATCCGCGACGGCAAGGATCTAAAGGATGACACCAAGGCAGCGCTGAAAGCAGCTTTGGACGCGTTCGCGAAGAGCTTTGCTTAATTTTCCCTCTCCCCTTGAGGGAGAGGGATGCTTCATCTTGGCGAGGGAACGAGCCTTAGATGAAGCCGGGAGAGGGGTTCCCCTCTCCAAGTTTCACTAGGCGGCACGCCGCCGAGTTTCACTATCCTCCCCCTCAAGGGGGGAGGAGCGGAAGGAAGAAATGGCCAGTCTTAAGGCACTCAAGCTCCGGATCGGGTCGGTCAAATCGACCCAGAAGATCACCAAGGCGATGAAGATGGTCGCGGCGGCGAAGCTGCGCCGTGCGCAGGAGGCAGCGGAAGCGGGCCGCCCCTATGCCGAGCGGATGGCGGCGGTGATGGCCTCGCTGGCATCAAAAGTGACGATCTCTTCGTCCACACCCAAGCTGCTCGCGGGCACCGGCAAGGATCAGGTCCATCTGCTCGTCGTCGCCACCTCGGACAAGGGGCTCGCGGGCGCGTTCAACACCAACATTGTGCGGCTCGCGCGCAAAACCGCTGAGGAGCTGCGCGGACAAGGCAAGACGGTGCATTTCTACACCATCGGCCGCAAGGGCAAGGATCAGCTCAGCCGCACCTATCGTTCGGACATCATCCACAGCATCGAGCCGGGTGACCTGAGCAAGCAGAAGTTCAACAACGCACAAGCCGTCGCCGCCGATCTGATCGCGCGCTACGAGGCGGGCGAGTTCGATGTCGCGCATCTGCTCTTCTCGAAGTTCCAGAGCGTGCTTGCACAAATCCCGACGGCGCAGCAGATCATTCCTGTGCCGATCCCCACCGCGACCGATGCGCCCAAGTCCGACGCCGTGGTTGAGTATGAGCCCGACGAAGAGACGCTGCTTGCGACGCTCCTCCCGCGCAACATCGCCGTTCAGTTGCACCGCGCGACGCTTGAAAATGCCGCCTCCGAGCAGGGCAGCAAGATGACCGCGATGGACAACGCAACGCGCAACGCGGGCGACATGATCAACAAGCTGACCATTCTCTACAACCGCACGCGCCAAGCCGCGATCACCACCGAACTCGTCGAGATTATTTCAGGCGCTGAAGCGCTTTAAGCAGACCCAGAAGGCAAGGAACAGACCATGACGACCGCAACACTCACCGCAACCGGCCGCATCAGCCAAGTCATCGGCGCCGTCGTCGACGTGCAGTTCGATGGCCCCCTCCCCGCCATTCTCTCGGCGCTTGAAACGATGAACGGCGGCAATCGCCTCGTGCTCGAAGTCGCGCAGCATCTCGGCGAAAACATCGTGCGCACGATCGCGATGGATGCGACCGAAGGCCTTACGCGCGGCCAGCCTGTGACTGATACCGGCTCGCAAATCCGCGTGCCCGTTGGCCCGATGACGCTGGGGCGCATTCTCAACGTGATCGGTGAGCCCATCGACGAGCGCGGCCCGGTCAATGCGGCGATGACTTCGCCGATCCACGCATCAGCACCCCCATTTGTTGACCAGTCAACCGAAACCGCCATTCTCGTGACGGGCATCAAGGTCATCGATCTGCTCGCGCCTTATGCCAAGGGTGGTAAAATCGGTCTGTTCGGCGGCGCGGGCGTCGGCAAGACCGTGCTTATTCAGGAGCTGATCAACAACATCGCGAAGGGCCATGGCGGCACCTCGGTGTTCGCGGGCGTGGGCGAGCGGACGCGTGAGGGCAACGACCTCTATCACGAGTTCCTCGATGCCGGCGTTATCGCCAAGGATAAGGATGGCAACCCGACGCCAGAAGGTTCGAAGGTCGCGCTCGTGTTCGGCCAGATGAACGAGCCCCCAGGCGCGCGTGCGCGTGTGGCGCTCTCGGGCCTCACGATTGCAGAATATTTCCGCGATGTTGAAGGCCAGGACGTGCTCTTCTTCGTCGATAACATCTTCCGCTTCACACAGGCGGGTTCGGAAGTGTCGGCGCTCTTGGGCCGTATTCCTTCGGCGGTGGGCTATCAGCCAACCTTGTCGACCGACATGGGCCAGCTGCAAGAGCGCATCACGTCGACCAACAAGGGCTCGATCACCTCGGTGCAAGCGATTTACGTGCCTGCGGACGATCTCACCGATCCTGCGCCGGCCACCTCCTTCGCCCACTTAGATGCGACGACCGTGTTGAACCGCGCGATCTCGGAGCTCGGTATTTATCCGGCGGTCGATCCGCTCGACTCAACGTCGCGCGTGCTAACGCCTGCGGTTGTGGGCCAAGAGCATTACGATACGGCCCGCCGCGTTCAGGAGACGTTGCAGAAGTACAAGTCGCTGCAGGATATCATCGCTATCCTGGGCATGGACGAGCTCTCTGAAGAGGATAAGCTCACCGTGAGCCGCGCGCGCAAAATCCAGCGCTTCCTCTCGCAGCCCTTCCACGTCGCGGAAGTGTTCACCGGCATCCCCGGTAAGTTCGTTGATGTGGCGGACACCGTGAAGAGCTTCAAGGCCGTGGTGGAAGGTGAGTATGATCACCTGCCCGAGAGCGCGTTCTACATGGTTGGCGGCATCGATGAAGCCATCGCCAAGGCCAAGAAAATGGCTGAGGAAGCGTAAGCGTGGCCAGCCTCCACTTTGAACTCGTCACGCCCGAGCGGCTCGTGCGCTCTGAAGACGTGTATATGGTCACCGTGCCGGGCGCTGAGGGCGACTTCGGCGCGCTGGCTGGCCTTGCGCCGATGATGACCGCCTTGAAGCCCGATGCCGAGCTGTCGATTTACAAGACTGATGGCGCAACGCCCGAGAAGCTCCGCGTGCGCGGCGGCTTTGCTGAGGTCAATGATAAGGGCCTGACAGTGCTCGCCGAAGCCGTCGGCGACTAAACCGCGCGGCGCTTAATCGGGCGTCCCTGCGGACAGCGCGGTCGAGATAGCGCCTTCATTTTCCTGCGCGGCCGTGTGCGTTGGCTGGTATTGTATAAACGCAAGATAGAGCCCCGCCCCAATGATGATGGCGGCGCCCAGCAGCATGATCGGTGTCGGTACGGTGTTGAAGAACACATAGCCGATCATGATCGCAACCAGCAGTTGCACATACATCATTGGCGAGACGACCGCTGCGGTCGCGCGTTGCGTCGCCATGAAAATCAGCCAATGGCTGAAGGTCGCCGTGACAGCGACCGTTGCGCATTTGAGCAAGACCAGCCCCGCCGGCACTTTGAGCGCAAACTGCGATAGCCCCGTCAGGTGTAGCGTCGTCGCGATCAGCAGCAAGAACGGCGTCGCAATCGCCGCGACAAGAAATTGCAGCTCAAGCAGCGGCGCGGCCGCCGCCGCTTTTCGGTTGGCAATCATCAGGCTCGCCATCGCGACAGCCGCAACCAGCGGATAGAATGCGGCCCAACCGAGCAGAAAGACCTGTGGCCGCAGCACGATCAGTACGCCGACAAAAGCAATCGCCGTCGCCACCCAGACAGCGCGCGGCGCACGCTCTCCCAACAACAGCGCTGACAACACCGCCGCAATCATCGGCGAGGTAAACTGGATGGCATTGGCATTCGCGAGTGGCATGTATTGGAGCGCCATAAAAAACCCGAAGGTCGCCGCCGCCACCGATGCGCCGCGCACCATTTGCAGCAGCGGCTTTGGGCAGACAAAGCCCTTCGCCCCGCGTGTAAGCAGCAACGCCACAGCCAGCCCCAATGCGCCGAAAGCGTAGCGGATAAGCGCAATCTCGGTTCCGGGGATTTGCCCCGCCATCGACTTTACCACGCCATCTCCAATCGAGAGGCAGGCAAATCCGGTGACGGCGAGCAACATCCCCTGCAGCGAATGTTGGGCGGTGTGTAAATTCTTGTTGGGCATAACGTCCCTTCGCGAAGCGTTAGAGTTTTGTCAAAGTTTACGCCTTATTCACCCTTATCCAGCATAAGGAATTTACCACGCTGTTTTACAGGTTGATCATATGAGTGCATTTGGAAAGCGCCCCGGCGCCGGCGGTGGTACCGCCAATCGTCCCGCCTTCGGGATTGCCCGCCCGATGCAAGGCGGCGGCCGCCCTATCGAGGCACCGCTTCCTGGTGGATCACAATTTCCAGCGCTTGATAGCGCACCAGTGCCCGGCGCGGCTCCCTCTTCTGGTCCCGCTGGCTCCAATGATATGATGGCACGGCTGGAGAGCCGTTCAGCGCCACAGGCCGATGCGCCCAAGGCCGAGGGTTTTGAAGCGTCGGTTCACAAAATCAAGGAGCAGGTGCTCCCCCGCCTGCTCGAACGGATCGATCCCGAGGCAGCAGCTACGCTCAACAAAGACGAGTTGGCCGAGGAATTCCGCCCGATTATCGGTGAAGTGCTCGCCGAGATCAAGCTGACACTGAACCGTCGCGAGCAGTTCGCGCTCGAGAAGGTGCTCGTTGATGAATTGCTCGGGCTTGGGCCGCTTGAAGAACTGCTCAACGACCCGACGATCACCGACATCATGATCAATGGTCCGCTGCAAACCTATATCGAGCAAAAGGGCAAATTGACGCTCTCAACGATCCAATTCCGCGATGAAGAGCATCTTTTCCAGATCGCCCAGCGTATCGTGAACGCGGTCGGTCGACGCGTCGATCAGACGACGCCACTCGCCGACGCGCGCCTTAAAGATGGTTCGCGTGTGAACGTGATTGTGCCGCCGCTGAGCCTGCGCGGCACCGCCATCTCGATTCGTAAGTTTTCGGACAAGCCAATCACGCTCGACAATCTGCGCGACTGGGGCGCGATGAATGACAAGATGTGCAACGCACTCAAGATTGCGGGGGCTTGCCGGTTCAACATCGTGATCTCGGGCGGTACGGGTTCGGGTAAAACGACGATGCTCAACGCTTTGTCGAAGATGATCGACCCCGGCGAGCGCGTGCTGACGATTGAAGACGCCGCCGAGCTTCGTTTGCAGCAGCCACACTGGCTGCCGCTGGAAACCCGCCCCGCGCAATGGGGCTATCACCATTGGTGACCTTGTGGTCAACGCGCTGCGTATGCGTCCAGATCGGATCATCTTGGGCGAAATTCGTGGTAAGGAATGTTTTGATTTGCTCGCGGCGATGAACACGGGTCACGATGGCTCGATGTGTACGCTCCACAGCAACAGCCCACGCGAAGCGCTGGGTCGTATGGAAAACATGATCATGATGGGCGACATCAAAATGCCTAAAGAAGCGATCAGTCGGCAGATCGCCGACTCGGTCGATCTCGTCGTGCAGGTGAAGCGCCTCCGCGATGGTTCGCGCCGCGTGACGAACATCACCGAGGTGATCGGCATGGAAGGCCCCGTGATCGTGACGCAGGAGATCTTCAAGTTCGAGTATATTTCCGAAGACTCGAACGGCAAGATTATCGGCGAGTACCGCTCGATGGGCTTGCGCCCCTACACGCTCGACAAAGCCAAGCAATATGGCTTTGAGCAGCCGTTCCTTGAGGCCTGCTTGTAAAGTTCGGCATCGCCCCGCGAAATTCTAGCTACAGCTAGATTTCGACCTGGCTGCCGAGTTCGACCACGCGGTTGGTGGGCAGTCTGAAGAACTCCATCGCAGTCGTCGCGTTGCGCAGCATCCATGCGAACAGATGCTCGCGCCAAATCGCCATGCCGGGGCGCTCGGACGGCAGCAATGTCTGGCGCGCGAGGAAGAAGCTCGTGTCCATCATGTTGAATGCACCGCCACAGGATGTTGCGTGCTCCAGCGCTGACGGCACATCGGTCTGCTGCATAAAGCCAAATTTGAGCAGGACACGATGAAATCCGTTACCCAAATCTTCGGTGGAGTAACGTTCTTCATCAGGGACAGTGGGAACATTGCGGATATTGACCGTCAGCAGAATGATACGCTCATGCAGCACCTTATTGTGCTTTAGATTATGCAGTAACGCGGGCGGCACGCCGTCAGCGGTGGATGTCATGAAGACAGCAGTTCCAGGCACGCGTGTCGCCGAATTACATGCCGAATTGATGAAGACTTTTGTCGGCAGTGACGCCTCATTGAGTCGTTCCTGCATGAGCTTACGCCCCTTCGACCAGGTTGTCAGCAAGACAAAGATTATCAGGCCCACCATAATCGGGAACCATGCCCCCTCGAACAACTTCGCTAGACCAGATGCAAGATAGGCCGCATCGATGGCGAGGAAGACGACGATGCCGAACATTCCACGCCAAACGGGAACCTTCCATATCCGAAACACAACGACATATTGCATCGCCGTCGTAATGATCATGGTACCGACGACAGCAAGACCATAGGCCGGTAGCATTTTTGCGGAGTGCTGGAACGTGATCACCAAAAGCCCAACCATCACAGCCAGAAACCAATTGACTGCGGGCACATAAATTTGTCCCTCAGCGTGCGACGACGTGTGGCGTATCTGCATGCGCGGCATAAAGCCCAACTGAATGGCCTGCTGCGTAACCGAATAAGCGCCAGAAATGACAGCCTGACTGGCGATGATCGTCGCCAATGTCGCAAGGATCAACAATGGCCAGGTAAGGTAGCTTGGCACCATATGGAAAAATGGATTGTCGACAAACTCTGGGTGTCCCAGAAGCAAGCCTGCTTGCCCCATATAGTTGAGCATCAAAGCAGGCATGACAATATACAGCCAAGCGTAGCTGATGGGCTTGCGACCGAAATGCCCCATGTCTGCGTAAAGCGCTTCTGCGCCCGTGACCGCGTAGATGATCGCGCCAAGCGCAAGAAATGAATATGTGGGGTGGCTGTGAAAAAACAACCAGATATATACGGGGTTCAGGGCGCGGAGCACTTCAGGATGAGGGATGATATGTGCCAGCCCCATAACGGCGATCGACACAAAATACACAAGCATAATCGGCCCAAATAATTTACCGACCCGTTCAGTACCGTGCGTCTGGATTGCGAACAGTCCGACCAGAATAACGAGCGCGATCCACACAATATACGGATCGAACGCAGTGCTGACGACATCAAGTCCTTCGACCGCAGAGATCACCGAGATCGCGGGTGTGAGCATCGAGTCAGCATAAAAAAGTGCAGTTGCGAAGAGCGCCAGCGCCATCAGCCAACCTGTCGGCGATTGCGCTCCTAATCGGCGACGGATCAGCGCATAAAGCGCCAGACTACCCCCTTCGCCACGATTGTCACACCGCATGACGATAAACACGTATTTGATCGTGACAACAAAGATAAACGTCCAAAAGATAAGACTGACAATACCGAAGAGATCGGTAATGTTTGTCTGGAGGTTGTATCGCTTATCGAGCGTGGCTTGCAGCGCGTAAAGCGGGCTGGTACCGATATCGCCAAACACCACGCCGGTCGCCCCGATCATGAGGGTGCTGAACGATCCGCCGATATGGGCATGATCTTCATCGGCGGTGTCATCCGTCCTAGCGTTTTCATTCTGCATTGCTGTTTCGATCATTTGATACCTCAGCGCGATCCTGCCGCGCACGTGCTGCCGTTCGACTCACCCTACCTGGCTTTAGTGCGCGGCGAGTAGCACTCGGCATGGTTCACTGCAACGCCTGATTAGGGCTAACGAACGCGCCCGCTCAACCGGGCCAATCACTCTTCAAGCCCCGCGCGCCAAGGGGCATCCTTTGGGGCGTGTGCAAGCAATTGCTTCATCATTTGGGCACTCTCGTCATACCGCCCGTTTTGCGCGAGCGCGAGCGCATGAACAATCTGCGGCATCGGGTCCGCCGGATCAATCGCAGCCGCCTTATCGAATGCAAAAATCGCCGCGGGCGTGATGAGGCCATCACCATTGGCGATGAGCGATCTTCCAAGGCCATCCCAAAGCTGCGCGTTCTTTGGTTCCGTTGCCAATTCACTTTTGAGTAGCGCGACCGCGCCCGCGCTGTTGTGCGCCCGAACCATCGCGTCAGCGGTATTGAGCGCCATATCTTCGCGAGTGAACGCGGGTTTCATTGGATGCGCATGCGCTTCTGCAGCATCGAAATTCGCCCCCTCGCGCAAGGCCAATGCGGGTGCACTCGGCAACTCGGGATGGCCCTGCCAAGCATAGCCCGACAGCGCCAGCGCAACGGCCACGACAGCCATACCTAGCGCACCACGCGGTACGCGCGCTATGGCTCCAAGCGCCAGCAGCACCGCGCCGGACAACGCAACAACGACCAGCCAACCGATCATGAGCGCCGCCATTTGAGCCGACCGGCCATCAGCCAGCCGCCAATGCCAAGCAACAGCAGCGGCAGCAGCCAGAGTGGCGCAGTTGTAGCGGAAAGAGGTGGATCATAGCTCACCCACATACCGTAGCGCTCAATGAGCCACGTGCGAATAGCGGCGGGCTGCTCGCCCTTTTGGATGCGCGTGCGGATCATCGAACGCATATCAGCCGCGAGATCGGCATTACTGTCGATAATCGATTGGCCTTGGCAGACAACGCAGCGAATTTCGGTCATCAGATCGCGCGCAGCAGCCTCTTGCTTGGCATCGGGCAGCGCAGTGTAAGCGTAGGGCGCAGCAGCCATATGCGAGTCGGCAAATGCTGACGTCGCAACAAACGAGAGCAGGAGCAGCCAGCGTTTCATTGTGCCGCCCTTATCTCTGCGACCAGCGCGGGAACGTCCTCCGGAGAGAGTTCTCCAATATATTGCTTGCGGACAATGCCCTTGCCATCGATGATATAGCTCTCGGGTACGCCGGTGGAGCCAAGCGCAATCGCGACGCTGCTGCTGACATCACCACCGATATGCGTGTAGGGATTGCCGTTGCGCGCCAGAAACTGGTCAAGATCACTCCGCGTATCGCGCAGTGCAATGCCATCGACCTCGACGCCCTGCTTCTTAAGATCAGCGAGCACCGCCGCCTCAGACGCGCAGGGGATACACCAGCTGGCAAAGATGTTGAGCAGCTTGGGCTTACCATCGGCAAGGTTCGCGAACGAGAGCGCCGGACGGCTCGATGCGGCGGCCGGCAAATCAAATTGCGGCATCGGATGCCCAACCCAATGCGATGGGATCGTGTTCCCCGACGGATGGCGCAACTGCGAGACAAAGATCCCCGCCAATAGCGCGAAGACGCTGACCGGAACCCATAGCCAGAACCGCTTCATGCGCCAGCGTCCTTGCGTCTTGCCATGATCAAGCTGCGCCATGTTCGCCCGAGCAAGGCGAGCGCCCCGCCCATCGCAATCATCGCACCGCCCGCCCAGATGAGCGTCACGAACGGCTTCCACCACATCCGTAGCTGCCAGCGGCCATCATCCTGCTGCTTGCCGAGCACGAGATAGAGATGCCCGTCCCACAGCGTCGCAATCGCGCTCTGGCTCGTCTCGGTGGCCGGTGCCGAATACATCCGCGCCTGTGGCGAGAGGATGAGCGGATCGCCACTCCAGCCCAAGCGCGTGGCGGTCATGGTCGCCTCAAGCGCCGTCCAGTTCGGCCCGGCGATGGGATCGATGCCTTCAAACTTGACCGCGAATGGCCCGACATGTTCCGTCTCGCCGATCTTCGCCGCGACCAGCGTCTCCTTGAGGAACGCTGAATCACACGCCATGCCCGCGAGGCTCACCGCACACCCGAGATGCGCGAGCACCATGCCATACGTGAACAATGGCGTGCGGCGCAGATTGCGCCCCCACAGCGGCGCAAGGCTCGCTGCGCCAACCCCAATCGCCAGCACGAGGCCGAGCAGCGGCAATGGATGCAGCCCAGGTGCTGCCACCAGCACTGCAACGAGGGCTACAACGCCAATCGCAATCGGCACTGCGAGCCGCCGCAGCACGGCGAGCCCGTTCTCACGTCGCCAGCGCATCACCGGCCCTGCCGCCATCACAACAACCAGCAGCAGCGCCAACGGCCCCGCCGTCGCGTTAAAGAAGGGCGGCCCAACCGAGAGCTTCTCACCCGTGACCGCCTCCACAATCAGCGGATACAGCGTGCCGATCAGCACAATGCCGAGGATGGTGCTGAGCAGCAGATTGTTGAGCACCAGCGCCCCCTCGCGGCTCACCGCATCGAAGCGCGCGCCTTCACGCACACTCCCGACACGCACCGCAAACAGCGCCAGCGCGCCGCCAATATAGATCACCAGCAACGCCAGAATGAAGTTACCGCGCTGCGGATCAACCGCAAAGGCATGCACGCTGGTGAGAATGCCTGACCGCACCAGAAACGTGCCGACCATCGACATCGAGAAGGCAACCACGGCCAGCATGACCGTCCAAGCGCGCAGCCCGTCACGCGTCGCGAGCACCGTCACCGAATGGAGCAGCGCGGTGGCCGCGAGCCACGGCATCAGCGAGGCATTCTCGACGGGATCCCAGAACCACCAGCCGCCCCAGCCGAGCACATAATAGGCCCAATAGCTGCCGGCGGTGATGCCCAAAGTCAGGAATATCCACGCGCCCAACACCCAGGGTCGCATCGCGCGCGCGAAAGCCGGATCAACTTTGCGCGTCACCAGCGCACCGACCGCAAACGAAAACGCCACCGACATCCCGACATAACCGATATAAAGCGTCGGCGGGTGGAACGCCAAACCGGGGTCTTGCAGCAGTGGATTGAGCCCCTGTCCCTCGGGCGGTGCGGGATCGAGCCGCGCAAACGGGTTCGATGAAAAGAGCAGGAAGGCATAAAAACCGAAGCTGATCACCGCCTGCGCGCCGAGCGTGGCGATGTGTGTGGCATGATCGAGGCTGCGCTCAAACAGCGCCACAGCCGCGCCGGCCACGCCGAGGATCGCCACCCAGAGCAGCATAGAGCCCTCATGATTGCCCCATGTGCCCGCAAATTTATAGATGAAGGGCTTGGCCGAATGGCTGTCGGTATAAACCAGCTTCACCGACATGTCCGAATTGAGGAAGCATAGGATCAGCAGCGCGAGCGCGAGCGCCACGAGCACCGCCTGCACCACCGCAACGGGCCGCACCGCGCGCGTCAGTTCGGGCGCGCCGCCTTCAACCAACCCGAAAAAGGCGAGCACAAACTGCAGCACCGCAAGCGCCGCCGCCAGCCAGAGCGCCGCAAGACCAGCCTCAGCGATCATTCGACACGTCCAATCTTCGGCTTTTGCACCATTTGCGGCGGCATATATTTCTCGTCATGTTTGGCGAGGATGGTGCTCGCGACAAACTGGTCGGGCGCGGTGAAGCTACCCTCGGCGATAACGCCTGACTTCTCGCGGAACAGGTCGGGTGTGATGCCGGTGTAGCGGACTTTGATGTTCGCAACGCCGTCGGTGACGATGAAATTGATGGTCACCCCATCCGCGGCTTTCACAATCGAATGATCTGCAACCATACCACCCAAGCGAACAGGTTTGCCCAGCGGCACGCCCAGTCGCTTCACATCGGCTGGCACATAAAAATAGGCTGCCTGATCCTTGAGTGCCGACATCGCGAGCAGCACCGCACCTAGCATCGCCGCGAGCGCGAGCAGTGCCAAAGTCAGCCGCTGATGCTTCGCTTTCATCGCGCCTTGCTGTCCTCAACGGCGTGTTCGGCGCGACGCATTCCCAACCAGCTCCACAGCGTAAGCCCGATCGTTCCAAGGGCGGCAACGCTATAGGCGGCGATGACAAAGGGCCAGGCGTTCATACGATCACCCGCGCGCCAGCCGCATCAGCCGCGCTTCAACCTTGTTGAGCGCGATAAAGGTGCGCATCCGCATCAGCACAATGGCGGCAAACAGCAACGTAAAGCCGCCGAGCGTAAAGCCGAGCGGCCAACCAATCGACGCCGCAATCTTCGATCCATTCGCCTGATGCAGCGTGTTCCACCACACCACCGAGAAGTGAATGATCGGCAGATTGATGGCACCCACCAGCCCGAAGATCGCCGTCACACGGCTCACCGAGCCGCGCTCCTCGCCAGCATTGGCAAGCGCGATATAGCCGAAATACATGAACAGCATGACGAGCATCGACGTCATCCGCCCATCCCACTGCCAATAGGTGCCCCATGTCGGCCGCCCCCAAAGCGAGCCCGTGACAAGGCAAATCGCTGTGAACACCGCGCCGGGCACCGCAACCGCGCGCGCCGCCACGCCGGCCAGTGGATGCCGCCAGACGAGTTGCGCAAGGCTCGCCACCGCAATTCCCGACCAGCCGGCCATACCGAGCCACGCCGTCGGCACATGAATATAGATGATCCGCACGCTCTCACCCTGCAGATAGTCCGGCGGCGTCAGGAGCAGGCCACCATAAACGCCAATCGCGATGAGAACGACGCCGAGTGCCCCCGACCAAAAGGTCAATGGCTTCGCGAGCTTCAGGAAACGCGTTGGGTTCGCAAAGGCGTGCATCGCGCTCCTCTAGTCGATTGCAGCTGACATGGGAAGGCGGTGATGGAGCCCAGCACCGCGCTTCCCGTCATTTACCCTCAGAACTTGGTGCCGAGCTTTACGCCAAACTCTTGTGGCTTGGTCGGGTAGGCACGCGCATAGACGGCGCAAGCGGAGGGGATACAGGCCGAGTTCAGGCTGAGCACGCCGCGCTCGTCGAACGCGTTTTGCACATAGGCCTCCCATTTCCACTTGCCCATCGTGGCACCAAGCGAGAAGTCGACCGTGCTGAACCCGGTAATCGGCCCATCGACGAGGAAGTATGCATGATCACTCGGCTGATCCAAAGCCGACCGTACACCAGCTTGATGATTGACCGTTGCTTGCGCAAAGGCCTTGGCACTCCCAACATTAAACTTGAAACGCGCAGTGATATTGCCCTTGAACCGAGATTGGATCGGCAAGCGCGTTCCCGCTGGTACGATCACACTGTTGGGGGCATTATAGGCGCAGTTCGGATTACCATAGAGCGCATCGCCAGGGTTTGCGTCAATATTGCAGAAGTTGGTCGTGGTCTTGGTGTCTAAATACGAACCTGAGCCGGACAACGTCAGCGGCCCCTCGGTCAGGCTGAAATCGCCCTCGATGCCCTTCACGCGCGCGTTACCGACATTGTAAACACTCAACACACCCGTCGAGTTCGGCGTCGTGAGCGCATATTGAACATCTTTCCATTCTTCGTCGAAAATCGACGCATTGAGCGTCAGCTTATGATTGAACCACGCGGTCTTGAAGCCAATTTCATAGTTGCTCAGCGTGTCAGGCGCATAGGGAAGAACTTGCGCCAAGCGGTTCACACCGCCGGGTCGATAGCCCGTCGAATAGGTGAAGTAGAGCAGCTTATCGCGGGTAATTTTCCAGCTGACGTTGATCTTATGCGTTTCGCCCGATTGAACGGCCTTCTTGCTGAACAAGATGCAAGGCACACCGGGATCATTGCTTGTCGCGATGCAGCTCGCGAGCTTGCTTGCGCCACCCGAGAAGCCTGACGCGGTGTTATTCGCAATGAACGCGCGAATACCGCCGTCAATCGTCAGGTTGGGCAGCAGATCGAACGCTACATCGGTGAAAGCCGCATAATCGCGATCAACGCGGTTCACGCGCGTACAGAACACGTCGTCGCCACATTTGGGAACGGATGTTTGGTAGAAAGAGGAGCTCGGCGGCACAACTGATGCTGTACCGGGAACGAAATAATCGCCATAAATATGATCGGTTTGGCGCTGATAAAACAGGCCTGCCGTCAAGCGGAACCGGTCCGCGCTTGGTGACGATATGCGAAGTTCATGCGTCTGCTTCGTGTAATCATCATGGCCATGATAGTGCTGCGACGGATCCAGATTTTTACCGTTCTTGTCGATGAAGCTGTTGTAATAGGTCGCGGCACCGGCATAGGTCTGGTTCTGATAATTCACTGAATAATCTGAATAGTCAGCCTGGTTGTCGACATGACGCTCAAAATAGCCGGCGGCATAGGTCACATCCCACGTGCTCAGCTTACCGTGGATCGTCAGCGCCGCCTGAGTCCATTCGTCGGTGTTATAATCGGGCGTAAAGTCCTGCACCTGTAAATCGCCAACACCCGGAACCGTCTGGTCACCTGTCTTCGGCCCGAACAGGAAAGCGCCATGCGCCTTCTGGTTCTGGTAAATAATCGTCGGCGCGGCGGTCCAATTGTCATTGAGATCAATACCGAGCGCGGCACGACCACCAAATGTCTCAACATCGTTGAAATTCTTTTTGACGTAAGGCGCATTGTTAACGGTCAGCGGGACCGCGTTTCCGGCGGCATTAAACACCTGATATGTCCGCGTGCCGGGAATATTGCTGATGTAACCGCCGTCGCGCTCGTAGAATGCCGAACCGCGGAACGCGATTGTCGGGGTGAGCGGAATGTTGATGAAGCCATCGAAGCTTCCACCCGATGAGTTGGAACCCTTGCCAAACGTCGTGCCGCTCACATCAAACCCAGCCTCGAACTTGTGCGTCGGCTTGTTGGTGATCAAGCGCAATGTGCCCGAGAGCGAGCTCGACCCGAACAGGGTTCCTTGGGGACCCGACAACGCCTCGACACGCTGCATATCATAGACATGGAGGTCGACCGCGCCACCGATGGTCGTCAGCGGAACTTCGTCCAGATAAAGCGCGCTGGTCGGCTGCGACCCGCTATGGCTGCCGTTCGAGTCACTGCCCGATGTGATACCACGGAAATAAATCTGCGACTGGCCGGGACCGAACGACTGATAGCTGACCGAGGGCAGCAGCTTCGCATAATCATCAAAGCTCGTCACCTGATGCTCTTCCAGCTTTTTCGCACTGAGCGCCTGAATGCTAATTGGCACCTTTTGCAGGCTCTCTTCGCGCTTTGTCGCGGTCACGATAATATCGCCACTGTCGGTGGCGGGCGCCGATTGCGCGAACGCTGACGAAGTCAGCACCGTTCCCGCGAGGAGCGCGATCATGGCGTGACGCTGATATGGCTTATTATTTTGGTACATTGCCCACCTTTTGGTTCATTCTGACACTTTGATGACAATCGTGTCGTGATTTAGGGTTCAGTGCAAGCGCAAATGGCGCGCTGCAGCACTTAACGCCACGATATGGCATATCTGCAACATTCTTGGCCCTATTCTCGCGACAAAACGACACGCAACGCACCGCTCTGCGTCGCTCGGTAATTAAATTACGCTTCGGTCTTTGTCATGGCGAAAATGCCCGTCGCGTTGCTGCTATCGAACCGAAGGTCGAGCGTGCCGGTCGCCGGATCAAGATCGCGCGAAATAAACTCCCAGAAGGAGCCAGGCACATCGAGCGCGATGTTTGCGCCACCTTCATCGGTGAACTCGCGCTTGAGCCAATCCGCGCGAAACGCGGTTTGCCGCACGCGTCCGCTTGCCGAAACTTCCAGCCGATCCTTGATCGCACGACCCAGCGCACGCTGCCCCTCCGCCACCGTTTCAACATGCGCGACGCGATCAGTGGCGTGGTTGAAACTGTTGCCCTCGGTCGCGATCCATGCCGCTTCGGCAGAGGCCGCCTTGAGCAACTGATAATCGGCAAGCGCGGGTATCGGGTGCTGACGACCAAAGGCCTTCACGATGGTGGGCAGTGCCGCGAGCGCGAGATCGAGCGGGCATGCACGCGTATCGGCAAAGGCCTTGAGCGCCGCCAGCGCGGTCGCATCAAGCGGATCAACGCTCGTACCGAACACCCGCTGAGCTGCCGCCTGCGCCTCCGCGGGCAGCTGATCCAAAAACAATTCGCTCAGGAAATATTGTGGGATCGCCTCGGGGAAGTCGGCATGGCAATAGGCACGCCCCATCATTTTGAGTTTTGGGAGCGGATAATCGGCTACATCGGCATAGCCCAATGGCTCTAAAATGCGCCGGAACGCCAGTTCACCTGCGGGCAGCGCACCGGTATCGCCGTGCGGCAGTTTGATCGTGCGCAACGCGCCATGATCGAACACGAGCGTGTCGCCGCGCGCCTCAATGTCCGCCACATAAGCAGCGCCCGTCGGCACGCGCTCGAGCAATTGTGCGAGCAATATGATGTTGATCGCCATCGCGAACGGTGCGCGGGGAACCGTGCCCGCCTGAGGTGCATCGAGCGCGGGGTCAATCGCGACGAGCTTGAGAAAGCGCGCGGTTTGCGCCGTGCCAAGGCTGGGTTCGATAAGGGTTTGGAGCATCGTCATAATGGCCTCGTTACTTTGCCGACATCAGACTGTGAATATGGCGCGCATCAACCTCGCCGCTCGCGATTTTGGCAAGCAAGAGCGCCGAGAGCTGCGCACGTGTGGTGAAACTTGCGGGCCACGCATATTCGTCGTGACTATGGATCGCGCCGCCAATCACGCCAAGCGTATCGATGTTGGGCACGCCTGCTGCGAATAGATTATTGCCCTCGCATACACCGCCCGAGGGCTGCCAGCCGATACGCTCGCCCAGCGCCGCACCGACCGAGGTGACCGCGCTGATGAGTTCGGACTGGGCCGCGTTGCGCGGCTTGGGTGCGCGTGTGACACCACCGTGTGGCTCGATCTGAACTTCAAAATCTCGTGCAACTTGCTGACTTAAAGCTGAAATCTGCGCCGCGATCCACTCCGCCGCTTGCGGCTCCGGCATCCGCACATTGAAGCGCAGCACGGCCAAATCGGGCACCATGTTGAGCGGCGCACCGCCATCGATCCGCGCGATGTTGAGCGTAAACCCCTCGCGCTGGCCATTGAGCGCCGCGAGCTTCGCGGCTAGCGCGGCTGCGGCCGCCACGGCATTGCGACCACTGGCAAAGTCGCGCCCTGCGTGTGCTGCCTTGCCGCGCACGATGAGGTGATAATTGCCCGATCCCTTGCGCGCCTCCACCAGTGACCCATCGGGCAGCGATGGCTCATAGGTCATGCCAAGATGCGCACCCTTGGCGATCTCCGCGAGCAAAGCCGCGCTCGCGGGCGATCCGATCTCCTCATCGGGCGAAAGCAGCACACGATAGCCAACGCGCGCGGCCAATGGATGCCCTTCAAACGCCGCGAGCGCGCCAAGCATCAGGCTGATCCCGCCTTTCATATCGGCAATGCCTGGGCCGTGGAGCGCCCCATCCGCCCGCGTGGTGACGGAGGTGAACGGCGTGCCCTGCGGATAGACGGTATCATAATGGCCGGTGAGGACGATCTGGGTCGCAGCCTCGGGGCGCACGGTCAGGCGCAACGCGGCGCTGTGCGGTTGCGCCACCACCTCTCCCGCCGCTGAGACGCTCTGGCTGGGGGCGAGCGGGATAACGTCAAG
>Ga0208381_1000343_pt1 | contig 17136 bp, 26 predicted proteins | sample CryBogCBE13Jul09_FD_184572 | JGI IMG/M metagenome (GOLD analysis project Ga0208381, IMG submission 184572) | Freshwater microbial communities from Crystal Bog, Wisconsin, USA - CBE13Jul09 (SPAdes) (version 2) | ecosystem: Environmental > Aquatic > Freshwater > Lake | place: Crystal Bog...
TTGATACTGCCGCTACTGGAGCCATAGGGTTTACCGCCCCTATGGCGGCGGCGGCTATCAGCCTAGACCCCATGCTCGACCTAGAGCTTCGTGTAGCAAGCATGATTATCGGTATCTTGGTGGGACTAGCCTCTTTTGCGAAACTTGCGTATGACCTATACGCAGATCACAAGAACAGGAACAAATGAATTTGCAGGAGAAGCAGTTTTGGGCTGGCGTATTTACGCTCCTTTTTATTGCCATCGTTCTTGGTTTTCTCTGCGGATGCTCTCATCCTGCTTCACCGATCTCGGTGGCTTCTTCGGTTGATCGTCTCTCTGCTATTCAAGGCAATCTCTCTGCTGTGGATGGGAAAGCCGTAGTGGTTGAGGAGTATTTGAAGAGCCACTAAAAATTGGTGCTTGCAAGTTGCAAGGTGGTTGCATAGGTTTTTGCCTATGAAAACCAAAACAACCGACACGCCGAGGACGGATTCTATCATCTCCGCAATAGACATGGATGCCGCATTCCAAGACCTTTGCCGTCAACTCGAACGGGAATTGACCGAAAAAACCAACGAGATCGCTGAGGTCTCTACGCCATCAGATAAGTCCATGCTAACCGCACAATCTGATTCAGTAGAGCTTTATCATGCTCTGTGTGATCGGTCTGATGATTTCAGTAAGGCATTGGACGCTTGCCGAGATTACAGAAAGCAACTTGACGAGAAAACCAACGAGGTCGCAAGGCTCAGGGAGCTCATGCGCGATTACATTGATTTCATTGATGAAAACATGGGTGCAACCGCCGATTGGCCTATGGAAGCGGCATTTGATGACGAAACTACAGCGCAACGCCATTGCGATCTGCTGAACGCCATGAAGCGAGAAGTGAAACCAGAGGACATCAACTGATATGTACGGAATCCAAGACAAGATTAACCAAATCCTGCGAGGAGCGAAAACTATTAAGAAAAATTCTATGAACACAGAGACTACCAACTGCCCCAACTGCGGTGCTAAACCAATGATTCACAGCTATGTTTGTGGAACTACTTTTCCCAATATAGCAGGAAATTGCAGTATTTCCGAAATCTGTAAATTAACCAACGAGGCCACAAGGCTCAGGGAGCGGTTAGCAAAAGCCGAAGAACTAATCCGTGGCCTGCACGATGGGTGGAAGAAGGCACGGAAAGCTCACCTTGAAACCTGCAAAAATGCCCAAGCGGAAATCAACAAGCTCCACACAGAAAACATCTGCCTTCAAGAACTCATCCAAGAGTTTTACGAGTGGACTAGGCGAGACTACCCAACCGAAGCAGAAGTCCGAGAGATCATGAATCGCTACTACGACCTACTAAACCACAACCCGAACAATAAACCATCCTAGTTTACTGAAACACCACAAGTTTACTCACCAGTAAAAAGCTACACAACCAATAAAAACACTCACACCGAATTCAATAACAAAATGAACACACAGACACCCGACAACGAGGTCGCAAGGCTTAAGGAGCAAAATCAAAACATTCGTGATGCTTATCTTAAATCAGTTGAGCGTGATGATTTTATCACGCAAGAAAACGCAAGGCTCCGTGAGCTACTGAACCGAGCGATTGACTACACAAAGAATGCCTTATTCTTTGCGCGAACATACGACAACAAGATTCAATGGAACGAAATTGATAAATTGTGGGAAAAGATTCGCGATCTTGAAAAAGAAACACTCACCCCAACGACAGAGGAACCTGTGACTCAAGAGGAGTCAAGCGATGCGGTACGATACGCCGACTACATCCTCAACCACTACGACCGAAATTCTGAAAAAGACAAATTGTGCCTAGCAAAAAACTTGCTTCGGCACGGCTGGAATAATGGTCAACCAACCGCCCTTGCGCCAGAGGAACAAACACTCTGTTTGCGTGAACCTACTGCGGAAGAGTCAAAGGTATTAGACAAGGTTCTTGAGGAATTGAGAGAAGAAGATAGGCACTACGCTCCCGAATGGCGAGAGCTTCTGAACCGAGCGATTGATATTGCAAGGGAATATCAAAAACACGCTCGTAAAAATATCAACGAGGATTGCGACTGGTCTATGCAGGGAACTCACCAAAAATTTAATGAATTGTGTGATGAACTAGCCCGACTCGCCACCGAGCCAGAGGAACCAAAAAACAGGTGTTGGTGCAACAACCCATCAATTATCTCAGCGACACACAACGGCAAAACTTACGAACAATGCTCAAAGTGTGGGGAAGAAGTTCAAAATCACGATGGACGAGTGGTACGGAGGCTTCTCAAAGATCGAAAGCACCGAACCCGTGGATGAAGTATCCAAACTCAAAGAGATGGTCATGGATGCCGCAAGGCGTGGCGACGAGATGGCCGCTCATTGGAAAGAGCGAGCCGAGAAAGCCGAGGCAATCATCAAACAACTCCACCACCTAGCAGAACAACTACCCTAAGCTAGTAAAGCCTAATTACCACTCACAGCTAGTATGAACCAAGACACTTTTAATAAAGCACTAGACGCTTGCGTTGAGTACAGAAAGCAACTCGTCAAGAAAACCAACGAGGTCGCAAGGCTCAGAGAAGCACTTGAACTAATAGCCACCCCTAAACGCCCAGATGGTACTTACAACCGATGCAGGGAGGCTTGTGAGTTACTTGCCAAAAAAGCACTCGCCGACGCATCAGAGGAGCATTGTTACATTTGCAAAGGCGAAAAAAATACTCGTCTCTTCTGTTCCCGCTGTATTCCAGAAGAAACACACGAAGGAGTCACGATGGAAGAATGGCATGGAGGCTTCTCAAAGATTGAAAGTACGCAATCCGTTCCCGAAAAAACTCCAGTTTGTCCAAATTGTAAATCAGACAAACAAGTTTGGAGAGATAAAGATTGGCGTAACGAATACATTTGCCATCGCTACGGCTGTGGAAAACTGATTATACAATCCCCCAAAAAACCCGCTCTCAAGGGAACAACTATCAAGGAATCCTCGGCAACTGAACCCGAATGGCGAGAGCTTGGCGATGTTGAGGTGCCGCAAATTGGAGACGAATGGTATAGTAACAGAGACAAATGCTGGGTTACTTGCATGGACTCCAGTGGAGAAAAGGCAGGTGACTTCAAGATTATTCGCTTCCGCACCCGCCGCCCCGCGCCAGAGGAACCCAAAACCTCTGCACATACCGACAAGTGCATAGGAAATGTAACGGAACCCGCTAACCCGACTTGCGATAACACCACGCATAAGTTCAGCCATTGCGATTGCACGCAACCTTCAGAAAAGGACACATCCACCGAAACCTGTCCTTCTCAAAAGGACACCGAATGGCGAGAGCTTGGCCCTGACGAGGTAATACAAGAGGGGGATCAGGTTCAGCCAAAGCACCACGATCGAAAAGGAGCGTGGATCTGGATCTGGAGCCATGAGATAGGGGCAACTCCAAGGGATCAAGAGGCTATGCGATACCGCACCCTCCGCCCGTTGCCAACTACTAATTGCAAACAAATTGGTAGTAAATTGGTAGATGAGCCAAGGCAAAAGGGAACCGTAACGGAAAAAGACACCAAAGTTTCCGTCAATGAACCCGCTCCCGAATGGCGAGAGCTTGGCGAAGACGAGGTGATCCAAGAGGGGGATGAGTTCCAAGAGAAACAATACGACCCCATAAAAAACAAATGGTACACGATTTACGAATGCTCAATGGTTGGGAAAAAAGTATTGGATAGCGATTGGGGGAGATTCCGCACCCGCCGCCCGTTGCCAAAGCCTACTCTCTCCCGTGACTCATACGATGAAGATTGGAATCTAAAGCCAAAGCAGGAGGAGATGCCGCTGGAGGATGAGATTGAAACCCTATGGGAACACTCCGAACACATTGACTCCCTGACAGGACACATGGCGTTCAAAGCACTTGCCAAAAGCATCCGCTACCTCCGCGACGAGATCCAGAAGCTAAAAACACAAACTCACTACCATCACGAATCGTATTGCCGAAAGTGCAAAGAACCAAAATGAATCCAAAATACAGGATCATCAAAACCAGATCCGACCAGTATTTTATCCAGTATAAGTTTCTTTGGTTTTGGTTAACCCATCATCCAATAAAAAGCCCTACTTATATGGATACATTAACTCACGCAGAAAAAGAGATAAAAAGGATTAAGAGATACGAATCCTCAAAGCAGGAAGTGGTCTGGGAGGGATAGATTTAATCGGTGGCAGGAGCAGGATAGGCAGATATACCCCGATGCTCATGTGAAAAGTGTTGTCCGAGTCCTTTCGTCCAGCACCTACCGATTTATACCCAATATGGTATAAATACCTAAAAAACTACCATATTATACCCGATATGGTACTAATGGTTCCATTTCAAAACTACTTGAGTTAGGTGGTTATAGGTGGTATAAGGTGGCTTGATGAAACGCACCCTCCTAGCCCTCATGCTTCTCACCACCCCATCTATGGTGGCTACCACCATTACCAAGGCAGACATCATTGCCACAGTTCAGCATCAGAGGAAGCTCGTACACCAAGCACAGGCTGACGCTGACCTTGCCAAGAAGGAGCTTATCGTAGTGCAGGACGCTATCAATGCCCAGACTGCCAAGTTGCACGATACGGAGAATCGTCTTGCTATAGTCACTAAAGAGCGTGATTCAGCCCTGCATCATCTCCACCTCCTCCTTTCCATCTGTTCCTCACTAGCTGGTGCTATCGGGTTTCTGGTAGCTATCCGCTTCGCTTCATTCCTCCCACCAAATTTGATTGCCTATGAGTTCATCTTCGCTAGTGGTATCGGAATCGTCGTTGGAGGACTCGCATGGGCAATTCTCGGTCATCTGTAATCAAGGGGAAGTTGACCCAGCCCGCTGTGGAGTCCAAAAAAGCTATTTATGGGCTTTTCGCTTGTGTGTGTGTCCTGTTTGTTTTTGCTATTTCTGCGTTCCTCATACTGACCCATGCGGAGGTGGCGAAGGACATAACAGAACTGGCAAACCTATGTGTGATGGCGTTTGCGGCTCTTGCGACCACATTGATAACGGGTCAAGCAGTAGTTGACTTTAAGGGTATGAGCGTCCTGCAACACATTAGCGACGACGAGAAGATAGACTCCAACGAGCAAGCTCCAGAGGAGCAGATAAACAATTTTAGAATACCAAAATCTAGGTACTACGATGACGGCAAGATTTAAGAATGTCATCATACCTTGGCTTTTTGATCACGAGGGTCGTGAATATGAGAATGATCCAGACGATAATGGAGGAGCTACCAAGTACGGAATAGACCAGCGTTCACATCCACAAGTTGACATCAAGAATCTCACGGAGGAAGAGGCTACAAAGATCTACTGGAATGAGTGGGTCAATGACGGATGCGAGCATCTTCCATCTCCGATAGATTGGTTATTCTTTGATGCTTGCGTGAATTGTGGAATTGGTCGTGCATCTGCTTTTCTTAAAGACTCAAATAGAGATCCAAAAAAATTTCAAGATGAGCGTATAGGCTTCTACAATCGGCTTGCACAATCCAAACCTAGACTTGGTAAATTCTTAAAAGGATGGATTGCTAGAGTTGAAGATCTATCAAAACAAGTAGGTCTCGTTTAACCCTGCTCCGCAGCGGAAATCATGGGGATACATAAGGGGATTTAAAAAACAATGTCAAGATCAAAATGAAACATGGAGATGAAAGATGGGATGGATGGAGATTCATGGGTTATGCAAAAGGACCCAAGGGATCTGGAACTATAGTTGAGAGATGGCTATCTCCAGAGGCGTTTTTAAGATGGACTGAAAAAAACAAAAAAATAAGCAAAGAATGGAAAAAGAAAAATCCAAAAAGAAATGCAGAGCTAAATAGGCTTTCAAGAAAAAGAAATCCACACAAAAGATCTGAGGTATGCGCCAGAAGAAGAGCCGAGGCACTTTATGGAAATCAAGAAATATCAGAAGAAGATAAAAAGTTGATTTCTTGTTTTTACAAGTGCTCAAAGCGTGTTTCTGATTGTTTGGGTATAAAACATCATGTGGATCACATAGTCCCTCTAGCAAGGGGAGGTCTTCACATTCCATCAAATCTTCAAGTTTTGCCAGCAATCGTAAACTTGAGAAAAGGATCAAAATAAAAAAGCAAGCCTAAAATGACGTATTGAAAATTTATTTATTTTTTCTTGTGCATGAATGATTCCTGCATATTCTCACCTTCATGCCAACGACATCAGCACCATTAAGCCCAGAGGATAAGATTGAACTTCTCCTTGAAACCCTGGAGTCCCTTCGTGCGACTCTGGATGAAGCAATTTCCTATATCGACGACTCAATGATTGAGGCCGACGATAGAGGATAAACAAACCCAAATGAAAACAACCGAAAACGCAAAAACAAAGAAAGCACCTTGCAAGAAGGCTTGCGAGAAGGCTTGCGAGAAACCACAGGATTTTACAATCCAGTTTGATCCTGAAATCGTGAATCGTATCATCCACATTGAGGATAGGGTTCTAGCTCAAACCATCCTAATCGTAGCAACACTCTTGTTCGCTATCGGAGATCTCGTTGCAATCATCGTAAAGAAATGAGCGAAGAACTATTATCCACCAAAGAAGTAAAGGCTTATTCAGCGGCACTTGTGGCTGCCATTGGGGAACTATCCAATGTTCCAAAGACGGCATCTAATCCTTACTTCAAGAGCAAGTATGCTCCTTTGGATGCCATCGTGGACGCAACTCGTCCAGTCCTAGCAAAGTACGGACTAGCAGTCATGCAACAGCCATTGTTTATGGAGGGATCTGCTGGGGTGGAAACAACAATTCTTCATAAGGATGGGCATAGCACTACCACAACTCTTCTACTCCCCCTGAAGGATCAGTCCCCACAAGGAGTGGGATCTGCCATCACATACGCCCGTAGGTATGCACTAGCCGCTGTGCTTGGTCTTGCCACCGAGGAGGATGACGATGGTAACGTGGGGACTGGTCTTTCAAAGAAGGAAGAGCCTCGTCCAGCTATTGCAAAGGTTATGGATAAGAAGCAGGAAGCTCCTCGTCCAGCACCGGCAGCTACTTCCACCTGGCGAAATGTGGAGATCACAGACGTAAAGATTGCGGCTCAATCCAAGGAAGGATCTGCTAAGAAGTGGGTTCTTTACTCTGTTGAGTTTGATGGCAAGGCAGAAGCTCTCACGTTTGACGAGAAGCTATTCAATAAGGCGAAGGAGATTTCTCTGGAGCGAGTTGACGCAGGGGTTGCTCCAAACAAAAAAGACCCATCCAAGTTTGAGCTTGTTAGCTTGTCTGTAACTACAGGCGCACAACCAAACATCACTAGAGATGAAAAAGCCTAAATCAATGAAAAAGGGGGTGGCGAAAGCTGCCCCCAACATTGGGAAAAAATATGAACGCTTTATTGCAGTATCTTGTAGCCACGGGAAATACGCTGACAAAACTGCGATTGAAGCAGTCCTCACTATGCGTGATAAGTGGAAACCCAGCATTGTTGTTCACTTGGGAGATTGGTGCGACACAACTGCCTTTCGATCTGGTGCGCATGGAACTTCAGACGAGTCAGAGCCAGTTGCCCCTGACATTGACGGAGGAATTATGTTCCTTAAAGAATATAGGCCAACTCATGTCTTGGACGGAAACCATGAAGACCGAATACCCAGGATGCTCAGTTCAAATAATGCCTTGGTTGCATACGCCGCACAACAAGCAACAAACTTCATTGACGAGTCTTTCGTCAAGATTGGTTGCCGAAGGATTCCGTACGATGGAGTGTATCAGAGGCTTGTTATTGGCAATGTAACATTCACACATGGGACTATCTATAATGAAAATGCTGCAAGAGATATGGCAGAGATGTATGGGGGTAACGTCATTTTTGGACACACACATCGAAGCCAACAAGCGGAAGGTAGAACTTTTCGAGAAAGCACAGGATATTGCGCTGGCACGCTTACTCGCAGAGGTCAAATGGACTATGCGAAGTACCGCCGAGCGACTCTCGGATGGAGACAAGGAATCGTGTACGGAGAGATCGGGCCAAAAGATTCAGCAGTGTGGCTCCTCACAAGAAGCGAGTTCAACCAAGACTGGAGGTTGCCGTTATGATTAGCCCATTCCTATATCAAATAGAAATAGCTTCAAGTGTATTAAATATACTTCTTTCTGAAAAGATAAACGAAAAACTACCAACTTTTTCACATGGAGATGTGCATGATATTTGCAAGGCCGCATGGAATATTGCAAGAACCATGAATCATTATAGAGAGGAAAACCTAAAAGACTTTTACCACGATTCTTATGAATGCGAATAAATGGGCAGATATTATTGCCAAAAATAAATGGGCAGACATCGTTGCCAGAAACAAAGTTGTTATTGAGGAAGAGGTTCCTGAAGGGTTTTACCCAAGAGATGAATGGGAAAAAATTTGGAAAGTTGAAACAGCAGAAACATTAAAAAGACTTAGAAAGCTAGTTGATACTGGAGTCGCTGAAACTAAAAAATTCAGAGTCCTAAGATCAAGTGGACAACTTTACCCAACACCACACTATAAGCTAATTAAATGAAAAAATTGCAGAACGAATATTACATAGAAAATAACTTTGCCACCTTATCTGGCCCTTATAACCTCTCATGCGAGAAGGAGAAGGCCATGTTGTCAAACGTGATTAAGGATATGATGGCTGGTGACATTACTCACCGCATCACCTCTGACATCCATGGAAGCTGGGTTGAGCGCACAGGCATGATCCTTACCAAAGCCAAGTCAAAATGAGCATTGCAAACAACGAGATTTTCATTGTTGCATTCATCTTTGGGATGATTGCTTTAATGGCAAACCTACCTAAATCGTGAAATTCAAAGGTGTTGCTAAGGTGGATATAAATGGGAGAAAATGGGAAATAGGCTATGGACACCCAGGACTCACAGATGGAACCATCAACGATGGGATATGCGATTACGACAAGCGGCGCATCACAATCTATAATAGATGCACTCGCAGTCTCTTGTCTGTGCTGGCGCATGAAATTCTTCATGCAAGACTACATGACATATCAGAAGAAGCAGTTGATGAGTGTGGCGAGCTTATTAGCAAAGTGTATGATATATTTACCAAACAATCTACCCGACATGGACGAGGAGGTTCCGTGGTATGAGCAAGACGATGAATAGCGTAGATTACTTCAACGAGTGGTACGACCGAGTTGGAGTACGCACTTTTAGCAGGGCAGTGGATCAGCATCGTGACTATATGAGCATGGCATTTTTAGCAGGGTGGTATGCCCATGATAGGAATGATAATTCCAAGGCCGAGCTTGTGGAGTCTCTTCGTAGATTAAAAGACGAGATGAATTGCCGACTCACATGAGTTTACTGAAGCTAAATCGTACCGACCAAGTTCCACCAGGGAACTACCGATTCACTGTGCCAGAGACAGGGTATCATATTGGAGGTATGTTTACTATTTCAGATCTCTATGACAAAGTTGAACGCCATTACAATGACAATAACATCCCTCTTCCCGATAACTGGAGAGACAAGGTTGTGGATCAGCTTTGCCAACAGCTTCCTGCTGGATGGTGCTTCTATGACGATGGAAAACAACACGAAGGTAACGACTCAATACTCTCGTTTGATAATATCCTAAAGGGAGTAAAGAGTTTGGCGGCTATTGCTAGTAACGTGGTAGCTGGTCAAGACCCATTTGTGGATCAGAACGAAGCAGAAGAGAGGGCTAAGATATGCGCTAGGTGCTTCTACAATCAGAAGAGCAATTTCTGCATGGGATGCGGTGGTGCTAGGGTGATATTAGATATGGTTGGAGAAGTGAAAGGTAGTCGTAAAACCTCTATTGACTACGCTTTACAGAACTGTGGGATATGCGGTTGTCGTAATGATGCAATCGTTCATGTCAAGAAAAATCTCTTGCTAACAGGAGAAAAACAAGAGACAACTAACAAGCGTCCTGATTGGTGCTGGATGAAAAACGATAACCTATCTGACGCAACCTCTAAACTTCATCTATGAATACAAATCAACCCTACGGACTACTTGACCTAGACATGGACGAAAGTCCAGAAGTTCCTAAAACTAGGGTTAAGAGTGCCGCAGATTGTAGGGCTATGCTCTATATGTTGATTGATGACGATCAGCTTGCTTCTTATCGCAGGGCGCAAGTTCAAGGTCAGATTGATGGCAATGCTCCTTTTAACGACACCCAACTCAAAGAGATGGGGCAGGGAGATCGAATAAATGTGAACTGGGGTCATGCAGAAGCCAAGGTTGAGGCAGCAGTTATCCCTTATTTTGACATCCTCACATCTGTTGGTAACTACGCCACTATCCGCACAAAGTATGGAAAGGATATGGGTAAGCGTGAGGAATGGAGCCGAATCATCTCTGATGAGTTCCATACCCTCCTAGACAAGACTAACCCCAAGTTCATCCAAGAGCATCAGGTTTGCCACAAGCAGTTGGTTATTCATGGACAGGCTTGTATGTTCTGGCCTGACGCTATGGATTTCCGAGCCAAAGCCGTTGAGCCTTGGCAGTTGATTGTACCAAAGGGTGCTTCTGTGGATTGGCAGAACTGGGAGTTTTGCTACGTTCTGGACGAGATGTATACTGAAGAGCTTTATCGCTATATTGCTGATGAAGATGCAGCAGAGCGTGGTGGATGGGATGTGGAGGAGTGTAAGGAAGCCATCATGCAAGCCAAGATTGATGAGCAGGATCAACGCCGTCCCTGGGAGTGGTATCAGAAGGAGTTTAAGAACAACGCCCTCTACTACTCATATGCAAAGAGCAAGATCATCAAGGTAGCTCATATGTATGTTAAGGAGTATGATGGTCGAGTCAGTCACTATGTATTTGATCGTCTGAACTCCACTGAGTTCCTTTGCTCCCGTCCTTCCTGCTATAAGAGCTTTAGTAATGCCTTCACAGTCTTTATGAATGGCGTAGGAAACGGATATTATCATGGCGTGAGAGGATTGGGTCAGAAGGTGTATAAGTACGCACAGGCTATGGATCGTATCAACAACGCTCTCCTTGAGGGTGTGATTGTTGATAGTGCCGTGATGATCCAGCCCCAAACTGCCAAGGATGCCGAGAGCCTCAAGACCGTTCAAATTGGGCCTTACAGAATTCTGCCCCCTGGCATGAGCTTCGTTCAGGTTGGTACTACCTCAAAGCTATCTGGAGCGATGCAAGTTGCTTCCATGTTCCAAGGTCAAGAAAGTGATGACATTGGTAGTTTCATGCCTTCCGTTGCCGGTGGACGCAAGAAAGGTAATAAGGAAGTTGAGGCAGAGATTGGCGAGAAGAGCCGACTTACCAACACTAGGGCTGAGATCTATCTGCAAGCTCTGGATGTGCATTATCGTGAGATTTACAAGAGGGCTACCAACTTCAACATCCTTATGGAAGATCATGGTGGCACTCAGATCCTTGAGTTCCAGAACGCTTGTATCAATCGTGGAGTGCCAAAGGCGGCTATGCTTGATATTGAAAGCGTTAAGGCAACTCGTTCTATCGGACAAGGAAGCTCGGCGGCTCGTATGACTGCCATGAAGATGATTCAGGAGTATCTGCCACAACTCCCTGAGAGCAATCGCAAGCGAGTCATCAATGCCAACATTGCCGCTATTGCCGGTCAGAATGGCGTGGATACGTTTGGTATTCCCGAAGAGGACAAACCAGATGGTCAGAACCTATCGGTGGCAAGCCTTGAGAATAACGCATTTGTTACTGGTGGTCAGGTATTGATTGATCCAGATCAGAATCACTTTGTTCATCTCACTGTGCATCTTCAGTTTGCAGGAGGGATTGTGCAAGCAGTCCAGCAGAAGCAACAAGATCCTCGTCAGGCAGCTCAGACCATGCAAGCGGCTATTCCTCATATCCTCACCCATCTCAAGTACCTTGAGGAAGATCCTACTCGTAAGGAGCAGTATGAGAATCTGAACGAGCAGACTTCCGAGTTGATGAAGATTGCAGACCAGTTGAACAAGCTAGCAGAGCAAATCAACGAGCAGGAGCAAGCTCAAGCCCAACAGCAACAGGGATCTCAAGACCCGAAGGCGGCAGTGGCACAGAATAAGATCATGCTTGATAGGGCTAAGTTCCAGAATGACGCTCAAATTAAGCAGGCAAAAGCTCAACATCAAATGATGCTCCAGGACAGGAAAACAGCCCAACGCTTGATGATAGATAAGGTTAAACTTGCATCTAAATATAGCTCTATAGCACCATAATTTTTCTTGACGTTACGGCAAATCAAATCATAATCGCCGAATAACCCATAAACCCAAACAAAACAATGACAACCAATAGCGAGAGTAATGACCTCGCCACGATAGAGTCGCTACGCAATCGTGTAGCATCCCTCACCGCAGTAATTTATTCTGCGATTAACGAAGACACCTCCTCGTTAGCATCACGCTACATGGATGAGAAAATGAAGAACATGGATATTGAGGATAGGTTCCTAGCTGGCAAGACAGAGGCCACGGAGCAGATCATCAGCCTTATCTACGAGAAATACTATCTGCTTAATCGTACGTTCCACGGAAAGGACAGCGATCAGGCACTCACCTTCAAGAACTTGATTCATTCCATTAGGGATATTCAGCACGACGATTTGAACAATGTCTAAATGTTTGGTAATTGATCACGGCCTGTTTTCGGCCTTTGCGGAGCGTTTGGCTGAAGAGCATGAGGTGAGATACTTTGTGCCTTATGCTGATAGGTCATTCCCCATCCCTGGCCCTGCGTTTATTGGCGAGGGACTGAAAGGAGTTGAGCGAGTCAACAACTGGGAAGAGAACCTAGATGTGGACTTTGTTGTGATTCCCGATGTGGGATTCATGTATCTGGCAGAGCATATTCGATCACTTGGTATTCCAGTATGGGCGGCAGGGTTTGGCGAGAAGCTGGAAGTGCAGAGGTGGAGGGCAAAGGAAACCATGAGGGAGCTAGGTCTTCCCGTTGGTAAGTCTGCGCTTGTAACTGGTATGCCAGCCCTGCGTGAGTATCTTGAGAATAACGAGAACGTATTTGTAAAGATCAGTGGCTTCCGAGGAGTGGCTGAAACCTTCTCATCTCCTTCATGGGAGCATTCACAACAGCGTGTAAACGAGTTGTGGGACGCTCTAGGAGGGCTTTGTAATGTGTTTCCGTTCGTGGTGGAGCATATGGTAGAGTCCGTTGTTGAAGCTGGATATGACGGATATTGCATTGATGGCAAGTTCCCATCCACTTGCTTGACTGGCGTGGAGGTTAAGGATTGTGGGTATGTGGGAGCAGTAAGAGACTACGCCGATCTATCCGAGCCTGTGAAGGTGGTGAATGAAAAGCTCACGCCATTCCTAGAGGAAGCCAAGTATCGTCAGTGGTTCAGCACCGAGATCCGAGTCACAGAAGAAGGCACTCCTTACCTTATTGACCTTACCACCCGATGCCCTGCACCTCCTTCTGCCCTTGTATGGGAGATGGTGGATAATGTGGGAGAGATTGTGGAGGCAGGAGCGAACGGAATTTTGGTAGAACCAAAATGGAGGGCTAAGTATGGAGCCTTGGCAGTGATTAAGTCTGCATTTGCTGAAGAACGCTGGTGTCCAGTATCTTGCGATGAGGAAGTATCACGCTGGATTAAGTGGCGTAATGCCTGTGTGGTTGATGGAGTCACCTACATTGTTCCTACTACTGGTGTGAGGATGTGCGAGATTGGCGACTGCATTGGTATTGGCGACACGATGGAAGAGGCTATCAAGAACTGCCAAGAACACGCCGAGGGAGTCAAGGGATTTGACCTAAAGGTAAATACCGATGCTCTTCCAGCCGCATTAAAAGAGATTGAAAATGCCGAGGATAATGGCATCATCTTCACCGACGAAGAGCTACCTAAACAATCAGACCTACTAGACTAAAATGACGCTATCAGAATGGAGACAGAACGTGGACTTGGCTATTGAGCTAAAGAAGCTCATACAAAATCCAGTATTCCAACACGCAGTAAGCGTGATTGACGGACTATCAATGGCTAAAACCCTTGGCAATGGATCTGGCCTTATCCAGCAAGCAAGCAATGCCCACGTATTGTTTGGCTATGATTCGGGCAGGGCATCAGTATTTACCGACCTTACCATTCTATCTGAAGTACCAGAAGAACTCGTCAACATTGAACCAACTTACACAAACTAATCTATGAGCACAGACGCACCAACAACCACAACCATACCAGCAGACCCAACCCCAGTATCGCCAGCAGAACGCCCTGGTGATCTATCGCAACTTGAGAAGCAGTTTAAGAACCGCCCCAAGTTTGACAAGGTGGACTACAAGAGCCTAGCAGAACTCCCTGAGAGTGCCGCTAAAGAAGTATTGCCTACTGCTAATGGCTTGGACATCGTTCCAGAGCAGAGCGTCAATGATTTCCTAAAAGCAATCGACACCAAGGAAAACACTGGCCCTATTGAGGACGAGCCAAAGGAAGTAAAGGAATCCAAGAAGGTAACTAAGCAGACCCTTGATACCGAGTTTGATCTTTCCGATCTCGACCTTTCCAAAGACCCAGAGCCGGTCGCTCAGACTGAACAGCCCAAGACCAAGAAGAGCAAGGAAGATAACCTCGCAGAGCTTCGTAAGAAGGCAGAGGCAGCAGAGCTTGAGATCAAGACCCGTGATGAGAAGCTGGCTGAGTATCAGAAGAGGGCAGAGGCACTTGAGGCAGAGCTAGAGCGTACTGCTTTTGAGCGTAGTCCCAAGTTCCAAGAGAAGTTTGCCGCTCCTTACCAGGACGCAATCAGCAAGGCTACCGAGTGGGCAAAGGACTTTGCCGCTGACGAGAGCTTGGCAGAGAAGGCTCTGTCCCTAAAGGGCAAGGAGCGTATTGAGTTCATTGACGAGAACTTTGGTGGAGGAGCTGCCTCTGCTCAGTTCCTTTCCCTTATCAACGATGCCGATTCAAAGCGTGGAGCTTTGGAGCAAGCAGTGATCAATCATAAGGAGACTGCATCCGTATTGGTGCAGGATGAGGAGAAGAGTCGCCAGCAGACCACAGAGAAGATCAACAAGAACTTTGAGCGTGTGGCTAACCACCTGGCTAACAAGAGCGAGTTCTTCCGTAAGGGAGATGACGATGATCACAACCGACTTGTGGACGAGCGTATCAGTGCCGCAAAGAATATAATCTTTGGAAATGCTTCAGAGAATGACATGGCAGTGGCTCCGTTTCTAGCCGTTATTGCCAAGGATGCCGTGGCAGAGAACGCACAGCTCAAGGCTGAACTTGCCAAATATAAGGCAAGGGCGGCTAAAGATGCATCAGTGGCTCCATCGGTACGCCGAGGATCTTCCGACGAGGGAGAGGTAAGGGGTAAGCCACGTTCTGCTACTGACGCTATCCGCTCGTACTTCCGATAAGTGAAGCTACAAACCTACGGGCTGGATTTATCCAAGTTCCCGAAGGCTACTCAGCTTGAGGTTGAGTTGCTGATGGTCAAAGATCCTGACCCAAGCCGCTTCAGTGGCTTGAGTCGGGGTCAGCATATCAAGCACGTGATTGCTATGCTATGGCCTGATGTGATGAAAAGCTGGAACGAATGGAATGAGTTGTCGCTCTGGGCTTGGACTACCTACGACGAGATAGGTGTGACTGGTTGTGCCGCTGCTGGAAAGACCTTCACCTTCACCCTCCTATCATTGGTAGAGTTCTTGTCATGCCCTATGAATACCCGTGTGGCTTTGACTTCCACCACAGTACCCTCGTTGCGAGGACGTATCTGGGCAGAGATGATGAAGTTTGTGAGGCCGGTATATCCCTTGTTTGGACTGAACATCGTTGATTCACAAACCAAGATCCAGTTCCAGAAGGGAGATGACAGGGCGGCTATCATAGCCCTTGCCGTGGACTCAGGAGCAGTGGAGCAAGCAGTGGGTAAGTTGCAGGGCGTTCACATACCTCGCATGGTGATTGCGGTTGACGAAGCGGCTCAAACTAACCCAGCAGTGTTTAGTGCTAGGGCAAACTTGCAAGTTGGTACTGACTTCTATCACTTCGTTGCTATTGCCAACGCATCCTCTCAGTTTGATTCTCATGGATTGTTCTGTGAACCCAAGATGGGGTGGGGATCACTCAACGATGATGATGAGTATTGGGAGACTAAAACAGGCGTGTGCGTGAGGTATGATGGGCTGAAGTCGCCGAACGTGAAGGCTGGTCGATTGATCTATCCCTACCTATTTGCCCAAGAGAACATCGACACAATCAAGAAGAACTTTGGAGAGGGAAGCCTAGAATGGAACAGCTACGTGAGAGGAATGTGGAGCAAGTCTGGGACTCGCAATACCATCCTAGATCAAGCCATGATCAACGAAGGAAGGTCTAGGGAGGGCGTGGTATGGTCAGGGGGAGGTATCAAGCTGATTGCCGCTCTTGACCCTGCATTCACTTCCGATGGAGATGATTGTATCTTGAGGTTTGCAAAGGTGGGGCAAGCCGTGGATGGGGAGCTTATGATTGAATGCACAGACATAGTGAGGTTGTCGCTCACTGACTCAGAAACCTATCCCTTGTTCTACCAAGTGGCAGACCAGACTATCGCAGAGCTTACTCGCAGAGGTATTCAAGCAGAGGACTTCGCTATTGACGCAACTGGTGCAGGAGCAGGAATAGCCGACATTATCTCGCAGAGATGGAGAAATGGGTTTATCCGAGTATCATTCGGTGGAGGAGCCACAGACGCTCCTATCAGTATTGAGGATGACCGCCCTGCAAAGCAAGTGTACGCTAATCGGGTTAGCCAACTATGGGGGCAGATACGCACAATCATCATGGCTGGAAGAATGAGGGGGCTAGACGATCAAACGAGCCGAGAGCTATGCGCTAGGATCTATTCTTTGAAAAATGAAAAAATGCTTTTGGAGTCCAAAAAGGATTTAAAGAAGCGCACGAAAGGATCATCACCAGACCGAGCAGACGCATTGGCACTGCTTGTAGAGGTGATGGTGGCTAACTATGGTTTGTCAAGCTCTGTTGGTGAGTGGGGTGAGAATGACGAAGATTGGGAGAAATTTGTGTTGGACAATTCATTGGAGTCTGATTACCAAGACTGAATGGACTACAACCAGTCCTTACAAAAAAATGAA
>Ga0208381_1000346_pt1 | contig 17048 bp, 17 predicted proteins | sample CryBogCBE13Jul09_FD_184572 | JGI IMG/M metagenome (GOLD analysis project Ga0208381, IMG submission 184572) | Freshwater microbial communities from Crystal Bog, Wisconsin, USA - CBE13Jul09 (SPAdes) (version 2) | ecosystem: Environmental > Aquatic > Freshwater > Lake | place: Crystal Bog...
GGGGGGGGGGGGGGGTGGGGTTCATGCAGCCATACTAACCACACTGCATGCACATGGCATGCACAAGGCATGCACACGGCATGTTTAAGCGGCGGGTTAGAACCTCACCACGGCGCTTCACGTTTTAATTTTGGTGTCTCCCAAGGTCAGCGCATCAAAGCGGCCCACCCAATGCGCGTGCAGCCGCCACAATCGCCCGCGCCACCTCGCGTTGGCTCTGCACCACTTGCGGGGTCACGCGCACCACCGCGAGCTGGGCTTGCAAAACGTCTTCTTCACTGGCCGCCCCGGTTAGATAAGCCCGCTGGGCCACGCCCAAGGCCTTTTCCAAGGACTTTTGCTTGGCCGCTAAGCGTTGCAGTTGCTCGCGGTTGGCGGCCAATTGGGTGAAGCCTGTTTCAACCTCCCCCACGGCACGCAGAACGGCCAAGCGATAAGCCAGCAGGGCCTCTTGCTCTTTGCCTCTGGCCACTTTCACCTCGGCATCGATGCGGCCGAAATCAAACAAGCGCCATTTGAAACCCAGCAAGGTCTGACCAAAAGCCGATCTGGACGAATCAAAGGTGCTGAACACATTGCTGTCTTGGCCAAAAGCGGCGATCAAACTAACTTTTGGGTAATACTCGGCCAGCGAAGCGGCGACCCTGGCGCCGGACGCTTTCAGCCGTTGCTCAGCGGCCAACACGTCGGGGCGACTTCGAATCAAAGCGACCGGGCTGGGCCCGACCGGATCAGGCACCGGCTGGTTCAAAACAGCCGTAGGGGCTGCAACGCGCCAGGCGCTTGGGTTTTGACCCAACAGAACGGCGATTCTGACTTGTTGCGACTCGATGGCCGAGGCCAAGTTGGGTAAATTGGAAGCGAGTTCTTCCAGCCCCGCCTCGAATTGGTAAAGCTCTTGTCGTGTCGCCGTGCCCGTTTTTTCGCGTGCCTTTAAGACCTTGAACTGAGAATTCAGCAGGGCCAGTTGATGTTCAAGGGCGGCCTTTTGACCCGCCGCGCCGAGCATCAAAAAATAAGCATCCGCGACTTCTGCGGTGATCGAAATTTGCAGGGACTGCAGGTCATTTTGTGTGGCCATTACGCTGGCTTTGGCGGCCTCACGTTGGCGCTTCAGACTGCCTGCAAAGTCCAGATCCCAAGAGCCCGAAAGTCCGAGTTGATAGCGATCCACTGTTCTGGGAAAGTTCGGAATCATCTTGCTCAGCACACCCAAACCAGAATTCAGTGACTGCTCCACTTGACCCGCCGTGGCATCCAGGCCCACGTTGGGCAACAGATTGACCTCACTTAAATTGAAAGACGCGCGAGATTGCTCCAACCGAGAGAGGGCTTGTTGAACGTCCAAATTTTGATCCAGGGCCAAGGCCTCTAATCGGTTCAACTCGGGGTCGTTGAAAGAGGCCCACCAAGCGGTTGCAGCAGAAGTTCCCGAGGAAGCACTTGGCGGCGTCGAGGCGGGGCCATGACGCCACTCAGATGACAGCGCCGGGCCATCCGTTCTTGGTGGCAACGGTTGCGCGCAGGCGCTGAGCAGCAGAGCCGTCAATAACAAGGACCGTTTCATGATTGAGCCTCCCCGCTCTTGCTGGCCAGCAAGAGGTACATCACCGGTGTTGCAATTCGAGCCAATAAGGTGGAGGTGACCAAGCCCCCAATCAAAGTAATGGCGGTGGGCGATAGCAGGCCGTTGTTCTCACTGGCCAAGGGCAACAACCCACCAATGGCGGTCACCGAGGTCAGGACCACGGGCAAGAAACGCAGCTCGCCGGCCTTTTCAACGGCCTCTCGGATTTTCATGCCTTCGGCCCGCAACTGCTCGGTGAAGTCGACCAACAGAATCGAGTTTTTAATTTCAATGCCAATCAGCGCGATCAACCCGACGATGCCCGTGAAAGACAAAGAATTCCCCGTCAGCCAGAGCGCGGTGACGGCGCCCAACAGGCCAAAAGGCACGATGCCAAAGACCACCGCCACGGTTCTGAATTGGCCGAACTCCAAAATCAAGACCGCCAAAATGCCCAGAGACGACACCACGATGGCCGGCACAAAGCCCGAAAAGCTGCGGGTCTTGGCCTCGGCTTCACCACCCAACAAAATGGAATAGCCCGGCGGCAAATCGAGCGCTTGGCGCACCCGTGCTTCGGCCAAGGCGGTGGATTCCCCGATCAAAAAGCCCGGTTTGACATAGGCGGTGAGGGCCACAGAACGCGATCTTTTGATGCGCTCAATTCGGGCCGGTTCAGAGGCCAGCACGGGTTTGGCAATGGCACTGAGGTGGACCGCTTGCCCGTCGCTGCTGGGCACATAAATCTCAGAAAATTGCTCGATTTGGTTGCGCTCGCCGGGCATCGGCAACCGCACTTTGACGGGGTAGTTGTCGCCGTCCTCGTCCCGCAAATTGGCGGCTTGTGTGCCGGTCAGTGCCAGTTGAACGGTTTGACGAATGACGCCGGCGCGCACGCCCAAAGCACTGGCGGCCTCTTCGTTGACATCCAAATTGAGCAAGGTGCGCTTGAGTCGGATGGGGTTGTTGACGTCACGCAAGCCAGGCGTTTCGATCATGGCTTGTTCGGCTTTGGCGGCCAAGTCACGCAACGTGTCGAGGTTGGGGCCGAGCAGTCGAATCGCGATCGGCGCTTCAATTTCGGGCCCATTCACAAAGGTCAAAAAGCCGACTTTGGCCCCCGGAATTTGTTGAAATTCTTGGCGCAAGCTTTCGAGCAATTGGTCGCTCTTTTTGTTTTCCCACGCCTTCAGTCCGACCGCCACTTCACCAAACGCGGTGTCCACTTCTTTTTGGCCCACGTTGTAATAAATCTGTGGATTGCCGCGGCCCACATTGCTTGAGTACCAAGCGACCTCAGGGACCTTGGAGAGTTTGGCTTCAATTTGCTTGACCACCCGATCGGTCTGATCAATTGCGCTGCCTTGGGGCAGATCGACCCGAATCAAGAACTCGGGCGTTTCAGCGGGCGGAAACAAACTCGTTCCAATCACCTTGATGATGGGAATGGACAGCAAGGTGGTGGCCAACAAAATCGTCAAAGACAGTTTCGGCCTTTCAAGGGCGCGGTGCAAAACCGGCGCATAAAAGGTTTGGATGCCATAAGTCAAGCCTTGCAAAAGCCGGTTGCCGTGGGGGTCTTCATTGGGTTTTAAAACCGCGGCGGCGGCCAAGGGCACCAAAGAAATAGACACCAAAAAGGAGCCTGCCACCGTGGCAATCACGGTGACGGGCAAGGACCTGATGAACTCGCCCGCCGCCTCGGGAAGCGCCATCAAGGGGATGAAGGAGAACATCAAACACGCGGTGCATCCGGCGACGGCCAAGGTGATTTGCTGCGTGCCTTTGATGGCGGCGTCTTTTCTGGACGAGCCTTCACGCAACCAACGGGCAATGTTTTCGACCACCACAATCGCATCGTCGACGAGCAGGCCCAAAGCCACGACAAAGCCCGAAATCGCGAGTTGGTTCAAAGTAAAACCAAAGGCCTTGAGCACCCACATGCCGATCAACAACGACAGGGGAATGGCCAGCATCACCACCGCTGAAGCGCGCAGACCCAGTGGCAACAAGGTGATTAAAACCAAGGCCAAGGCAATCAGAAAGTCGCGGCCCAAGAGCCCTAAGCGCGACTTGACGTTGTCGGCTTGTTGAAAGCCCCGCACCAACTTGACCCCCGCGGGCAAGCCTCGCTCGAAGGCGTCAAGTTCAGCGGCCACTTGTTGAGTGAGTTTGGTGACGTCTTCGTTCTTCGCTTGGGTCACGGAAATGAGCACGGCCCTTTGTCCGTTGAAGCGGGTGATGTAGGTCGGCTCGCCTTCCTCCCAGCTGACCTTGGCCACATCTTTGACCCGCAACACCCCGCCTTCTTTGGCCCATACGGGGACCGCGCCGACCTCAGCGGGGCCTTTGAAAGCGCCTTGAAACTGGACATCGAAACGCCGGCCCAAAGACTCCACGCTGCCAATGGGGGATTCGTTGCCAGCGGCCTTCAACGCGTCCACCACTTGAAGTGGCGAGAGGGCCAAGGCGGTCAGTTTTTCGCTGTCCAACGACACCCTCATTTCGCTGGGGGTGGTGCCCCAATATTTGGCTTCGTTGATGCCGGTGATGGCCCCCAATTTTTCCCTCAGTTTGTCGGCCAATTTTTCCAATTGACGCATCGGTAAAGTCTCGCTGACCAAGGCAGCTTGAAAGAAAGCCACGTTGGTGGGGCGGGCCTTGATGACGTCGATGCGGGTCACACCGGACGGCAAGGTGGCGCGAATGGCGCTGACCTCACGACTCACTTGGTCGTAGGTGGTTTCAGGATCGGTGCCCCAAACAAACTCAACCCGCGTGGTGGAAATGCCCGCCCGGCTTTGGGAGCGCACCTCGCGAATGGCGTCCAATTTGTAGATGGCGTTTTCGACGGGCTTGGTGACCAGCTGTTCAATGTCGCTGGGTGTGGCACCGGGTAGCACCGCATTGACCACAAAGATGGGCGGACTCAGTGTGGGGTCCTCGGTTCTGGGCGTGCTAAAAAAGGCCGAGAGTCCGAGCGCTGCCAAGAGCGAGAAAACGATGACCGTGAATTGCCATCGCTTGATCGAGAGGCCGGCTAAATTGAAGCTCATCGCAGGCTCTCCTGAACTTTCTGACCTTCGGTCACAAAACCCGCGCCTGCCGTAATCACTTTGACCCCCGGCTCAAGGCCGCTGACCCGAATCCACTCGCCCTCGATGCCGAGTACTTTGATTTCTTGTTTGTGCGCTGTGGCGTCTTTCGGATCCAAAACAAACACATACCCTTTGGTTTGGTTCGACTCCAGCAAGGCGCCCGGTGGAAGCTTCAAATCTTTGGAGGCGCCCGCTGAATGTTTTGAATGAAACTCAACAGAGCCGGTGCTGCCACTCGGAATTCTTTGGGGGGTGTTGACCACCAAATCCACCATGACGGCGGCTGTTTTGGGGTCGCTCGAAGCGCCAATGAAGCGCACCTTGGCGGGTAGGGCTTGCTCTTCGACCCCCAATCGAATCAGGGCCACATCCCCGGTGTGGATTCGTTTCGCGAAGGCCAACGGAATCGCCGCTTTGGCAATCAGCGGGGATTCCAAGTCGGCCATTTTGATGATGCGTTGGCCCGGTGAGACCGTTTCGCCAAACTCACTGTCGAGTGACAGAATCACCCCTGAAAAAGGGGCTTTGATGGCGGTTGAACTCAGGTCGTAGTCGCTGCCTTCTAAACTGGCTTTGGCGGCTGCCAAGTTGTCTTGTGTGTCTTCCTTCAGGCTGTTGGTAATGGCGCCGGCTGCGATTAACTCTTGATTCCTTTGATTCGCTCTCAAAATCTTTTGGTATTCGGCATTGGCGCGCGCCTTGGCGGCCTCGTAATTAATGGGGGTGATCTCAGCCAGCAATTGCCCCTTGGTCACCAGTTGCCCCGCTTTGAAATTCACCGACTGGATCACACCGCCCACCCTGAAAGACAGGTTGGCCTCACGGTCTCGAAGCAAGGTCACGGGAAATTTTTGAATCGTTTCTTCAAAACCTGGGTTCACGGTAAAAGTTTGGACGGGCAGGGGAGGCGCCAACGACGGGGTCGCGACCTGCTTGGTACAAGCCCCCAGGGCGCTCAGCAGCATCAAAACGGCCCCAGTGCTCAAGGGCCATGCGGGCAGGCGTTGAAAGACGGTAGAAGATTTCATGGAGCAACTCTCTCTCAGATTCAAGGGGGCTTGGGGATGAAGAATGGTGTTTGTCGGGTGACGATTTTTGATTTGTGTTACCGATCTGATGAACCGACTTGTTTTGCCGGTTAGGGGGCAAGGCTCCTGAGGACCAAGCCCGACATGGCTCGAGCGGCGTCTTCCAACTCTTCTAAATTGCGTTGCTGCAAAAGCAGTGGATTGGCAAAAGGGGTGATCGCCACAAAGAGGCCTTTGACAACCTCGTCAATGGGCGTTTTGCGCTCAAACGCTTGCGCGTGTCTACCTTGCTCAATGATGCTTTGCAAAACGGATCGAATCACTTCGCGGTGGTTTTGCACGCATTCCCAGTTGTGGGAAATGGCGGTGGCCACCAGTTCATGCATTTGTCGATCCTTTAAAAACATGGCATAGCCATTGGTCAAAAGGGTTTGAAAGACATCGCGAATTTTTTGAAAAGAAGAACCCGATCCCTTTTGGACGGCGATGAGTTTCTTTGCAATCTGGGCCAAAGCCTCGCTGCAAACAGCCTCACCGATGGATTGTTTGGAGTCAAAAAAACGGTAGAGGTAAGTGCTTGAAACGCCAATGTCCTTGGCCAGAGCGGCGACCGATGTTTTTTCATAACCGTGGTCCCCAAAGTGTTTCCAAGCGGCATTGATGACCTGCAGTCGACGCACATGCTCGGCCGGGCCTCGCTTGACTTCAAGGGGAATGGGTTTGATTTCCGGCAGCATCGGAAAGGGTTTTTGTGGTTAAGTTACATTTTTTAATAATCGTAACTTAATTTGGTTTTGGTTTCAACCCGCTCATGGGGTTGTTCTAAACAAGGCTGCTCTTAAGGCCGTTGCGTTGGTGAACCGCTTTGGCTTTGCGCAACCAGCCGTGCGACAACCAGCGGTGCCACATGACCAAGCCCCTGAGCCACTCGTCGGCGGCGTAGGCGATCCAAACGCCCGTGAGTCCCCAGCCTAAGTGAAGCCCTAAAAACCAACTCCCGCCGGCCATCACCGTGGACATAGAGCCGAGTCCGACCCACAAAGGGAATTTGGAGTCGCCTGTGGCGCGCAAAGCGGCAATCACAATCAAGTTGAAGGTTCGCCCTGTTTCAAGCGCGACCGACCACCAAAGCAAGCTGCAACCCGTCGCCAGAATATCGGGGTCTTGGGTAAAAAGGCCCAACAAGGCGCGACCTTGCCAAGCCATCAAAACCGACACCAACAAGCTCAATGCCAAGGCAAATTGCTGGGCTTTGCGTACCAGCAAATAGGCACTCTTAAATTGGCGAGCGCCGACCAAATGGCCAACCACCATTTCAATCGTGAGTCCCACGGCGGCGGCGCTGATCAAGATCCACATATTGAACTGCAGCACATAGGCTTGCGTGGCCAAGGCGTTGGCACCCATTAACCCGACGGCGGCCACGCTGACCATGAAGGCCATTTCCCAGCTCAAGTTCTCTGCGGCACCGGGAACACCAATGTGGAGCACTGGTGCCAATTGCGCCCAACGCAAGCGCCACCAGTCGGCCCCTTTGGGGCGCAAACCCAGGCTCTTACGCCAACCCCACATCAAGAGCGCCCCACCCAAAACACGGCTCAACCCCAGCGCTAAGGCAAACCCCGGCAAACCCCAGCCAGAAAATGAACCCCAACCACGCATCAAAGGCCAAACCAAAACCAGGTGCGTCAAGTGCATGATCAAGGTCACCCACAGGGTTTCACGGGTTTTGAAGTGCGCGCGCATCACGCTGGCCATGCAGGCATTCCAGGCATCGAGCACCAAAACGGGGGCCAGTGCCTCAAGCAAGGGGGTGGCCAAGTCCAACACATCGTCAGGCACATTCAACAGTTGAAGCAGGGCGGGCGCCTGTAGCCAAGCCAATAGACCCATGGCGCCACCCATCCACGTGCTGGCTGCGAGGCCGGCCTTGGCGACCAGATCCGCTTCGCCTGTATTTCGAGCGCCCAGGTTCTGCGCGACCACCACACTGACGCCGGCGCCAATCAGCCTGAATACCATGAACAAGAGGCCAAATAAATGGTTGCCCACCGACAATCCTGCGCCTGCCGCATCAGAAAGCCGTGCTGCCATGGTAACCCCCACCATGCCAACGGCCGTGCCCGCACACAATTCAAAAAACAAAGGTAAACCGATTTGAAACAGGCTTCGACGAGAAACCGAGGGAGATGGAGAGCGTGGTGACATGGAAAAAATGAATTGGATTCAAGACAGCGGATCTGGCCTGAAGGCACTCAATATTGAATAATGCGGTGAATCAAAACAGGCGGGAGATTGGCTTGGGATCACCTCAAAATTCGACGAATCCAATCACGTGGTTCGAAATCTATGTGAATGATTTGCCCAGGGCCAAGGCATTCTATGAGGCTGTTTTTGGTGATGCCTTATTACCGGAGCCCAACGACGGCACTTTTGAAGCTTACCGCTTTCCTGGCGGCATGCCAGGAAATGGCGCGATGGGGGCCTTGATGCACCACCCCATGCGCAAACCCGCCCTGGAGGGGACCTTGGTTTATTTTCATTGCGAAGATTGTGAGATTCAATCTCAGCGTGCCCTCAAGAATGGAGGACACGTTTTTAAAGCCAAATGGCCGATTGGCCCTGATGGGTTCATTGCCATCATTGGCGACACTGAAGGTAATGCGGTGGGGTTGCACTCCTTCAAGTAAAAATGAAACAGTCTGGATGGGTGGTTTTCGCAACTTTCTCTAGGCGAGGAACTTGTGTTTCGTTAAATTTCTCTGGTCCCTGTTATCGACAAATGAGAAAAAATGAAAACTTCAGTCTACGGATTCCTGGTGGGTCTTAACTTCATTGTGGCGGTGACGCTGCTCAGCATCAATACGCACGTGAGTGCCAAAAATACCCACACGAGTGTGAAAAATACCTGTGATGAGATTGAATTGAGTGGCCCATAATCCGCAACCATCAACTTGGGTGCCCTGAAGACTTCACTGTGGAATTATTTAAAAATCACCAGCCCACGCTTAGAGAGCATGAAGTGAAGCTCATGCTCAAAAATGTGAGCGAATCATTTCTGCCTGCATTTTTATTGACGTCCTTGGTGGTGGCCTGTTTGTATGGCTCGGTATCCACACTGAATTTGGGCATCTGGGGACTGGGTTGTGCTGCCTTGAAGTGGGTGCATTGTGTTCGTGCCCGTTTTTGGTTGGGTCACGAAAATCCCTTGAATCTGAACCGGATTTACCAAGAATTCAGACTGCTGAATGGGCTTTATGGAGTCACTTGGGGACTCTTGATTTGGGTCGGCATGTACCAAGAAACCTCGGATGCCCTGTCCATCTTTATCAACACGGTCATCAATGGGGTGGCCATCGCCACGTTGATTTTGTTATCGCCGGTGCCGGGCGTTTTTTCCGCGTTTATATGGGCGGAGTATTTGTCGGTCATTCCCCGGTATTTTTATCTGGGCGGCATCACCAATTACTCGTTATCGATTGCCGCAGTGGCTTGCGTCTTCATTTTGCAACGCTTGGTCAGGAATATTTATGCCTCGCTAAAAGAGTCTTTCGACCTGCGTCACGAAAACACCGGTTTGCTCGAGCTGTTGACCCAGGAGTCCCATAAAACCAAACTGGCATTTAAAGAAGCCGTTGAAGCGCATTTGGCCAAGTCTCGATTCTTGGCCGCTGCCAGCCACGATTTGAGGCAACCTATTCATGCCTTGGGCCTTTACCATGAGTTACTGTCCCGAAAAAATACCGACCCTGAATTGAAGGGCATTTTGAAAAGTGCCGTTACGGTGACCCAATCTTTTTCGGGCATGCTCGACGCCTTGCTGGATTACTCTCGCATCGAGGCGGGGGCGGTGCAACCTCAAATCCAGCCCTTCAAGCTGCAAACCCTCATCGATAAACTCGAACCTGAATTTGCACCCCAAGCCAACGCCAAAGGGCTTTATTACCGAACACGCGAGTCGGATTTTTTGGTGGCCTCTGACCCCGCTTTGATGGAGTTGATTTTTAGAAACCTGATCTCGAACGCGATTCGTTACACGCACCAGGGTGGCATTTTGGTGGCTTGTCGCTCCCAAGGTGACTTTGTTTCTGTTGAGATTTGGGACACCGGGGTGGGCATTGCCGAATCGGAACAAGAGGGCATTTACGAGGAGTTTCGCCAGATTGATAACCCCGAACGCGATCGGGCCAAAGGCCTTGGCTTGGGGCTGGCGATTGTCAAAGGGTTGGTCGGTCTTCTGGGCTTGCGCATCCAGCTCAAATCAAAATTGGGGCGGGGCAGTGTGTTCAGCGTCTTGATTCCTAAATCGCAAGCCGACGACCATGCGCTTCAACCCAAGTCGATCAAGGCGCCCTCAGAGTTTGGAAAAATTCGGGTCTTGGCCATTGACGATGACGAGTTTGTGCGCGATGCCATTCGACAGATTTTGTTCGAGATGGGCTGTGAATGCGATGTGGTCGCCAACCTGAACGAGGCCAAGGCCAGCGCCGAAAAACAACGACCCGACATGATTCTGAGTGATTACATGCTCAGAGAAAACAGGTCGGGCATTCAAGCGATCAAGCAACTTCGAGAGGCATTTGGAGCCGGCATCCCGGCTTTGGTCATTACCGGTGACACATCGCCCAGGGTGTTTCATGAAGCCAAAGAGGCGGGCATAGAACTCCTGCACAAGCCCCTGTTGCCCGATCAACTCTACGCCACTTTGACCCAGGCCATGGGCCTCAAAGCGAAGGGGCGTTAATCAATCAGCCCCAGATTGCGGGCGTTGAAGACGGCTTCTGATCGACTGGTCGCGTTGAGTGCCGTGAGCAACAACTGCACATGGCCCCGCACTGTATTTTCAGAGATGAATAATTTTCTGGCGATGGCTTTGTTCGTCAGACCCTGGTTGATGAACGTCAGCACTTCGACTTGGCGAACGGTGAGCGGGTTCGAATTTAGCGCCAAATCACGCGCTGCATCGGTGGCCTTTTCGTCGGTGGTCAAATGGGGATTCAAGGCGGCGCGAAGGGCGGCAAAAATGGTTTCGCTGTTGCTGGCTTTAGAGACAAAACCCACGGCCCCTTTGTCCAGGGATTGCTTGACCGTGGCACTGGAGGCGTCGGAGGAGATCATGATGATGGGCAGATCCGGCCAACGCAAATGCAATAACTTAATGCTCTCTAAACCATTCAGACCCTGCAATTTCACGTCCAATAGAACAACGTCAGGTCGGGGCGTGTCCGAGTGCCAAACGGCCTCCATGGAGTCGGCGTGGAAAACCTGAGCCTCCTTCCACTCTGATTGAATCAGCATTTCCAAACCGTTGCGAAACAGCTGGTGGTCATCGATCAGAAGGACGGAGAATGGCATGGACTCTGTGGGCGTTTCTACTGAAGGTAGCCTTGGGTAGAAATTTTGGCAAGAAAAATCCAAAGGAGCCGTCCATTTGGACTGTTTCAATGCAGGCCTGGGTGAACCCTAGGATTGGGTTTGGGCCGCCAATGAATCGAGCTTGAATGAATCGAGCATCAATTTGGCGGAGGCCGTGTTGGTGGCACAGGGGATGTTGTGCACGTCGCATGCACGCACCAGCGCATTGATGTCTGGTTCATGGGGTTGAGAGGTCATGGGGTCGCGTAAAAAAATGACCAAATCCATGTTGTGCTCGGCGATGCGGGCGCCAATTTGCAAATCGCCGCCCAAGGGGCCGCTCAAGAGTTTCTCAATCGTCAGGCCGACGGATTGCTCCAAACGGCTGCCCGTGGTGCCAGTCGCACAAAGCGTGCAACCCGAAAGGAAGGCTTTGTATTCGGCGGCAAGTGCCAGCATGTCTGCTTTTTTGCCATCGTGAGCGATCAAGGCGACTTTGAGTTTTTTCATGGGCGAATGGGTGAGGATTCTAGCCGTGCGCTTTCATCGCTTTGCCGACTTCCAGCGTGCCTTGCGCTGAACCCGATTGCGGCACGGTGGCCCCTGAGGAATCGGTCACTTGCGCCAGCGCGGCGGCCAAGCGCTCGGGCGTGTCGGGGCCGACGCCCAAATACACGCCTGGGGTCAAGGTGATTTGAGCCGCCTCAAAACCACCCGCACCGGCGCACAAAATGGTGCGGTTCGGCGCGTCCTCGCTGACCATGACCAGCATGGCGGGCACCACGGCCGTCGGCTCCAAGGCTTTCAAAACGGCCTCGGACATCAGACCTTCGGTCATGCGGGTGGCGGCGGTGGGGGCCAGCGCGTTGATGCGGATGTTGTGCTTTTCGCCTTCAATGGACAGGGTTTGCATCAGACCCACGAGCGCCATCTTGGCAGCGCCGTAATTGGCCTGACCAAAGTTGCCATACAGGCCGCTGGAAGAGGTGGTCATCATGATGCGGCCATAGTTTTGTGCCTGCATGAGGGGCCAGACGGCCTTGGTGCAGTTCACTGAGCCCATGACATGGACATCCATGACCAAACGGAAATCGGCCAAGTCCATTTTGGCGAAACTTTTGTCGCGCAAGATGCCTGCGTTGTTCACCAAGATGTCGACACGGCCCCAAGTGTCCAGGGTTTGCTGAACCATTTGCTGAACGGCTTCAAAGTCGGTCACGGAGGCCCCATTGGCCATGGCCTCACCGCCCGCGGCCCGAATTTCGTCCACCACGGCTTGAGCGGCCGACACCGAGCCGCCCACGCCGTGAACATCGCCACCCAAATCGTTGACCACCACTTTGGCGCCTCGAGCGGCCAAAGCCAAAGCGTGTTGTTTGCCCAAGCCGCCGCCAGCGCCGGTCACGATGGCCACGCGGCCTTTGAAATCAATGCTCATGGAAACATCCTTAAAATTTATTCGTTTAACTTTACCGGAACCCCTTGCGCCCCACTGTAGCCCGCTTGACAGGTCGCAGGTGAAGCGCCCTTTCAACCCAGTTCTAGGTGAAAACGATAGAACCCTTATTTCCCGATTCGGCAAGAATGCACCTACTGTTTTTTAGGTGTGTCAAAAAATGCGTCGATTCAAATGGATTTATGAAGCCAGTGCCCTGTCATTGGCACGCTTGACCGACCTGTTTGGCAACTTCACCTATCAAATCAATTACCGATCACCCGGTGTCTACACATCGGTCTACATTCAGCACGCTGACTGGCCCAAGTTCCATTCAAACGAACCGCGATGAGGCTTTAAGCCCATCCAGCTTGTCACGAAACTTGCATCCGTGAGATGCAAAATGGTCGTTTGATTAAAAAACGCACCCATTTGTGCTTTTTCCAGGGGTTGCAAGGTTTAATTTGGTGTGTGCGCACCAAAATGGGTTTTTCGGGCCTTTTTTCTGAGGCAATTTCAAATGACAAACGAGCTTTTGGGCAGGTCGCTTCAATGGGCGGTGCTGGCCTTACTTTTAATGCCTCAATTGAGTTGGTCCCAAAAGGCGCCGCCATCACCGAGCTGCTCGTCGATTACGGATGTGGATGACAACGCGGTTTGCAATGCCAAAGCCAATAAAGACACCTCTTGGTGTGGCAATATTGCCAGCTTTGAAAAGAAGAGCCTTTGCAAAGGCATGGCGCTGGGCAACTGGTACGACTGCGACAAAGTCAGTTCGTTCAGTTTGAAGCGAGAGTGCGTCGCCAACGCCCGAGACCTTCAACGCAGCAGCATTTGGGGCTCCAGAAAAACGTCCTGAGGTTGTCCCTCAGTTGGGTTAAACGCTGGCGTTAACGAGGTGCGTTTACTCAGCACAAAAGCCTGTGTTTGGCTTTCCTTTATGGACTTTGACCCCCTGTTGATTTTCATTGCTCACGGGATAAAAGCCGTTGACGGCCAAACAAGCCAAATATTCTTTGCACATCGGCAGCGCTTTTTGTCGATCGCTTTCATTGGTTTGTTTATTTCGAGCCCAATGGGTTGACTCGCTTACGCATCTTTCATGCGCTGCTTCGTACCACTCTTGCTTGGAGAACTCACTGCCAGCCATCAGATTGGGCAGGGCTTGTGCAGTGCTAAGGAGAGTTGCCATCAAGCCGATGACAATCAATGTGAATTGGGCTAGTGATTTCATATTGAAAACTATAGCCAAGAAAACTTACAAATTTAACAATGACCTTTCAAATAATCGGGTTTTGTGGGTTTTTTCAAGATACCCCGATCCTGTTGATTAAAAAATAAGCAACCAACGCCTTCGGCGGATTGTTTTAGGAGCGCCCTGTCTTGCCTCAGTTGGTAGAAAAGAACACCAAGGCTTTTTGATTCAGCTTTTCGACTCTTTTGATGGGATAGATATTCAAAGACGGGTCTTGTGGAGGCAGGCGAGAAATCCAGAAATCCAAACGCGCATTGGTGTCAAGCCTAAAGCCCGCATCATTGCTTAATAGCTGCTCATAGTCTTTTCGGATTTGAGGTAATTTTTTGTACAAATCTTCACCGTAAAGGGCTTTGATTTTTGGATTTTCTTCATACATCCAACGAATCACTTCAAGCGAACGGTGATTGGCCATGTAGTCATTGATTTCGTAGGCCGTATTAAAAAGCCCCCATGCTGAAAGCGAATCCGGCCCCATGGGTTCGAGTAAGTGAACCGCCAAGAGCGCTTTAGGCTGATCAATTGGGACAAAAATTGAATTCTTTTGAAGGGTGCCTGTCTGCGGTTGCCATTCACCTTGCATGGCGACTCTTTGGCGGCCTTGAAAGCTACTTGAATCATAGTCAACGGTCGAAGGATCAACGTGGTAAGCATGAAGTTCAACGTGCTGCGTAGTGGATTGCAGGGTCTTGTATTTGATGCCGTGCAAATCCAAATAAGGCTTGACGACTTCGGTCCAGGCCGTCGGTATGAGATAACCCCCTCTTGGTAAAGTGGTGATGGTTTCCTTGAGGGGCGCCACTTGATCATAAAAAGGGATTTGCCACAGTTCTTCTTGAGTCAAGTCATAACTGACGAATCGCCCACCAATAATCGGAGCCGGATCGAGTATTTGGTATTTATAGCCAAGCAGTTCAATTCTTTTTGGGGGTACTTCGCTGTCGATATCGGTCTCGTAATCGAGCGCATAATAACGACCCGCTAACTTACTGGCTTCATGATCAGCAAAGGTTTCGGTTTGAAGAATTTGATTGGAATGAAGAACAATCGTTTTTAAAATTGAATTCAAAGTATCAAAGCAAGTTTTTGTTCTTGATGCATAGGGCTCCCAAGCATGGTCTTCAACTAAAAAACCAATTCGATTGCGAATGGCTGCGTAGGAATGGGCAAATCGAGGTTTATCGACATCCAAGACCATGCCTGCTTTGGGGTCTTCTTTGTCTTTTAGACGTGGATAGAAACCCAGCGGTGTGTGGCCGCTTTGTTTCAAATTTTGAAGCACCTCATCCAATAAACCTCTGGCGACCTCGGTTAACTGATAATCCCCTCCAAAATCAGGGGCGGCGGAAATTGAGACATCATGTCGGTATCGGAGTCCATCCGTGACATGCAAATCAACGACAACAGAGGGATCCCAAGCTTTTACCAAGCCGAGCATCCCTTTCATTTCTGTTGATTGGGCAAACATCCAATCACGCGCCAAATTAATACGTCTGCCGTTGACCCTTTCACCTTGTTCATAGGGGCCATTTTGATTCGGCCGATGAAAGCGACCTCGGTGTTCATGACCATCGACGTTAAAAACAGGGACCCAGATAACGGTTAAATGATTTAATGGGTTGTCTTGTTTTTTGCTGGTGATTAGTTCTCTGAAATAAAGAAGACTGGCGTCTTTTCCATCAACTTCTCCTGCATGGGTTCCTGCAATAATGAGTACAACAGGCGTTTTCTTTTTTATGGAATTTTTTGATGCGTGGATTCCTTGTTTAGAAAGAACCATGTACTGTATTTTGCGGCCCTCTGATGTGCGCCCCAGGGTTTGGCAACTCACCACATTGGGAAAATTTGAGGCCATTTTTTGGCAATAACTTTCAACTTCTGCATAAGTTCCCGTTTCAGCATAGCGGGTTTTTTCTGCAGTCAGCACAAAATTGGCAATGCTGTTGTTTTGCTCGTTATTATTCAAACCTTTATTCAGATTAATGGACATGGCCTGATCCATTAAAAAGAGGGAAAAGAACAACGAAATAACGAACTTATAAACTTTTATCTGAAGCATCTAATGATGGTCAATTGAATGGGCTTGAAGCGCACAGTACACCACTGGGCTTAAAAGACGGTGACGAAAAGCCAAAAACGCGAGCGTTTTTGCTGACTAGAGTGGGTTCTAAAGGCGCACGCCGTGGTCAATGACCCCGTCTGCGACACCCCGCTGAAAACAGCTCACGGTTTAAGTGAGGGCGGGGCTATTTTTAGAAACTCAAATTTGGCTAAAGAGATACAGCCCCGTTCCGCCAAACAAAATGCCTAGAGAAGCGGTGATGCGCCCTGACAAATTGGGCAACCAACGACGGATGCCGAGAGCAGCCATAACACCCCCTCCGTGTAGAACAGCGGTGGTCAGGAAAAAGCCCACCGCATAAGCCGCAAAGCCAGATTCAGGGCTTTCTGAACCATGCGCCAAACCATGCAAGCCGGCTCCCAAGGCAATCAGGGGAAGACCCCATTGGGGTGTTATGGACAGTGAGGCCAAAACAAGCATGGCGCCGAAGACCAGCACGCTGAGCGAAATCATATTTTCCAGGTACGGCACGGTGACGCCCATGGCGCCCAAAGCGGCCCCCAAAAGCAAACTGGCCAAAAAAGTGGCAGGGCCTGCCCCCACCTTATGCGCAGGCAAGGCCGAAACAGACCAAATGCCCACCGCGACCATGGCCAACAAATGGTCTAAACCGAAGGGGTGTGAAAGCCCCTCAAAAAAACCAGAGGTTCCATGGCCGGTGTGGGCTTGTGCAGAACTGGCGACCAGTCCCAAAACGATGGCTGATAAAACGCGGGTCAATGGGCGATTTGGCATCTTGATGACTTTGTTGAATAAAGGCCTTGTGATGATAAAGCCAACCGCTCGATCCCAAAATGATTCACTTGGGTCATTGACTTGGGGTGGCCTGCTCGTAATGAAAATCCACGTCTTCGATGTCGGCCATCAGGCTTTGTGTGTGACCATTGGCGCTCAAGGGGCTCAATCGTCTGGAGGGAAATCTGCTGGGCGATCCTTCGGTCTCTTCTTGTCCCACCATGATCAGACCGTCGCCGTATTCAAGTTCGCTGTGAACCAACCTGCCTTGCCCATCTTCGATGCGAAGGCGAATTGAAAACCCAAAAACGCGGCACAGCCATTCAAGGGCTGCCGGCGCATCTCGGTAGTAAAGGCCGGCAGTGATCCTCGGCCAGTGGGTTGGTGTGGCGTTCATGGTCTTTAGGCGTAGATTAAAACGGGGGTCAGTGCCGCGCGGCCCTTCTCAGTGGG
>Ga0208381_1000359_pt1 | contig 16690 bp, 15 predicted proteins | sample CryBogCBE13Jul09_FD_184572 | JGI IMG/M metagenome (GOLD analysis project Ga0208381, IMG submission 184572) | Freshwater microbial communities from Crystal Bog, Wisconsin, USA - CBE13Jul09 (SPAdes) (version 2) | ecosystem: Environmental > Aquatic > Freshwater > Lake | place: Crystal Bog...
GCGTGACCACCGGTGAGTGGTACGGCAACTACCTGAGCGGTAACTTCGACGCCATGGTTCACTGGGGCAACGGTGGTACCAACCCCTACACCCAGTTCCAGAACTGGCTTGACGACTCGGCAGTCAGCAACGGCGCCGACTCATCAGCTAACTACGGTGCCTACATCAACGCTGACGCTCAGACGCAGCTGACGAACTTGGCTGCTAGCGCAGTTGGTTCCGCCGGCTTCCAGACTGCAGTGACGGCGCTGTCGCACATCATGGCAACGCAGGTTCCTGAGGCTCCAATCCTGTACGGTGCGGACTGGGACGTCTACTCAACCGCTCGTTTCGACGGTTGGGTGACCCCAACGAACCAGTACGGCTACCCAGGACCTGGCCAGGTTGACCTGCCAATGATCCTGACCAAGCTGGTCAAGGCCAAGGCCTAGTAGTTCCACGCAGTTCCCGAGGAGGGCCCCACTCGCGCAAGCGAGTGGGGCCCTCCTCTTTTCACGTCATCGTTGCGTTCACTCGGCAAGAGACAACGTTGCCTCTCATGGCACCGCCGTGCATAGCCGCTATCAGATTGCTTTGTCTCACGAGCCGACGGAGCAAACCCCATGCGCAGCTTAGGTTTGCCGAGAGTGTGTCGGTGTGAGTTGGCGCGATGCGCAACTACAATTGCTCCACTGGGCCTGACTAAAATTAGGCTCTCACAAGAACACAGTGTTGTGGTCTCGGTGAACATTCGAAGAATGTTGTGGTACTTGTCAAAGTTGTATGAGGTAGTGGCAGAGGCCATTTACTACTAAGGGGAAATACATGAAGAGGAAGCTTGTTTCAAGCCTCGTGGCAGTATCGAGCTTGACGCTCGGGTTTGTTGGCATGTCCGGTGGCGTCAGCACCGCACTGCAGAACCCCACCGTCTTGACCGAAGAAACCAACGTTGGTGTGACGTTCACCAATAACTTCAACCCGGTCGACAGTCAGGCCACCGGTACGCAGATGGCAACGAACGCCTTGTCGTACGAGCCGCTGATTCAGTTCGACGGCATGAAGCCCAACGTGCAGTACCCGTGGATCGCAACCAGCGAAGTGTTCAACGCCACGGGTCAGAGCGTGACCTTCACCATTAACCCCAAGGCCAGCTGGAGCAACGGCATGCCCGTTACCGCGCAAGACGTGGCCAACGAGTTCAACGCGTTGAACACCAACGCCGGGATGAACGTCTTCGGTGTGCCCACACTGGCGCAGCCCGCCCAGGCCATCGGCAATACCGTGAAGTTGACCTTCCCCACCGCGCAGTACGCCAACCACGACGCGCTGGGTTCCGTTCTGATCATTCCTGTCACGGGTGACACGGAACTGCCCGCCAACGACCTGGTGACGAGCGGCACGCAGACGATGACCGAGTCGCAGGTGCTCGGCAACGGACCGTACCTGCCGACTGGCTTCAACTCCCAGTTAATTAGTTACACGGCGAACCCGAACTGGAAGCTGACCGCCAAGCCGTACGTGACGGGTGTCAAGATTCCGTACTACGCCGCGAACCAGGGCGCTACCGAAGCCCTCGTGGCCCACCAGCTCGACTGGGCCGGTAACGACATTCCCCAGATCCAGTCGACCTACGTCGCCCAGGACCCGAAGCACAACCACTTCTACTACCCAGCCGGCTCGACGGTGACCCTCTGGTTCAACGTCAGCTCGTCAGCTCCCGATGGCTCGACGGACTGCTTGGCGAGTTCAGCCTTCCGGTACGCCATCTCCATGGCAATTAACCGCAACGAGTTGGCCTCGATTGGTGAAACGGGCTTTGAACTGCCCGCTACCTCGACCAGTGGCATGACGCCATCGCAGGTGGCCTACGAGGGCAAGTACAAGAACAACATCAACCTCAACGGCTGGTCCTACCAGCAGGTCTCGAAGTACTTGGTCGCCCACGGCTTCACCTTGGACTCGAACAACTACTTCCAGGTGACCAGCGCCGCCGCTCAGGCGTCAACGGGTCTGGGTGCGGGCACTGAGTGCAAGTTCAACATCCAAGACCCCACCGGGTACTCGGACTACGCCGAAGACGAGCAGCTGATCTCGGCCACCCTCCAGGGTGACCACATCAACGTGAACACCATTGGTGTGACGACGGGTCAGTGGAACGCCAACATCTACACCCACAACTTCGACGCCATAATTCACTGGGGTAGCGGTGGCACCAACCCCTACCAGCAGTTCGAAAACTGGCTCGACGACCCCGCCAACACCGGTGGTTCGACGAACTATGGCGCGTACCGCAACTCCGCTGCGCAGGCCGCACTTGTGGCCCTGGCGTCAGCGCCCATCGGCAGCGCGAGCTTCCAGGCCAAGGTGAACATCCTGTCGGGCATCATGACCAATGACGTGCCAGTTGCCCCGATCTTGTACGGTGCCGACTGGGACGTCTACTCGACCGCCCGCTTCACGGGTTGGGTCACCCCAACGAACCAGTACGCCTACCCCGGCCCTGGATCGAACTCAACGGCGCTGGTCTTGACCCGTTTGAAGAAGGCCTAGACCCTTCTGTAGGTTCCATCGAAACCGGCCCACTCGTGTACGCGAGTGGGCCGGTTTTCTTTTTGTCGAACGTGGTGACATAACCAATACTCCCTAAGGGTTTCGGCCTACCAGCCGGTATACTAAATCCCACTAACCGTTGTACTTTTTGAAGGTGGCGTGATGAATCGCACAGTCGTAAAGACCCTGACCAGCGTCGCAACGTTGTCCCTCGGACTCGGTGTGGCCTCACTGCCGTCAGGCGCTGCGTCTGCTGTGCACCCGACGTACTTTGCGTGCTCGGCGGCCGGCTCCTTTTCTCACATCAGTGTCGTGACGCACGCCTGCGCCAAGGGAACCAAGCTGGTCACTGGCAAGTTTGCCGGTGCCAACTTCTCGAACGCCAACTTCGCGAACGCTTTCCTCGCCGGCGCACCTCTGGCCAAAACGAACTTGACGGGCATTATGTCCGGTCACGTGACCGGCGTGCCCGCCAGCTTGCCCAAGGGCTGGGCACTGGTGAATGGGTACCTGGCGGGATCAAACGCCATTCTCCAGGGTGCCAACTTTACGAACGCGAACCTGTCGCACCTGAACCTCAATGGGGCAAGTCTGCTGAACGCCAATCTGACTGGTGCCAATGTGGCCAACACCTCGCTGGTGGGTGCGTCAATCTCGAACGCCACAATTACGAACGCGACGTTCACCGGTGACAACTTGACCGGTCTCGTGTCGTCGTACCTCGTTGGTACGCCAGCGGCGCTGCCCGCAAAATGGGAGGTCGTCAACGGTAGCTACGACGGCGTGACCGTTAACTACCTGATTGGCCCCGGCGCCAGCATCGGTGGCGCGCAGTTGCCCGGCCTGTCACTGATCAACCTCAACCTGTCCGGCACCTACATGGCGTCCGCTCGCTTGGTTGAGACGGACTTTACGGGAACGAACCTGAACCACGTGACGCTGGCCAGCGCCAACTTGGAGCACGTGAACTTCACGAACGCCACGGCCATTGGTGGGAATTTCCAGAACGCCGACTTTGAAGGCGCGGACTTCACGAACGCCAACTTCACCGGCGCCAACTTCACCGGTGCGCGCCTGCTGTCGACGACATCCACCAACACGAACTTCACCAACGCCATCTGCCCCGACGGTATCGTCTACGGCAACCTTGGCGCGAACTGCAACTTCTAAGCTCGCGCTAGCGCGACCTGGGAATCTGCGAGTCAGGCTCTCACGTCGCGATTCAGGCGTGCCCTCGTTGCGAGTCGGTAGGAGCTGTGAGGGCATTGTCCCTACACTGAGAGACGGTGACCATTGGTCGCTTCTTTGGACATGCCCTTCACGAGTTTGGTGACCCTGCATACGTGCGCTCTGATCTTCGTGGTAGCACCGTCATTTGCGCCGTGTGCAGGAGCATGAAAAAACCCCGCACGAGCAACTGCCCGTGCGGGGTTTTCCCGACTACCGCGAACCCGCAGGCTCGCACTGAGGGTTACGAAACGAAGTTGCCGTATCCCTGGTACTTGTAGTACTTGACCCAGCTGATCTTCAGCTGTGAGGTCGTTCCGTTTGGCGCCTGTGGCGAAACGATGCCACCAATTGCGTCGTTAAGAATCAGGAAGAACGGCTGGTTGAATGGCCAGTCGCCACCAGCGCCAGGGATCTGACCAGGGCCGTACTGTGCGGATACGTACGAGCCAGGCGTGGAGCCCATGACCGTCTGGGTCACGTCGTACGTCTTGGGGTCGTAGACGTCGCTCGCCCAGACCTTGCCGTCGAGGATGTAGCTGATCGAGTTTGGCTTCCAGAGGATGCCGTAGGTGTGGTAGCCCGAGGTCATCTGGTCACCAGTGATAGGTGCCTTCTGGTTCAGACCTGAGCCGCCGCCCCAGTCGGTGCTGCTGTTGGGGACATTGGCGTGGATGGTCGCACCGTCGACGGTCTCGTTGTTGAGGCCTTCGGCAATGTCAAGCTCACCACAGAGTGGCCATGGCGTCTGTGGGTTGGTGTAGTCCTGACCCATCATCCAGAAGGCTGGCCAGTTCCATTTACCGGCAGGCATCCAGATGCGTGCTTCGAGCTGACCGTACTGGAACGTGGCCTTGTTTTCCGTCCAGATGCGTGCACTGGTCCAGGTCTGGCCCATCTGCTGCTGCGTGGACTGACAACCAGGGTTGGTGCTCACGATGCAGGTAGCGGTGATGATGAGGTCGCCCACGCCATCTTCGGTAGCGGCGGACGCGACGTTGTTCTCGATCTCACCGGTGCCGTAGGTGCCGTAGCCCGTAACGGCGCTCCAGTACTTGGTCACGGGAACGGCGTTGTTCACGCCAGTGCCGTTGTCGTAGTTCTGCGAGAACAGTGGTCCGTTCTGGTTGAAGCTCTCCTGCCACAGCAGTGCGCCGGCGGGCGTCGTGTCAAAGTTCTGTGATGGCAGGGTTATGGGGGTAACCGTCACGCCCTTGTCCCACTGCGTGACCGTGACCGTCTTCTTCACGTGCTTGCCCTTGACAATGACGGTCTTGACGACGTGCACCGAAGCACAGGTGTAGGTCGTGTTAGCAACCTTGAGGGTGGAACCCGCGGCTGGGCATGCTTGACCGGTGAGTGAACTCGCGGAGGCGCCAGCGCCACCAACAAGGACAGTCCCCGCTGCTGCAATAACCGTTGCGGCTAATAGCAATTTGAGGTTTGATTTCATACGGTAATCATAGGACTTTCGTATCGCGTGCGTAAGTCTCACGTTGTCTCTTCGAAGAGATACAAACGCTGCACTCATCACTTTTTTTGTGAGGTATTTCTTCAACGATGACTGGTTCACCATCAACCGGTAATGAGTGTCCAGGACGTGCCCGAGGTGCCCCAGTCACCGGCCGGACCAACGAGCACGGTGTAGGTCGACTTGCCGTGCAGCACCTTTTTGGTGGTGGCCCGGAACGAGATTGACTTGTGCAAGAAGGTGCCCGCGGCGCACGTCGGGGTGCAGGTATTCCAGTTGAGCGTGCCACGTCCGAGTGCTTGGGCACTGCCCCAGTTGGACCAGGTGATGTGGTTGATGTATCGGCCATCGTCCGCGCAGCTGATGGTGATCTCGCTCGGGGCAACACTCTGGGTGAGGCACGTTTCGACGTCGGTGGTGCGAGTAGCCTCGGCCGCCGCTGCGCCGGGTGCACTCATCGTCAGAGAGGGCAGTGTAATCAGGGCGACGACGCTCCAGCTTCCGAGTGACGTGAGATTCATTGATGTGCTCCTTTTTGTGGTCTTGCCCACTTCATGTCGTCACCCCGCACCAATTACAGGGGTACCGCGACTGTATGGTCGCGAAGGAATACTCACCGGTGCACTTACGTCGTCGATTGTGCTGCGAGCGCTCAGCAGTGAGTGGCGTTGTCGCCGGTGGCGACCATAGAATGCCCTTATCATGCCATTTCGTCTGCGGAAAACCAGCAAAGTAACCGTGGGCCTAGCGGCGATTGCCTGTGCATCGGCATTGACGTGGGCCACTCTTTCTGCCGCCTCGACCTCGACGCGGGTGTACTACGCCTGCTTGCTCAACGGTTCGCTCACCCACGTCCAGTTGAGCTCGGAAGTATGCCCGGCAAACGCCACACTTATCGAGTGGTCGCAGGTGGGACCTCAAGGAAGTACGGGACCGCGGGGACCCGCTGGACCACTTGGCCTACGCGGACCAACCGGGGCGCGTGGAACCAATGGCGCCGCTGGTTCACGTGGCGCAACGGGCCCCATGGGACCCATTGGGCTGCGTGGCGCAACGGGACCGCGCGGTCTCAACGGTGCCGCCGGACAGAACGGTGCTGCTGGACTGCGTGGCCCCACGGGACCCATGGGACCGATTGGTCCACGGGGCGCCACCGGTCTGCCCGGCGCGGTCGGTCCACGTGGTGCCACCGGTCTGCCCGGCGCGGTCGGTCAACGTGGACCACAAGGGGCAACTGGTATCCGTGGACTTCGAGGCGCGACTGGATCTCGTGGGGCGACGGGAGTACCCGGCCCGAACGGCGCAACCGGATCGCGTGGTCCAGCCGGGCGAACGGGCACGACGGGCCCTCGTGGTGCGACGGGTCCTGCCGGCGCCCAGGGTCTTCGCGGTGCCACTGGCGCTCGCGGATCAATTGGTCCACAAGGACCAACCGGCTCAGTAGGTGCGCGGGGTCCGCAAGGACCGACTGGTCCGATGGGGCCGGCGGGGCCAACTGGCTCTCGAGGACTCCGTGGGCCAACGGGTGCCACGGGCACTGTCTATTCGTGTGCTGCCGGCGCTGCTCAGTTCCCTGGTGTCGACGCGGCCAATTGTGGCTCGATTGAGCTCACCACCTCGCATCTGGAAGGTGCGAACCTTGCCGAGGATTCGATTACGTTCAAGTCGTCGTTGGCGTCGCCGGTAGTTCTGGCGGGGGCCGATTTGGTTGGGGCCCGCATCACTGGCTCGGCAGCAATATCGGCAAACTTTTCTGGTGCCAATTTGGTTGGGGCCACGTTTACCGCATCGTTCGCAAACGCTACTTTCACTGGGGCAAATCTGACGGGGGCGACATTCCCCACTCCGTTCACCGGTGCGACCTTCACCGGCGCACTGTGCCCGAACGGGCTGCTCTTCAACACGACGGGCGCCAACTGCCCGTAGGGGCGTTAGTTGGCGCGAGCCTCGAAGGCCCAGAGGTCGAGGTCGTCCAGATTGACCGGCCGATGTCCTCGCGATTCCAGTGCGTCAACCAGTTGTGCCCGGTGTTCCGTGGCGTGGTGAATGACCTGGGAGATAATCGTCGAGCGCAGCGCAGAACGCGTGCCGTACTCGTTGGTGAAACTGACGACCCCGTCAGCTTCGTTCGCGAGATCTAGGAGTGCCGCGTCGTAGCCGGCGAGAAGCGTCGCGAGAGACGCGACGTCATCCATGGTGGCGGGCACGGTTGTCGACCAGCCGTTGTGATTACCGGTGAGGCAGTAGACGTACCACTCGGCGCTGCCGGCGATGTGTTCGAGGATGGCCCCAGCGGTCCACTCGGGATTCACGATGAAGCTCCCCAGTGCTTCGAGGGGAAGGGTCTGCACGGCGGCGTAGACCTCCTGGTTGGCCCAGGCCATGTGGCGAAGTAGTCGTGCAACGTCAAGAGTCATGAAAGAGACAGTATCTCGTGGACTCGGAGCCGCCCCAACTACCCCTATTCGCTGTCGTCGACAACGGTGATCCATTCGTCGAAGCGTTCGGTGCGAATGTAGGCCGTGCCGAAACAGGCGTGGCAGAGGACCCGGTCATCGCCCATGCAGATGGGGCAAAAGATGATGCGACCCTGCTCTTCGAGCAGGTAGATGAGTTCGCTGTTCGACCAGTTGACGCTCTCGCCGAGGGGTTCCTCACGGTTAATAATGTCCCGAGTGTGGCGAGCGACGTGCCGGCGCGCGGTGGCGTCGTCGGGCCAGATTTGCAGGTAGTCATCAATGACGTCACCGTTCGATCGGGTAGCGGTGACTCGAGAGGCGACCATCCAGTCCGGAAGGGCGCCGAGTTCGACGCGGATGGTGATGCCAGAGTTCATGACCAGTTCGGCGCTGAGGTCGTCTTCCCACTCGAGTTCGTAGTTATCGGTCACGTCAAAGTCAGACATGTGACTCCTTGGCAGAACAATCGCAACGGCGATGTGTGAATCTCACCCAGAAACCATACGAAACGCCTGTGACACGAGTGATGTCACCGGCGTACTTTACATTTGGTGCATGAACTTGAAGCCAGGCACCTTGTATTTCATCTCTGAGCACGACGTCCTCACCGGAAAGAGCTCGAACTACTACAAAATCGGTTTGGTGAAGGCCTCGCGCCAGGGCGACTCGCTCGACCGCGCCGATGAGCACCAGACTGGTAATCCGCGAGAGCTCCGCGTCCACGCCACCGTCGACTCCGTGGCTATTTCGAGCCTAGAAAACATCATGCACGACCTCTACGCGTCGCAGCGAGTGCTCGGTGAGTGGTTCGATTTGACCCCCGTTCAATTGAAAGCCGCGATTGCTGATGCCACTGCGCACGCCGCAGAGCAAAAGAAGCACGTGAAGGCGTTTCAAGCCGCAGAAGATTTGGACAAGGAGACTTCGAACGGTGACGTTCTGAAGGCGACCGCGAAGGCCAAGAGCCTCTTTGCGACTTATGCGCAAGCCACGGCCAACGCCAAGCAGATCGATGTGGCACTCAAGGCGACAAAGGAAATGTTTCGATCCCTTCTGAGCGACAAGGTTGATGTGTCGGACTTTGCGCTCGTCACACCAAAGTCCGGAGAGACCCTTGACCGCGCGGCGTTGAAGAAGGCGCACCCCGACATCTATGACTCCTTCATGGAGGAGGTGCCCACCTTTCAGCACACCTTCAGAATGGCGACGCCTTCACTCGCAGATGTGACTGTTCCCACTGAACTTCAAGCGCGGGTCACTGCACAGTTGCAGCGGGTGGAGAAAGCAACGAAGCGCCCAACGAAGGCACTGTTGCGCGCGGCCCACCTTGGCTATCTCGAGCTGCTGTCTTCTGACGGGACCACTGACTGGCACGTTTCTGCCGCCAAGGCGAATCTGCAGATGCTTTGTGGACGTGCCGAAGGCATCGACGGAATTGCGACTTGGCACCGAGGGGAAGCCACGAAGAACTCGTTCAAGGAAGAGGCCTTCCGCCTGGCTCACCCAGACTTGGTCAAGGCATTCACCAAGAAGGGCACGCCGTCGTTTGAAGTGCTCGACATGCGGAGCTACAAGTAACTACGCATCTCGCGCGGCGCGCTTTTCGGCGTGTCGGTGCACGAACTTCCACGCGTGTTCGTGAATGAAGTAGCACGGGGGCTCCCAGATGAGTTCACACGTGCCAATGATCACGGCCTTGGTGGTGTTGCCCGTCACGATGTAGGCCACGATACCGGCCATCGTGAAGACCACGACGGACCAGCTCAGGGTCTTCTTAAACGTTGCGCTCATCATTAGAGGTCCACCTGGGTTGCGAGGGTCACGATGCGTTCGTCGGGCAGGCCGAAGTATTTCGAAGGGGTCGCCGAGTTGCGGTGCATGAAGGCGAACACCGACTCGGTAATACCAGTGATTTCACCGGTGTCCATGTTCTTGAACTTTCGGTCCGAGAGGTAGTAGGTGGCCTGGGCCTCTTCTTCGGGACTCATCACGAACTGCGTCAACAAGGTGGGCAGTGCAACCTGTTCCATGTAGCCCACGTGGAACTCCACGGCGGTGACCCGGTCGTTGATCACGGTGGTTGATTCGACGTGCTGTTCGTAGGCTTCCTCGGTGGTGGTCACCATCACCACGTACATGTGAGCCGGCAGCACGTGCATCTGACGGGCTTGCGAGAGGGCGGCTTGGGGAACGCGATCCAGGCTCGAGGCCAGGAAGACACCGGTCGTGGGAGCGGTGAAGACGTGGGAAGAGGCCATGAGCTCGTCGAGCTTCTCCCAGCCCACGGCGGCCTCGGTGAGCTGGCGGGTCAGCACGTTGTTGGCGTGACGCCACACCATCATGAAGTACAAGATCACCAGCGCAATGACCAGTGGGACCCACGCACCCTTAAACAACTTGGTCGAGGTGCTCGAGAAGAACGAGGCGTCGAGGACGGCAAAGAGCGCAAACAGGGGCACCGTGAAGCGCTTCTTCCAGTGCCAGCGATAGCTCGACACGATGGCGAGACCAATGGTGGTGATCAGCATGGTGCCCGAGATGTCGAAGGAGTAGGCGTTGGCCAAGTTCGATGACGACTTGAAGATGACGACCAGCAAGATGGTGCCGACACCGAGGGCGGTGTTCATGAAGGGAACGTAGATCTGGCCTGACTCATCAGAGCTGGTGTGAATGATCTGCATGCGTGGGAAAAAGCCCATCTGCACGGCCTGGCGCGAGATGGAGCCAACGCCGGCGATCAACGCTTGCGAGGCGATCACGGTCGCTGCCGTGGAGAGGGCAACGAGGTAGATCAGCCACGCGCGGTTGGGCGCCATGTTGAAGAACAGCGCGCTGGCTGACTTGGGCGAGACAATCTCTTCGGCGGCCTGACCGAGGTAGTTAATGACCAGGGCGGGCGCGGCAACGGCGTACCACGCGATACGGATGGCGCGAGCTCCGAAGTGACCGAGGTCGGCGTAGAGGGCTTCGACGCCAGTGATGGCCAAAATGACCGAGGAGAGAATGACGAAGGAGTGCAGTCGGTTGTGGGCGAGGAAGCTCACGGCGTAGGTGGGAGAGAGCGCCCGCAGGACTGCGGGGTGCTTGGCGACCTGACGAATACCCAGCACACCCAACGTGGCGAACCACACGAGCATGATGGGCCCGAAGTAGGAGCCGATGCGCGCGGTGCCCTTGCGCTGCACGGCAAAGAGCGCCAAGAGAATTACGCAGGTGATGGGCACCTCGAAGTGCACCCACGACGGATTGATTACGGCCGTTCCTTCGACGGCGGAGAGCACCGAAATGGCCGGCGTGATGAAGCCGTCACCGAAGAGGAAGGCGGTACCTAACAGCATGGCGAAGAAGATGACGTAGCTGCGTGGTCGCTGCGGCCGGCGAATGGTTCGCGGGAGTCGTGAGAAGAGAGCCAGCACACCGCCCTCACCCTTGTTGTCGGCGCGAAGAACGAAGATCAAGTACTTGACGGAGACCACGATCATCAACGACCAAAAGATCAGCGACGCGACGCCGTAGATGCTGGCCACCGTGGCTTGGCCGTCTGAGACCGACTGCTGGAAAGCGTAAATCGGGCTCGTTCCGATGTCGCCGAAGACGACACCAAGCGCGAAGAGCGCGAGGAGGGGGGTGGAGGTTTTGTGCTGCACAGCATTCCTTTCGTCGAGAACTACGTTTCGACGACCAGGCTTCCCGTCACACCACTGCCAAATCTACAGTCCTTTCCTCCACCTTTCACGAAGAAATCACCGCAAAGGTGCATAGCGCTCATGCGAAGTGGTGATGTTTGGCAAGTTCATCCACACCACTTCCCTAGGATGGCGTGGTGGAACACGCATCTACCCCAACAACCGGCAGCGACCGCCGCTGGTGGATTCTCACCATTGTGATGATTGCCGAAATCATGGACCTGCTTGACGGCACCATCGTGAACGTCGCCGGCCCTTCGCTCAAGCGAGAACTCGGCACTTCGCCGTCGTCGCTGCAGTGGATAATTGGTGGCTACACCCTCGCGTTAGGCGCAGGTCTCGTTCTCGGTGGCCGTCTCGGTGACCGCTACGGCAAGCGCCCCACCTTCTTGTTGGGCATGGCGGGCTTCACGATTGCCTCCGTGTTGTGCGCCACCGCGCCGTCGACCAATCTTCTTATCGCCTACCGCGTGCTCGAAGGCCTGTCTGGGGCGTTTCTGCTGCCCCAGGGCATTGGTTTTATTCGTCAGGCGTTCCCGCCTCAGGACCTCGGCAAGGCCTTCGCCGCGCAAGGACCGATCTACGGCCTCGGCGGCATTCTCGGCCCCATCATTGGTGGTGTGCTCATTCAGGCCAACTGGTTCAATCTGAACTGGCGAGTCGTGTTCCTGGTCAACGTGCCCGTCGGCCTCTTTGGTTGCGTCGCTGGGTATCTGTTGTTGCCGAAGGGCGAGGGTGACCGTCGTGTCACCATTGACCTCTTTGGGGCAGCCATTATCGCTGTGTCCTCGCTGCTGTTGATTTTGCCGCTCATTCAGGGCCGGGTCGACAACTGGGCACCGTGGACGTGGATGAGCCTGGTTGGCTCGCTCCTCGGCTTCTACGCCTTTATGTGGCGTGACCGCGTGGTGGAGCGCGCCGGCAAGACGCCGCTCGTGATGGCGTCGCTGTTGGGAAACCGCCACTACCTCGTGGGCATCGGATCAATTCTGTTGTTCTTCAGTGGCTGGACCGGCGTCTCGCTCATCACCACCTTGTTCTTGCAGATTGGTGAGCACTTCAACGCTGGTCAGGCCGCGGTCGCCAACATCCCCTTCGCGGTGGCTTCCGCCATTGGCGGCATGCTCTCGGGCACGGTGCTGTCGGACAAGTTGGGACGAAACACACTGCACCTGGGTGCCGTGGTGCAGCTGCTCGGCATGGGTCTGCTCTACGCGGCCCTCGGGAACGTCACCCACTTCTCCATCTGGCACTTGGTGCCCGGCATGACGGTCGTGGGCTTTGGCTTCGGCCTCATTGTGGCCGCACTCTTCCAATCAGTGCTGAGTGCCATCAGCAATGCCGAGACTGGCTCGGCGAGCGGCCTCCTCGCCGCGGTACAGGCGGTTGGCGCATCAGCCGGTGTGGCAATTTTCGGCACTGTGTTCTTTGCCAAAGCCACCAGTGGCGCGTTTGCCCTCGGCTTTCGCCACGCCATCCTCGTCGAAGTAATTGTGATCGTGGTCTTCATGCTCGCCATCTGTGGGCTGGACAAACAAGCACCCACCAACAACTGGGAGTAAGCAATGCCTGCCATCACACCAAACTTTCTCTTCGCCACCCAGGCGCTCGAAGCGGCCGAGTTCTACGTCTCGATATTCCCCAACGCCACCCTCGACAGCGTCAGCTACTACGGCCCCGGCGCGCCACTTCCCGAGGGGACGCCACTGGTGGCGGAGTTCACGCTCGATGGAACGGCCTTTCAGGCCATCAACGGCGGCCAGGCTATTGAGTTCACCTCGTCGGTTTCCTTCCGCATCGTGTGCCACGGCCAAGATGAAGTCGACCACTACTGGAATGCGCTGAGCGCCGGTGGCGCCGAGGGGCGCTGTGGCTGGTTAACCGACAAGTTCGGCGTGAGCTGGCAGGTCACCCCGGTGGAGATGGGTGAGTACCTCGGCCACGCTGACCCCGAGGTTTCCCAGCGGTGCTTCATGGCCATGATGGGTATGAAGAAGATCGACCTCGCCGAGTTCGAAGCAATCGCGCGCCTAAGGCCGATTACTTCTCGGCTTTCTCTGTAAAGAGGCTGCCCAAGTGGGTGTGCTTGAAGTGAGTGTCGTACTTTAGGCCGTAGCCGAAGAACCGATCCCAGCCAACGTGGCCGAGCCAAATGAGGCCGATGGCTACCGCCAGAGGGTGGTGCCATCCGAGCAGCACGACGAGTGACGGCAAGAAGTAACTGTGACCGGCGTTATAGAGAAATGCGCCAATGGTGGTGTTTCGCAGGTAGCCAATCATGAAGATGTCGGGCACGAACAGAAGTACTGGATAAAGCCACCAGTGATGCCGGGGGACAAGAGCGAATAACACCAACGTCGCACCAAACAGCACCGCACCATCAAGCCGCAGCCACAGCCGTGGCTTTCCTGCGACAAAACCTTTTTCCACGGACAAATATTTACACACCTCGAGTCGCATCGTCATTCATGTAGTTGGCACTATCGTGACACTGTGACGGAGCGCCCTCGCAGCGAAGTGGAACGAACCGCTCACTGGAATGACGTCTACACCCGGGTCCCCTCGTACCAGGTGAGCTGGTTTGAAACACACGCCATCACGTCGCTGGAACTATTCGACGACATGGGAGTGTCTGCGGGTGACGCCGTTATCGACGCAGGTGGCGGGGCCAGCGTACTGGTGGCTGGACTTTTGGACAAGGGCTACAGCGATCTCACGGTCCTGGATATTTCCAGCGACGCGTTAACACAGAGCCGCGAACGCGTGGGAACCAGCGCCGCCGTGTCGTGGATCTGCGCCGACCTCCTGACGTGGGAGGTTGATCGCCCACGTGATGTGTGGCACGACCGAGCCGTGTTTCACTTCCTTCGCGACGATGAGATCGAGGCCTACGCGCGAACGCTGCGAGAAGCCGTTGCGCCAGGTGGTGCGCTGATTATGGGAGTCTTTGCCCCCGATGGCCCTACCCACTGCTCGGGCTTACCGGTTGAGCGCTACTCGGCAGACGAGTTGCTGGCGATAGTGGGCAACGACTTTTCGCTGGTGACCACGCGCAATGTTGTCCACACGACGCCAAATGGTGCGGCCCAATCCTTTACGTGGATCGGTGCTCGCAAATCTGAATAGGACATTTCACGTGAATTGGCTCGCCCTGTGAGAGAGCATTTGCCGATCAGGTTCGTTGCCGACTGAACCCTATTGATTCCCCTAATCTTCAAGTGTGCTCGCATATGTCGCCACTAAAAGAGACTTCCTCCAAGATGCTCCATCCATTGGCGAGATAGTTCGCCAATCCGTCGAAGATAAGTTGGGAATTCGGATTCGCCCCGAAAGTAGCGAATACCGTTCGTGGACAAATTCTTTAGGGAATGCAATGTTTCACGTCATGAATTCGGCGGACATTCCTTCCGACGCCGGTGTGGCAATTGAGTATCGCCTGCATGGCCGTCAACAACGGATCGACTTCATGGTTTCCGGAGTCGATGCTACAAATTCAGCGCAATTGATTCTGGTCGAACTGAAGCAGTGGGATTCAGTTGAGTCATCAAATCTTTCGGAACACGTCCGTACCTACCTCAATGGTGGATTGCGAGACGTGCCACACCCGAGTTACCAATCGTGGTCGTACAGTCGACTGCTTCAAGACTTTTATGAATACGTAGTGACTGACCCGATTGCTGTGTCTCCGACGGTCTATCTTCATAATTTGCTCTCAACGGGCGTTGTCAAAGACAAACAGTTCTCTGCGCTCCTTGGAAGAGCCCCGGTGTTTGGCAGTGGGGAGGGAACGCTTCTTCGCGACTTCATTTGCTCGAGAATCACTCACGGTGATGCGGCCGATGTAATAAGACGGGTTGAGGCGAGCCCTGTTCACGCCTCAAAGCAACTTGTAGAGGCCCTTGAGTCGATGTTGCGGGGGAATGAAGAGTTCGTTCTCATCGACGAACAGAAAACAGCCTACGAACAAATTCTCACGTTAATTCGTGACATTGAAAAAGATCAGCGTGCCGCAATTTTGATCAAAGGCGGTCCCGGAACTGGAAAGTCCGTCATCGCTGTCAATGCGCTTGTCGCCGCCCTCAAGCAGCAGCTCAATGCACGTTACGTGACGAAGAACGCCGCGCCGCGCGCTGTGTATCAAGCGAAGCTCAAGGGTAAGCGCCTTGAAGTTGCGACCAATAATCTCTTTGTCAGTTCCGACTCATTTCATGCAGTGCCCCAAAACACCTTCGATGTCTTGCTGGTAGATGAGGCGCACCGGCTTGTTGAGAAATCTGGCTTTTATCGCAATCTTGGTTCTAACCAGATTCGAGAAATTATTGAAGCTTCGCGCATCAATGTATTCTTTGCCGACGAAAGCCAGTTGGTCACTTGGCGCGATATCGGCACTCTGGACAACATTCGTGCCGCCGCCAAAGGCGCGGGAGTCGACGTTGTCGAGATGGAACTCACGGCCCAGTTTCGTTGTGCTGGGTCGACGGACTATCTGAATTGGCTTGACCACACTCTTGGCCTTGGCGGAGAAGCCAATGCTTCGTTAGCCAATTCAGAATTTCAGGTTGAAATCTTTGATTCTCCAAGCAAACTTCGCGACTTCATTTTTGACAAAAATAGTGTTAACAATAAGTCCCGATTGCTCGCTGGCTATTGCTGGGATTGGGTGAGTAAGAAGGACTCGAGTCGGTTTGACATTGAATTCCCTGAAACCGACTTTGCGATGAAGTGGAATCTGACATCAGATGGCTCCGAATGGATGATTAAGCCAACTTCAGTCAATGAAGTGGGTTGCATCCACACTTGCCAAGGTCTCGAAGGCGATTTTGTGGGTGTGATCCTCGGTGATGACCTCGAGCTCGTTAACGGAGTTCTTAGAGGAAACCCGTTCAACAGGTCGAAGGGGGACAAGTCAATGGACGGATTTAAAAAGGCCTATGCAGCGGACCCTGAAAGTGCAATGCTGAAAGCAGATCTCTTAATAAAAAACACTTACCGCACCTTGATGACAAGAGGAATGCTTGGAGTGGGAATCTATTGCACAAACCCAGAAGTGTCCGATTATCTTCAATCACGAGTGCGATAAATTAAAAACTTAAATTTTCACCCAAGGGCGCTCAAGATTCGGCGCCATCCTCGGTGGTGAGCGGAGCCCCGCACTTCGAGCAGAACGATGCCCCGTGGGTCTCGTCGTGCACGCATAAGTGCGAAGAGGGTATTGCCAAGTCAGCGCCGACTGGAGGTTTCAAGAATCGTCGACGCACCACGAACAAAATGATCGCCACTGGCCAGGAGAAAATCAGCACCGCGTTCAAGATTTGAGT
>Ga0208381_1000366_pt1 | contig 16429 bp, 13 predicted proteins | sample CryBogCBE13Jul09_FD_184572 | JGI IMG/M metagenome (GOLD analysis project Ga0208381, IMG submission 184572) | Freshwater microbial communities from Crystal Bog, Wisconsin, USA - CBE13Jul09 (SPAdes) (version 2) | ecosystem: Environmental > Aquatic > Freshwater > Lake | place: Crystal Bog...
CACGCCAGAGCAAGGCGCGCAAACCTCCTTGTATTGCGCCACCGAAGCCCCCGCGCAAGAATCGGGTTTGTACTACGCCAACCGCAAAGTGCAAACCCCCACCGCCCTGGCGCAAGACCCCGCCTTGGCCAAACGCCTTTGGGAATTTAGTTTGAGTGTCACGGCGAATGAGAAGGCAGCCCTTTGATTTGAAAGGCCCTGTTTCAAAGTAGGTTAAGCAGACCTCTGGCCGAGTTTGGTTTACGCTTGGTCTTTAACTTCCGGTGTGGAGACCCCATGAAGCAACCTTTACGCGCTATTTTCGCCACAACTTGCTTGGCCTTCGCGGGCTTTTATGCCCCTTGGATCCACGCGGCCGAACCGCTGCATGTCATGGCCAGTTTGAGCGCCGCGCAAGAAGTGCCTCCCAGCACCAGCACCGGCAAAGGCGAATTGAACGGGCAATTTGACCCCGCCACCCACACCCTGACTTACAGCGTCAGCTACTCGGGTTTGACGGGCCCCGTGAAGATGGGGCACTTCCACGGCCCAGCGCCCAGCGGCCAGAATGCGGGCGTCGCACTTGGCTTTGCAGCGCCTTATGACAGCCCGATCAAGGGCCAAGCGGTGCTCAACGCCGAGCAAGAACAAGCCTTGTTGGCCGGCCTTTGGTACGTCAACCTCCACACGGCCGACAACCCCAAAGGCGAGGTGCGCGGCCAAGTCACGGCGCATTGATGGCCGGCGTTGTCTTTTGGTTTCGACAAGATTTACGCCTCCACGATCAGCTGGCGCTGAATTCGGCCATCGAGCAAGCCCAACGCTTGGGTGGCTGGTTGCTGCCTGTCTTCATTCATGAAGATCGATTTCATTCCCTGACCCCTTGGGGTTTCAAGCGCAGCGGCGTTTTCCGGAACGCTTGGATGCGCCAAGCCGTCCACGACCTCTCAGCAAAACTGCAATCCCTGGGCAGCACTTTGCTGGAAGCCGAAGGCGACCCCGTGGCGCTTCTCACCGAAACCGTGAGGGCATTAAGCGTTCCCTTGTTAAGCGATCCCCTGTTAGGTCGTCCTTTGTTGGTTTGTGAGGAAATAGCCGCCCCAGAAGAGCAAGCGCAGATTGAGGCGTTGCGACGCCATGGGGTCACTGTCAAAACCATTTGGCAATCGACACTGATGGCGCCAGAGTCATTGCCACTGCCGCCAAAAGACCTGCCCGATCGATTCACTTCATTTCGGCAAATTTTGGAGCGCCACGGCGTCAAGGCCGCTGCGCCTTTGCCTGAAACCAAGGCCCTCCCCCCCTTGCCAGCGGGTTCTTCGTGGGCGTCTTTTCGGGCGTCTTTGCCCAGCGCCTTCGGCGTGGTGGACACCTCCTCGCCGAAAAAAACACCTGTGCAAATTGATGCCCGCTCTGCAGTACCTTGGGACGCCTCGGCCTTCAGCCATTTGTCCCAATACTGCGATCGGGGGTTGCCGCACACCTACAAAGCCACGCGCAACGGTTTGATGGGCATCGACTACTCGAGCAAGTGGTCGCCTTGGTTGGCCACGGGCGCTTTATCCGCACGGACCGCTTGGGCGGCGATTGCCGAATTTGAATCCGTGGCAGGGGCCAGCGACAGCAGCTATTGGCTGTTTTTCGAGTTGCTTTGGCGAGACCATTTTCGTTGGTTGCATCTGAAGCACGGGCGACGACTTTATGCAGCCCAAGGACTCAACCAAGCGCCTAAGCCCCCGCATGACCCCGAAGCGTTCTCGAAATGGTGCCTCGGTGAAACGGGCCACCCTTTTATTGATGCAGGCATGCGGGAACTTGCCGCCACGGGTTATTTGTCCAACCGGATGCGGCAAAACGTCGCCAGCTATTTGATCCACGATTTGGCTTGTGACTGGCGCGCTGGGGCGGCCTGGTTTGAGTCGTGTTTAATTGACTTTGATGTGTACAACAATCAAGGCAATTGGTTGTACCTCAGCGGCCGGGGGACGGACCCGCGGCCCCAGCGTCGCTTCAACCCCGAGTTGCAAGCCAAGAACTACGACCCCGACGGCGCCTACCGCCAACTTTGGGCCGCCTGAGTTTTTCCTGTTTTATGCCCTATTCCTTGGTTTGGTTCAAACGCGATTTGCGCTGGCAAGACCATGCGCCCCTTGCCCAAGCGTCACAAGACGGCCCGGTGCGCTGTCTGTATGTGGTCGAGCCCGAACTCTGGCTTCAGCCGGATGTCGCGTTGCAGCACTTTGAATTCATCCGCGAATCCCTGCAGGTGCTCGATGCCCAGCTGCGCCGCTGGGGCGGTGAACTCGAGGTGGTGACTGGCGAAGTGCCCGATGTCTTGACGCGCATTTGGCAAGAAGCGCCTTTTAAAGGCTTGTATTCCCATGAGGAAACCGGCAATGGCTTCACCTATGCACGCGATTTGAAGGTGGCCGACTGGTGCCAAACGCAGGGGGTGGTTTGGCACGAATTTCCTCAATTCGGGGTGATTCGCCGGCTCAAAAACCGGGACCTTTGGCAACCCGCCTGGGAACAGCACATGAAGGCCCCCCTGAAACAGGTGAGCACGCTTCGGTTTTGGCGTGCGCCCAAAGCAACCCCCTTCAGCATGGCTGCCCCCGCTCACTTGCAGCACAACCCGCCACGCCGGCAACGCGGCGGCCGAACACTGGCATTGTCCACTTTGCACAGCTTTTTGATCGACCGCAGCTTGGGCTACCGAGGCGGCATTTCATCGCCCCTGTCGGCACCCGATGCCTGTTCGCGTCTATCCGCCTATTTGGCTTACGGCTGCATCAGCCTGCGCGAAGTGGTGCAACAAACCCGCCAGCAGATGGCCCAGTTGCTGCCGCATGAACACCGCCACCGCGCTGGCCTCGCGGCGTTCATCAGCCGCCTTTATTGGCATTGCCATTTCATTCAAAAGCTCGAGAGCGAACCGGCCATTGAGTGGCGCAACATGCACCGGGGCTACGACGACCTGCGCGAGCCCGCATTTAATGCTGGCCACTTTGAGGCCCTCAAAGAAGCCCGCACCGGCTGGCCGATGGTGGACGCTTGCGTCACGATGCTCCGTGAAACCGGTTGGTTGAATTTTCGGATGCGCGCCATGTTGGTTTCTGTCGCGGCTTATCCGCTGTGGTTGCATTGGCGCCCCGTTGGTGAATGGTTGGCCACCCAATTTTTGGACTACGAGCCCGGCATTCACTGGAGCCAGTTGCAGATGCAATCGGGCACCACCGGCATCAACACCACGCGGGTTTACAACCCGATCAAACAGGCCCAAGACCACGATCCGCAAGGCCGTTTTGTCAAACGTTGGTTGCCGCACCTTCAGCGCGTGCCAGACACCTGGTTGTTCGAGCCCTGGAAAATGTCGCCCGAGGTCAAGGCTTACGCCGGCATCCAGGTCGACCTTCCGCAACCCTTGGTTGACTTGGCAGCGGCCACCCGTGAATCCAAACAGCGCCTGCATGCCCGTCGTCAAGCGCCCGAAGTCAAAGCGGGTAAAGCCGCCGTCATCGACAAACACGCTTCACGCAAACCCGCACCCGCTCGCAAACGTGTCGTCCATTCAAAATCCCAACCCAATCTCACATCCAATGCCACCCAGCAACTGGGCTTTGACTTTTAAGGCCGTCCCATGAATTCCCCTGTGCGTCATCTCGTTTTGGTGTTGGGGGATCAACTCAACCCAGACGCCTCTGCGCTGGTCGACTTTGATCCGCAACAAGACGCCATTTGGATGGCCGAAGTGGCTGAAGAATCCACGCATGTGACGTCGTCAAAACAGCGCACCACGGTTTTTCTGAGTGCCATGCGCCACTTTGCGGCGGCGCTGAAATCGAAAAACTGGCCTGTGCATTACAGCTTGCTCGATGCACCCGACAACACAGGCACCTTGGCGGGTGAACTCAAGCAAGCCATCGAGGCCACACGGCCGCAAAAATTAATCATGACCGCCCCTGGGGATTGGCGGGTACTGCAAAGTCTGCGCAGTGTCGCCAGCCAACAGGGCTTGGTTTTGGAAATTCGAGATGACCTGCATTTCTTCAGTACGGTGCGCGAGTTTGCCCAACACGCGGAAGGCCGCAAGCAACTGCGTTTGGAATTTTTTTACCGTGAACTGCGGCTCAAAACGGGGATATTGATGGACGGGAAAAACCCCGTCGGCGGCAAGTGGAACTTTGACTCAGAAAACCGAGGCAGCTTTGGCAAAGCGGGACCTTCTAACTTACCCCCGCCGACCCGATTTGCACCCGATGACATCACGCAAGACGTCCTGCGTTTGGTGCAACAAAAATTTGAGAAGCATCCAGGCTCCCTAGACACTTTTGGTTGGCCCGTCACCCGAAAACAAGCGCTCTTGGCTTTGGGTGAGTTCATCTCAAACCGCCTGCCGCACTTTGGCACCTACCAAGACGCCCTTTGGGAAGGGGAAGTTTGGCTCTATCACTCTCACCTGGCTTGCGCGCTCAATTTGAAACTCCTGAACCCCCGCGAAGTCATCACCGCCGCGGTCCAAGCTTTCGAGCGGGGGCACGCCCCCATTGAGGCGGTTGAGGGATTTGTCCGGCAAATTTTGGGTTGGCGTGAATACGTTCGGGGCATTTATTGGACAAACATGCCGGGCTATCTGGCGCTCAACACCGCCGACGCGCACGCCAACTTGCCCGATTTTTACTGGACCGGCGACACCGACATGGCCTGCCTTCGAGACGCCATCGCGCAAACGCTGAAGCACGGTTATGCGCACCACATTCAGCGCTTGATGGTGACCGGCCTGTATGCGCTTTTGTTGGGCGTGGACCCCAAGCAAGTGCACGCTTGGTACTTGGGGGTCTATGTCGACGCGGTCGAATGGGTCGAGCTACCCAACACCTTGGGCATGAGCCAATTTGCTGACGGTGGTTTGATGGCCAGCAAGCCCTACGTGGCGAGTGGCAAATACATCGACCGCATGAGCAACCACTGCAAGGGCTGTCGCTTCAATCCGGCCGAATCGGTTGGCGACAACGCCTGTCCCTTCACGACCTTGTATTGGGACTATTTGAACCGGCATGCCGATCAATTGGCGAAGAATCCACGCATGCTGATGCAACTGAAGAACCTGAATCGGTTGTCAAGCGAGGCCAAATTACAGATCGCCGAAGAAGCTGCGTTGCTCAGATCCAAGTAACCCATCGCACTTCAATGGCCCGGGCTTCCATTGGGCGGACATGTTTTAGCGGCTGCTGGCGTGTTCGTTTTTTCAATGCACTTATCGGGGTCTTTGTTCAAAGATTCGCGGGCTTTTTTGTAGTCCTCGTAATCTGCCACGCTCCGGTAGCATGGACCCAGTGGGCTGGTGTCGCCGGCCGAATGAACACATCGGTTTTGCTGCCAGCCATGAAAAACGTTGTAAACAAAACTCTGGACGGCGTCTTGGCTCGGCAGCGATGTGCAGCCAGACATCAGCACCAAGGGCACCCACACAGCGAACAAACTGGCCAACCGAAATGGAACCTGCGGGGCAAAGCGTTTCAAGGTATTCACAAGGGATCGACAGCGTTAATATTCAGCGACTCAATGATTCAATGGCCCAATGACCTGAAAACCCACTGGTTTTTTGATTTGAGAACATGTTAATAGAAGCGCTCCAGCCAGGGCCAATAGAAAGTCGACTTTTAAAAAGGGTTTCTAAACCGCCATGACGGGCTTGTTGGTCAAGCGCCCCATTTGCTCTAAACTGATTCATCACCATGACAACAATGCCAGGAGCCCACCCCATGACCCCCTTGTCTTCCTTTGAATTGCCCACCATCGACGGCCAAACCCTCAACTTGGGAGAACACGCAGGCAAGGTCATTTTGGTGGTCAACACCGCCAGTGCATGTGGCTTTACCCCTCAGTTCACGGGCCTAGAAGCCCTGCACCAAAAATACGGCCCTGAAGGTCTGGTCGTTTTGGGGTTTCCCTGCAACCAGTTCGGCCATCAAGACCCGGGCTCCGACGATGAGATTGCGGGTTTCTGCCAGAAAAATTATGGCGTCTCCTTCACGATGATGAAAAAGTCAGACGTGAACGGCGCCCAAGCCAACCCTTTGTACCAATGGCTTAAAAAGGAAGCGCCGGGTCTGCTGGGCACAGAAGGCATCAAGTGGAACTTCACCAAGTTTTTAATTGGCCGTGATGGCCAAGTCAAAAACCGCTACGCGCCCACCGACACGCCCCAAAGTTTGAGCAAGGCCATTGAGGAAGCCTTGAAAGAGCCCGCTTGATGTTCCGCTAGACGCGACTGATGAGGCTGTGATTTACTTCATCGAATAAATCTTATCGAACTGGCCGCCGTCATCAAAGTGAATTTTTTGGGCCTCTGCCATCGAGCCAAAATATTCACTCACCGGAATCAACTTCATGGGTTTCAGGGTGCTGGCGTATTTCTTCAAGAGCTCCGGTGAGCGTGGCCGCAAGGCGTGTTTGGCGGCTATTTCTTGGGCCTCGTCGGAATAGAGGTAGTTCAAATAGGCTTGCGCCAACTCGCCGCTGGCTTTCTTTTTGGCGGTTCGCTCAACCACCGCCACGGGGTTTTCAGCAACGATGCTGACAGAAGGATGAATCACTTCCACCTTGCCATGGCCATACTCTTTTTCAATGGGCACCACCTCTGACTCGAAGGTCACGAGCACATCGCCGAGTTGTCGCTGCAAAAATACCGTTGTGGCCTCGCGTCCGCCCTTGGCCAAAACGGGCACATTTTTAAAAATCTTCTTAACAAACTCAGCCGCTTCCGCGTCGGTCTTGCCTGAATGGCGGGCGTAAGTCCAAGCCGCCAAATAGGCCATTCGGCCATTGCCTCCCGTTTTGGGGTTCACCAAGATGACTTGCAAGCCGGACTTGGCCAGATCGTCCCAATCTTTGATGCCCTTGGGGTTGCCGTTGCGCACCATGAACAACATGGTTGAAGAAGTGGGCGAGGCATTGCCTGGGAATTTTTTCGACCAATCTTTGGCCACGACGCCGTTCTGAGCCAAGAATTCAATGTCGGTGGGCGTGTTCATGGTGACAACATCCGCATCCAGGCCATCGTTGACCGCTCGGGCTTGGGCGCTAGAGCCGCCGTGGGATTGGTCAATCTTGACGTCTTTGCCCGTGGTCTTTTTGTAATTGGCCACAAAAGCGGCGTTGTAGTCCTTATAAAACTCACGGGACACGTCATAAGACACGTTCAACAAAGTTTGGGCCGATACCGTGGCGCAGAGCAAAAGCAGGGCAAAAAACAACGCAGTGGGTGAAAACTTTTTCATGGGGTGGATGGCTTTAGAAAAGAGGCAATTCATTATCGCCTTGCCAAATCGCGTTAAATTTTCAAGTTAGTTGTCGAGTTACATTGCAGTTTCAATCCAAATGACAATGCAGAGGTAAAACATGGATCTCCAATTGACAGGAAAACGGGCCTTGGTGACCGGTGGAAGTCGGGGCATTGGCAAGGCGGTGGCCCGCGCTTTGTTGGCCGAAGGGGTGGATGTGGCCTTGCTGGCCCGGGACCCGGCTCAACTGGCAGCCACCACGGCTGAGTTGGCTGGTCTGCATGGCCGCTTGGTGGTGAGCGTCGTTGCTGATACGGGGGACCTGAACGCCGTCAACCAAGCCGTTGCGCAGGCGGAACAAGCCTTAGGGGGCGGCATTGATATTCTGGTCAACGCCGCCGCAGAACCCGCCGGCTTTGCCGCGCCTCCACAATTGGCGGAAATCACCGCTGAGTATTTCCATCAACACCTTGACATCAAGGTCATGGGCTATGTGCGTACCGCACAGGCCATCGCCCCCGGCATGAAGGCGCGAGGCTGGGGACGCATCATCAATATCAGTGGCTTGGCGGCGCGCATGACGGGCAACCCGGTGGGCAGCATTCGGAATGTAGGCGTCGCCGCCTTGACCAAAAACCTGGCCGATGAGTTGGGGCCCCACGGCATCAATGTCACCGTGGTTCATCCTGGCTTGACTGTGACCGAGAAAACGGCGCCCTTGGTCGCCCACCAAGCAAAAGCACGGGGAGTTGAAGAAGCCGTGATCCGGTCAGAATTCGATGCAGGCAATGCCACGCGCAAAGTAATCACCTCAGAAGAAGTGGCGGATGTGGTCGTCTTTTTGGCCTCTCCCCGCTCAAGGGCCATCAATGGCGATGCCATTGCGGTCGGCGGAGGCACCCCCAAGGGCATTCACTATTAAGGTGAAGATGACATGACGCTGCCGCCCTCACCCGTCATTGACGCCCTTCAATCGGCCTCAAAAAAGATGGCCGATCGCCACACGCCTTTTATTTTTGATGATTGGTACGTGGCTGCCTTTTCTGATGAGGTCTCTTCTCAATTGTTGGCGAGAACCTTGTTGGGACGGGGCATCGTGATGTACCGCAGCGCAGCAGGGAAGGTGGTGGCCCTGGAAGACCGCTGCCCCCACCGGTCCATGCCACTCTCGGTCGGAGCGCTGCAAGACGATCACATCGTTTGCGCCTACCACGGCATGCGATTCAATACCCAAGGCGATTGCGTTCATGTGCCGTCTCAATCGACCTGCCCCAAGTCCATGGGCGTCCGAACTTATGTCACTTTTGAGCGCGGACCTCTGATTTGGATCTGGATGGGGCCGCCCGAAAGCGCTGATTGGAGCCGCCTGCCTGAGCAAGCTTGGTTGACCACTGAGCAATGGGCCACCTCGCACGGCTATATGCACCTCAAAGCCAGCTATGTTCGCTTGCATGAAAACCTGCTGGACCTGACGCACTTGAGCTTCTTGCATGCCAAAAGTTTTGGCACCCCCGATTACGCCAGTGCGGCCTACAAGACCGAAATCAAGCCAGGCCATTTTGTCGTGATGCGGGATGTGGTGCCCACCACCCTGCCCCCGGTTTGGGCCGAACCCACGGGCATCAAAGGTCAGGGCCAAGCCGCGCGGATTGTGCGTTCAGCGTTTTTAAGTCCGGCGATTCACGAGGTTTCAGTCTCGTTCTACGACTGCACTTTGCCCGAAAAAGAACGGCCCACTTTCCGCATCCGAACAGCCCATCTGCCCACCCCTGAAACGGCCACCAGCACCCATTATTTTGTCGTCCACGGCCGTGATTTCGCGCAAGCTGACTCAGCCATGACCCAGTTCATGCATGAGCAGCTTTTTGTCGCATTCAACGAAGACGTGACCGGACTGGCCCAACAAGAAGCCGCTTTGGCCCGAACGCCGACCAACGAGTTGTATGAATTTTCGGTGGGCGCCGATGGCCCCTCCGTGGCCATGAGGCGTTACCTCTTGTCGAGAGCGCTTTCCACACTTTGAATTTCAGCGGCCAATTGATGGCCACTCAACCAAGCGCCCTCGACTCGACCGCCGTTCAGCCAATCGCCACACAGCCCCAGCTTGCGGTTTTCATCCACCTTGAATTGGGGCGTGGGATCCAAAGAGCCACTGGCATAGCGCCAGCGGTGAACAGACACCTTGGCGGGCTGAGCCACAAAACCCAGCTTCTGAGCGCACTCGAGGATTCGTTTCGCCGCCTCCTCTTTTTCGAGCTCGATCCATTCTTGGCTCCATTGAGGCGTTGCGTGCAGGGTCCAGGACTCCCTGCCTGAACGACCGGGTTTTGAATTGTTTCTGGCCACCCAACTGATGATTTCGCCATTCACAAAGGCGGCATCAAACGGAAGGTGGAGACTCGCGTTGAACTCCGCCATGACTGTCCAGCAGCCCTTCATCTGGAATTGAAGCGTCGAAGTGTCCAAGGGCTCACCCGAGGTTTCTAGCAACGCCAATGCTTGTGGGGCCGGCAAAGCCAAAACAAGCCAATCGAATGAGGCGCCCAGGTCACCAGACTCTGCGCTGTGCAGTTGCCACTTCCCATTCTTTCGGGAGACCTTGTCGATTGTTTGGCTGTAGTGGGCAGACACGTTTTGGGCCAAAAACTTGCCCGGTGAATTCATGGCGGGTTTGCCCACGTATCGATTTTCTTGGGACGGGCTGTCGCGCCACTGAGAGGCCTCGTAAACTTTTAATTGGGGCTGCCAAACGGCTGCCACATCCGCCTGAATCCAAGCCTGGAGCGCCTTCAAAAAGAGCGGGGTTCTGGCGGTGAAATACTGAGCGCCATGGTCTGCAGAGGTTTCCTCGGTTTGGCGCGTGCTCATTCGGCCGCTGGCACCTCGGCTTTTTTCAAACACTTGAACTTGCAAGCCCTGTGCTTGTAGACGCGTCGCACAACTCAGCCCAGAAATGCCCGCACCAATCACCGCGGCGCTGATGGCTTTGGGGAAACACATCTTCTCACCATCCCAACGCTGGCCACACCAGCAGAGTCCTTCATCGTTGATGATGCACGTGCCTGTTCCACAGCATCTCGGGTCTTCTGACATGGGGGTCTCCAAATTTCGATGCGTCAAACATGGGCTCGTCGGTGGTCCGCCACCAAACGATCGTCAAATTTCATTTCAGGACTTCGCAAAGCCCGGTGCTTGGTCACACGCCCTTTCATTCGGGCGCGCCATAAACGAAAGGCCCCTCGGCTGAGTTCGGAGCGCATCAAACGGATCACGTCCGACTCCGTCAAACCCACCCGTTCTTGAATGGTTTCAAAAGAGGTTCTGTCTTCCCACGCCATCTGGATAACGGCCGAAATATCGCCTGCAGAAAGGCTTGAGAGGGGGCGGTGGTTTTTTGAAGCCATGGGCTGAAACAGTCTATTTGGACTATATCAAAATGCTTAATTGAAAAGCACAATTCAATGGCTGCATTGAACATGTGCAGCGAATGATGTTCAGCACACCCCTCACCGGGTGTGCTTTTTTTTGCCCTTGATATTGGGCAGGGCACTGACCAGAAAGAGGCCCTTCATGGGGCCATGCTAGGATCAATAAACATCCCTACCAATGACTCAAAATTTGACAAGTTCTTTAGAAAACCGAGACCCGCGCGTTTTGCGAACGCCCGACCTTTCCCAAGGTGATGCTGATCAATTCAGACAGCGTTTGTCTGCTTATTTCAATTCGACCTTCAGTCTTTACGAGTCGTTGTTTGAAACGCTGGTCGACGAGGACAGCTTTCGGATCAAACCGATTTCTCTTCGCCACCCTTTGATTTTTTATTACGGCCACACCGCCACTTTTTTTGTCAACAAACTGATCCTGGCCGGGCTCATCAAAGAGCGCATCAATCCGCGATTTGAGTCGATGTTTGCCGTTGGCGTTGACGAAATGAGTTGGGACGATTTGAACGACGACCACTACGATTGGCCTACCTCGCAAGAGGTTCTGGCCTATCGAAACCAGGTGCGCGATGTGGTTGATCGGGTGATCAAAACAGCCCCCTTGCAAATGCCCGTCGATTGGTCCCACCCTTGGTGGGCCCTCATCATGGGCATTGAGCATGAATTAATTCATTTGGAAACCTCCTCTGTTTTGATTCGACAACACGATTTAGCCCGTGTGCAAAAGGCAGCGGCTTGGGCGCCCAACAAAGAGGGCTTGGCGCTCGACCAAGATTTAGCCAGCGTTCCTTCCAATCGTTTGGTGTCCGTGCCAGCTGGCCTTGTGCGTTTGGGCAAATCAGACACCGACCCCATTTATGGTTGGGACAACGAATACGGCACTCGTGAGACCCCCGTTGAAGCTTTTGAAGCCTCACGCTTTTTGGTCAGCAATGCCGAGTATTTGGAATTTGTTCAGGCCGGTGGTTATCAAAAAACCGAATACTGGGATGCCGAAGGTTTGGCCTGGCTGCAATTTGCAAAACCCAGCGCGCCTGCTTTTTGGAAGCCTCTGCAAGGCGAGTGGCAATTGCGTCTCATGACGGAAGAAATTCCCATGCCTTGGCGCTGGCCCGTGGAGACCAATGCGCTGGAAGCCAAGGCCTTTTGTCGATGGAAGAGCGCGCAAACTGGCCACCCCCATCGGCTGCCCACCGAAGACGAATGGACGCGTTTATACGATGTCGCAGGCCGCCATGAAGTACCCCAAGAAGAGCCCGCAAAAGCCCAATTGCATCTGGACCACGGCGCCTCCTCTTGCGCCATCGACCGCCATGCGCAAGGTGATTTTTTTGATGTCGTCGGAAATGTTTGGCAATGGACTGAAACGCCGATCTATCCCTTTGAAGGCTTCAAGGTTCATCCCATTTATGACGACTTCACCACCCCGACCTTTGATGGAAAACACAACCTCATCAAAGGGGGCTCTTGGATCTCCTGTGGCAACGAAACCCGTCGCAGTGCCCGCTACGCCTTTCGGCGTCATTTCTTTCAACACGCCGGTCTACGCTATATCGTGAGTCAAACACCCGTGAACAACCCCAATGTCTATTACGAGTCGGACAAACAACTGTCCGAATATGCCGAATTTCACTACGGTGACCCTTGTTTTGGCGTGCCCAACTTTCCCAAAGCCTTGGCGGACATCGCCGTGCAAGTCATGAAAGACAAGCCGAAGGCGCGCGCCATGGATTTGGGCTGCGCGACGGGGCGCTCTACTTTCGAGTTGGCCCGGCATTTTGACCACGTGACGGGCGTTGATTTTTCAGCCCGCTTTATCAACGCCGGGGTTCAGTTGGCGCAGACCGGAGAGCTGCGTTACACCCGCGTCGAAGAAGGCGAGTTGGTCAGTTACTGCACACGAACCTTGGCCGAAATCGGCCTGGCTGCTGACGCAGGGAAGGTTGAATTTTTGCAAGGCGATGCCTGCAACTTGAGAGACGTTCTAACGGACTACGACCTGATTCTGGCCGCCAATTTGATCGATCGTTTGCACGATCCCAAAGGTTTTTTAACGCACATCCACGAACGCTTGAAGGTCGGTGGTGTCTTGATGATCAGCTCCCCCTACACCTGGCTGGAAGAACACACCCAACGCCAGAACTGGTTGGGCGGCTTTAAAAAGGACGGTGAGAGCTGGACCACTTTGGACGCCTTAAAAGCCTTGTTGGCCGAGCACTTTGACCCATTGATTGAGCCACAAGATGTCCCCTTTGTGATCCGCGAGACGCGCCGAAAACACCAACACACGCTGGCTGAAGTCACCCTTTGGCAGCGGGTGCGGTGAGCCCTTTCTTGACCTATGAAAATTCAAAAATACCTCGTCGGGCTTTCACTCGGCCTTTTACTCGGGCTTTTCTGCGCAGGACAAGTCATGGCCATCGAAGAACCCAAATTTGATGTCGTGTTGAGTGACGGTCCGTTTGAGGTCCGGCATTACGCCCCCATGCTGGTCGCTGAAACCTTCGTCGAGGGCGACATGGACGAGGCTTCCAATAAAGGCTTCCGGCTCATTGCTGACTTTATTTTTGGTAACAATCAAGCACCTGAATCCGCAACCCCGGCCAAGGTCGCGATGACCGCCCCCGTCACCGTGGAGCCCCAAATTGGCCAAAGTGGGGCCCCCAACATGAAAGCCTCAACGCAATGGCGGGTCAACTTTGTGATGCCCAGTCAATACACGCTGGCCTCCATTCCAAAGCCTAAAAACAACGCCGTGGGTTTGAGGGAACTCCCCAGCAAGTACTTTGTGGTTTTGAAATACTCAGGATTGAACACGCTTGCAAAAGTTCAAGTAAAAACGCAAGAGGCAACGGCCTGGGCACTCAAGAAAAACCTGACCCTGATGGGGACGCCACAACTCTCAAGATATGACCCCCCCTGGACCTTGCCCCTGTTCAGAAGGAACGAAATCATGATCGAAGTGGCGGCCCCCAAGCCCTGATATCCAGTCATCAAAAAAATATGAAGCTATCGCATTTCTTCGGTGTTTTCACCTTGACATCCTTGCTGATGATCAGCAACCCGCTATTGGCCAACACCATGAATCCGTTTGCCAAAGCCAGCGCCCTCCCCTATGAATTGCCAGACTTTGCGCAAATCAAAGACGACGACTTCATGCCCGCCTTCAAGGCCGGTATGGCTGAACAACTTAGAGAAGTGGCGCAGATCGTTAATCAAAACGATGCCCCCACTTTCGACAACACCGTGGTGGCCTTGGAGCGTTCAGGTGCCCTACTTCAACGTGTCAGCAAAGTCTTCTTTATTTTGGTCAGGTCTGACGGAAATGCGACTCGGCAAAAGATTGAAGAAGAAGTTTCACCCCTTCTGTCAGCCCAACATGACGCCATTCAACTCAATCCAGCGCTGTTTGCACGAATCAAAAGCCTCTACCTAAAAAGAGAGGGATTGGGGCTTGACCCAGAGTCCACTCAATTGCTTGCTCGCACCTACAACGAATTTGTCCAGGCGGGGGCGTCCCTGAGTGAGCCTGATAAAAATCAACTCAAAGCCATCAACGAAAAACTCTCCAAGTTATCCACTCAGTTTCGACAGAACGTTCTCAAATCGACCCAAGCCGGCGCTGTGTTGGTCATCGATAAAAACCAATTGGCAGGTTTGTCTGAGGCCGAAATCAGCGCCGCCGCCTCAACGGCAAGTGCGCGTGGTTTGCCAGGGCAATATTTGCTTGCCCTGCAAAACACAAGCACGCAACGCTTATTGGCCAAATTGCAAAATCGGGATTTGCGAGAAAAGCTATACAGAGCTTCTATAGACCGGGCTTGGTCAGGCCCATTTGACAACCGTGAAGTCGTGGTTGAAATCATGCGTTTACGAAATCAGCGCTCTCAATTGCTGGGTTTTGCAACGCCAGCCGATGAGATACTGCTCGACACCGGTGCCAAAACCCCCAAGGCGGTCAATGAAATGCTGAGCCAAATTGCGCCACTGGCATTGGCCGCCGCACGCAAAGAAGGGGCCCAGATTCAAGCGTTGATCAACAAACAAGCGGCCGATGGGCAAGGCATGCCCTTTGAATTACAGCCTTGGGATTGGGATTTCTATGCCGATCAAATTCTTTTTGAGCAATATTCGGTGGACCCCAACCAAGTGAAACCCTATTTCGAATTGAATCGGGTTTTGGTAGATGGGGCTTTTTATGCTGCCCAACAGTTGTTCGGATTGTCATTCAAAGCGCGGAATGACTTGAAAGGGTATCGGCCTGACGTGCGGGTCTTCGAAGTGTTTGATGCTGACGGGAGCGGGTTGGGCTTGTTTTTGTTTGACCCCTTTGCCAGGGATAACAAACAAGGTGGGGCTTGGATGAACTCGATCGTCAATCAGTCGACTTTGTTTAAAACTCGCCCCGTGGTGCTGAACAATTTAAATGTGCCCTTCCCGGGTGAAGGGGTGCCCGTTTTGTTGACTTTTGACGAAGTCACCACGTTGTTCCACGAGTTTGGCCATGCATTGCATGGGCTTTTGTCAAACGTCCGGTATTCGTCTCTGTCAGGGACTCGCGTGCCCAGAGATTTTGGCGAGTACCCGTCTCAATACAACGAAATGTGGGCGCGTGACCCTGAGGTCGTGAAGCACTTTGCACATCACCATCAAAGCGGAGAACCACTGCCGACCGAACTGTTGAACAAAGTCATCCGGGCACAAAAATTTGACCAAGGTTTTGCGACCACTTCGTATGTGGCCTCCGCATTGCTGGATCAAGCTTGGCACCAATTACCCCCCTCAAAACTGCCCCAGCCTGACCAAGTCATGGCGTTTGAAAACAAAGTCTTACGAGACGCCGGGTTTGACTATGCCCCCGTCACGGCTCGTTATCGTTCAACCTATTTTTCCCACATTTACAGCGGCGGCTACGCGGCCAGTTACTACGCCTACTTGTGGAGCGAGGTGCTGGCTCGCGATACGGGTGAATGGCTTATCAAGCGAGGCGGCTTGAACCGCGCGAATGGCGACGTGCTGCGCGCAAAAATCTTGTCACGGGGAAGAAGTCAAGAACCGAACGACTTGTTCGAGGCTTTTTATGGCGCCCCACCAAATGGTGACGCCTTGTTGGAGTACCGCGGCCTCAAGTAAGCGATAGCCGCGCTGATAAATCTCCGGATGGTCACTAAATCAGCGCGTTTTCTCTCTGACATGAAGCTGAGAGCCTGATTTCATTGATTATTTTTTGCTACCAACAAAAAAGCCACCCCAGGGTGGCTTTTTAAGTGTTTGTTTGGTGGGCGATGCAAGTTTCGAACTTGCGACCCCTGCAGTGTGAAAACGCCGACATTTCACTATTTTCCTCATATAAAACAACAACTTAGCTATTTCTCAAGGAGTTAAAGTAGTATAGTTGTAGTATAGCCAATAATATTTAAGTATTATTAAAAACTATAAAGGCGAACTCGCATGTAAACCAGTGTCATTTCTTTTTACGCTGAGACTTTTTTGAGCAACTACTTTTGCTATGAACACCCAGCGTACCGCAGCTCAAAGTGTATGAAGTTTTCGTTTGAACTGGTCAATGTGTATGGAGTTTTGAACTTGAACACCTAACCAGCAGCTACCGGGCGCAGTCGAATGTGCATGGAATTTTTGTCAGATGCGTCCAATGTGTATGAAGTTTGGAATTTGATCACCCCCTACCCTACTCATTGAAATGGTGAGGGAATAGCGCCC
>Ga0208381_1000373_pt1 | contig 16231 bp, 14 predicted proteins | sample CryBogCBE13Jul09_FD_184572 | JGI IMG/M metagenome (GOLD analysis project Ga0208381, IMG submission 184572) | Freshwater microbial communities from Crystal Bog, Wisconsin, USA - CBE13Jul09 (SPAdes) (version 2) | ecosystem: Environmental > Aquatic > Freshwater > Lake | place: Crystal Bog...
AAATATTGACCGGCATGTCCTTCAAAATGCGGGCCAGTTTGCGTTCAACCAAGCTGCCTGACTTGATGCCAAAGCGCGTTTCCACGCCCAACATCAGTTGGTTGATCAAGCCGGCTTGGTCGTCAGAGCCAATTCGGGCGGGCGCAGTGGCCGAAGCACCCAGGCCGCTCAGCCCCGCAGGACGCATGGCTTGACTCGCGCCGACCGCACTCTTGACGGCCGCTTGCATCTGGGCAATCAGATCATCGACGTTGTCTTTACTCAAAATCTGTCCTTGCTAGCGTGATCAGGCAACCGCCTCGTCCATTTTGGACAAAGCGTCGAGTGAAAGGAGTGAAATCAGTTCGCCGTTCAAGCGACCGACTTCGGTCAAATAATCGTTTTCAGCCGTGCGGACCGGCGAAATGTCTTTTTCAGCAATCTCAATCACGCGGTCGACCTTGTCCACAATCAAGGCCCAAACAGCGCCGTTGACACGAACCACCACATAGACCGATTGCGCGCCCTTGGCGACGCCCAACATGTCGCGCATGTCGATCACGGGCGCCACTTCGCCTTTGATTTGCACCACACCGGCCAAAGACTGATCGCCTTGGGGCAGGTTGACGCTGGCGGTGAATTCCTCAACGCGGTCAATGCTGGACAGCGGCAAGGCGCAACGCTCTTGCCCCAGGCGGAAAGACAACAAGCGGCGCACAGAGCGCAATTCGCCATCGTTCAAGCTGCTCATATCCACTCCGTGTTCGTTCAAATAACGTTTGAACTGCAATAGGTTTTCAGGCGACACCAAGCCAGAAGGCGAAATCAGGCCGGTCATGCGGCCCACGCGGTCACCGACCCCAGGCAAATAGCCTTCGAGCTGGCTATCGCCGCCGGTCACGGCTTGAATGCTTTCTTTGCCGTAACGCTCAATGCCCACAATGTCCGTCACCGAGATGCCCATGCGGGCGCCGTCGATGGACACCACCAACACAAATTTGGGCGGCTCGACTTGTTCACAAGCCAACATCCGCGTCAAGGAGACGACCAACAAAGCCTTGCCACGCAGGTCCATCAAACCTTCAACTTCAGGCGAGGCACCGGGCAAGGCGGTGAGGTTTTGAATCTCCACGATTTCCATCACTTGGTCCATCATGAAGGCAAAGGTTTCGCCACCATCTCGCACCGTGACCGTTTGAAATTCGTTCAGGCTGGATTCTTCGGCCACGTGCGCCGACTCTTGCACGATGCCCATCAAACCGCCGCCGCCATCGGGCACACCAACGGCGTCCATGTCTTGCAAGCCCAAGGCCATCTCGTCCAACACCAAAACCATGCCTTCAGCGGTGGTGAATTCGCCCTTGACCATGGAGTCTTTGGCGTCTTCATAGGTTTTGACCACGCTGGGTTCTAAATTGACCTTGCTGAACACCTTGTCAACCTGGACCACCACGGTTTCTTGGCGGGCATTGATGACCAACAAGTGCCCTTCTTGGCTGGCCGAACGGGCCGGCAAACCCAAACGGGCCGCCAAGTCGACCTTCAACAAGACCGATCCCGACACATTGACCAAGCCCTCGACATCACCCGGCGCATAAGGCAAGGGGGTTACGGGCAACAAATCCAACACCTTGACGACCGAGGAGGCGGTCATGGCGTAGCGCCCGTTGGCCAATTCAAACAAGACGAGTTCCATGTTTAGATTCGCCTTTCAACAAAGAAAGTTTCCACTTGACCCAGGCTCTTCACTTCAATCATGCCGCGGGGCGAGAGTTCAAAATGGCCTTTGAGTAACTCAGCGGTGGCCGAAGAAATATGCACTTTGCCTGGCTGACCCGTCGACTCCATGCGGCTGGCCACGTTGACCGTATCGCCCCACAGGTCGTAGGTGAACTTGCGAATGCCAATCACCCCCGCCACCACGGGGCCGCTGTGAATGCCGATGCGCATGTTCAAAGCGTTGCCGGTTTGCTCGTGCATTTCGGCCAGTGCATCACACATTTCCAAAGCGGCCATCGTCGTCGCCACGGCGTGGTCCTCACGGGCGACAGGCACGCCGCCCGCCAGCATGTAGCAGTCACCAATGGTTTTGATTTTTTCCAGGCCGTGCTTTTCCGTGATCAAGTCAAAGCGCGAGAACAAACCGCCCAAGATTTGCACCAAGTCCGAGGGCGACATGTGGCGCGACATCTTGGTGAAGCCCACCATGTCGGCAAACAAAACGCTGACCGAAGGACAGGCATCTGCAATCTTCTCTTCGCCGCTTTTCAAGCGCTGGGCAATGCTGCCTGGCAAAATGTTCAGCAGCAGTTGCTCGGTTTTGGCCTTTTCTTGACTCAAAGCTTCGTGTTGCTTTTTCAGCTGACGCATGCGCAAGGCTTCTTGGTCGCGCAGTTGTTTTTTGTCGACGGAGGTGGTGACGCGGGCGCGCAACAAAACCGGGTTGAAAGGCTTAGGCAAGTAATCTTCGGCGCCCAACTCAATGCAGCGCACCGCATCGTCCATGGCGGTGCCGCCGGAAATCACAATCACGGGGGGCCAAGGGTGGTGCGGAGAATCACGCAAAACTTGCAAGACCTCCATGCCGTTCATTTCGGGCATTTCCATGTCGAGCAGCATCAAATCAAAAGGTTGGCGAACCAACATTTCGATGGCTTCTTTGCCGTGATTGGCCTCGGTGATGTCTTGCAGGCCAATCGACTCCAACGAGCGACGCAGCCCCATGCGAATCAGGCGACTGTCGTCGACCAACAGCACCCGCGCAGCGGCCAAGCCACGGCGCCCCGCCTCGGCCGCCAGCAAACCGGGGTCGGTGGCGGCGGTCGGTTGACCTAAGAAATCAATGGCACTCATTCAGCAATACTCAGATCAGCAATTTGGCTTCAAACTTCGGCCAAAAGTTGAGCAACGGTTTCCAACAATTGCTTGGCGTTGAAAGGCTTGGTCAAACTGGCATTGGCGCCGGACAACAGGGCCGAGTCCAAACCAAAACGAGCGCTGACCACGCGGCTGCCGCCGGAAATGGTCAAGATCGGCACCAAAGGAAAGGTTTCCCGCAGTTTGGTGACAAAGTCCACACCGTCCATATTGGGCATGACCACGTCGGTAATCACCAAGTCCACATCTGAAACAGCGAACAACTGCAAGGCTTGTAAACCGTCGCTGGCTTCGATCACTGAGTAATCGGCCATTTCAAGAATCTCGCGAACCCCTTCTCGCAAAAGATCTTCGTCGTCCACCAAAAGAATCGTCGTCATGTCATTTCCTCAAATTCGTTGCGCATTACTTAGAAACCATAAACCCGAACCAAAAACCGTTTGGATGTGGTTTCTGCGCTGCCGGCGATCATAAAGGATGAAAGCTGTTTCTGAAGGCGAGTTAAGTGTTTTGTGAACACTTCCTTTAGAAATAAATTCAATTTTTATTTTGACAATGGAATAAAAAAATGGCACCACTTGAGCGGTGAAATCCTTCAAATCAGCTTTAGACTCGCACCCTGGGCTACGCAATGGCCTTTCGCCCTTCTTTATTACTGACAGCTGAATACCAATTTCGAACTCCTATGCAAAGTGGACAAATCGTCGTCAACGCCCAAGGGCTGATTCAAGATTGCAATGCGGTGTTGGAAGGATTGACGGGACAAACCCGTGATGTCCTGATCGGTTTGCCGGTTGACAGCCTCTTCAGCGACACCTCAGACCATTTGGATCTTTATCTGGATCATTTGACGCTGCGTCACCACAGCCAGCTGACGCCCTCGGTGGAATCGTTTTTATACAGCGAACTGGATCACGCCCCGGTCGCTTGTTTGGTACTCGATTCCGAGGGCCAAGTCTTGTTTGCCAATCCCCGTGCGGCCCATTTATTGGGCTACACAGCCCAGCGCCTGCAAGAACTCAGTTTGAATGACTTGTCGGTTAAAACCACCACCACCATTCAAGCCACCAACCAGACTGAATGGGCTGACTTCAAAACCCAAAGCGGAGAAGCCATTAGCGTCAAACTCGACGCCCTGACCTACCAAGTTTCAGTCGAAGACGCAGGAAACCAAGGTCAGTTTCTTTTTCACAGCTTGGTGTTTCTGCGCCAAGCCTCCGATTTGCCATGGGCCGTCATCCGGGCTTGCAGTTTTAATCAGTTTAGCCAAGAGAGTGACACCATTCTGACTTTGCTCAAGCACAGCCAGAAAGCCCTGACCCCCGTTCGATTAACGGCGCATTTCGTCATTAATCAACCCGGGTTCTTTGAGCAGATTACCCTGGACATTAGTCCGGTCCCCTCCTTAATCGATAAAAACGAAGACCTGCGTCACCAGCACAGCCTGCTGGAAATGACCATGGAAGTGATGCAGGACGGTGTGGTTCAACTCGATCGAACGGGACACGTGCTGAATGCCAACCCCAAAGCGCAAGAGCTTTTGGGGCGCAGCAAAGAACATTTGCTCGGTTTGAATTTGGAAGATTTGCTCGCCAAAAGCAACGACGACTACCAATTTCCGAACTGGATTCCAGCCAACCACGTGGGTGTCTTGCAGTCCTTGATGGACCACGACCCTGAAAACTTTTGGTTGCTGTTGCGCCAATTGCCCCACCCTATTTTGGGCTTTGATGGCCAGAAGAAACTGCGCTTCATCAACCAATCGGCTTGCCACTTGTTGGGGGCCGATGAGGAGCAGTGGCTGGAGCGGGCACTCCACACCTTGGTCGCGCCACAAGCCCAAGTTCAGTTGGAGCGGCATTTAAAAGACCTCGCGCAAGGCAACTGGGACACAGCGCCGACGGAGCTGACCTGGCTGCGTGACAACTACACCAACCTGCATTGCACCAGTGTGTTCCAAGCCCTGACCTTTGGCAGCCAGGTCTGGACCATGATCTGTCTGAACAACAGCATTGAGGAGCTCAAATCACGGGCCATGCGCAACACCCAAAACATTGAGTGGTCGGTGGTGCGCTCCGATGGCGATCTGACCCCCGTGGTGTTGACCGTCGCGCCCCTGCGTCAAACCAACAGCGGCACCATCACCGGCGTGGTCATGACCCTCAAGGACATGCGCGAGATCAAGGAAAAAGAAGCCGACCACGTTCGAATGGTCCAAAAAATGGAACAGTCGCAACGCCTGGACGCTTTGGGCCAGCTGGCTGCTGGCGTGGCGCACGACTTCAACAACCTTTTGGGCGTGGTGCAAAACCACGCCGAATTGGTCGAAATGAAGTTGGGGCCCGACACCAAGGCGGCCAAAAACATCAGCGCGATTTTGCAAGCGACGACCCGTGCGCGCGACATTGTGATCAAGCTCAACGGACTCGGACGCGAGGCGCGGAAAACCGAGGAAGTGGTCGAAGTTTTTGACTTGGCCCCCGTTATTGAAGAAACCAAGGGCCTGCTGACCGCCAGCCTCAAAGGCATTGAGATTGCCATTGAAGACGCGACGCCTTTGGCCTCTGCCGTGAAGTTGCAAGGCGACAGCGGCGGCTTGCAACAGGTTCTGGTGAATTTGTGCGTCAATGCCAGCCACGCCATCGGCGAACGACGCGATGGCCGCATCATCATTTACACCTCGCGCTTCCGCGACTCACGCGTTCGAATTGCCGTGATTGACAACGGCAGCGGCATCCCCAAAGACACTTTGGCGCGCATTTTTGAACCCTTCTTCACCACCAAAGAAGTGGGCAAAGGCACCGGCTTGGGGTTGGCCATGGTGCGCAGCATCATCAGCAAAATGGGCGGTACGGTCGACTGTGAATCCGAGGTCGGGGTGGGCACCAGTTTCATTGTGACCTTGCCCATTGCGAACGCTTGAATTTTTAAAGACCCAAACACGAATGACATTTGCATTGACGAACAAACCCTGGTCCTTATTGGGCGCGGCATTTTTGTTGAGCACCTTGGGCTTCGCCCAAGCGCAAAACACCGCTCAGGACAACAAAGCCACCGCGGCCGACGCTGAAAACATGGTCTCCAAAGGCGCCACGGCCCTGCGGGCCCAAGGTTGGCAAGCCTTGGTCGAAATGACGGCCCCGCGCAAAACCTTTGTCGACCGCGATTTGTATCTGACGGTTTACGACTTGAACGGCAAATGCAAGGCCCACGGTCAAAACCCCAAGCAAGTGGCCAAAAACCTCATCAACATCAAAGACCCTGACGGCAAGTTGTACGTCAAAGAACGCGTTGAATTGAGCAAGACCCAAAAGTCGTTTTGGCAGGAATACAAGTACACCAATCCGGTGACGAAATTGGTTCAAACCAAACAAGCTTATTGCGAAAAGGTCGATGAACTGCTGGTCTGCGGAGGGATCTACAAATGAGCCACGCGAATCACAACAACGGCTCGGCTTCTGGCCTGATTTGGAAGCTGATGATCGCCCCTGCCGTGGTGGTGCTTTTGCTCGTCGCATTTGGCATTTTCAGTTACGCCAACTTGAACAAAGTTCAAAAAGACACGGCTGAATTGAACCTGGCGGTGAACACCGAACGCTTGGCGCAAGAAGCGGAAGCCACCACCAACGCCATGCACGCGGTGGCCTACCGCGCCTACAGCATGGTCACCAGCAAAGACGAAACGGCGGTCAAAAAAGGGCTCAACATGATGGTACGCCAAACATCGGTCATGAACGATTTGAAGTTCTCATTGGGCACTGTCGAAGACCCTAAATTTGCGGCCACCATTGAAAAGTTCAATCTTTATGCGGCTGAAATCAAGTTGGCGGGCGCCGAATTGGCCAGCAACCCCAGCCTGGCCCTGGAACACATCCAAACGGCGGAAGAGCATTACGACGAGCTCATCACCGAACTCCTGCTTTTGGGCTCAGAAGGCCGCATTCATGCTGAATCCATCCGCGAGGAAATGGACAAAAGTCTGGTGTTTTTGAAGCTGTCCGTGTTGGGCCTCTTGGTCTTGGCCACGGTGGTCGGCTTGTTGGTCTCCATGTGGGTGTCCCGCTTGGTGGCCAAACCCCTGACGCAGATGCAAGCCAAAATTGCTGAAATTGAGCGCACCAATGACTTCTCTTTGCGCGTCAGCGTGAGCAGCCACGATGAAGTGGGCCAAACCGCCCGCTCCGTCAACGCCCTCTTGTCCACGCTTCAAAGTTCGGTACAAGAAGTCAATGGGGTCATGACGGCGGTCTCTAAAGGCGACTTGGATCAACGTGTGCATGCCGATTTGCGCGGCGACATGGGCCAATTAAAAGACGCCATGAACCAAAGCTTGGACAGCGTCCAAAACACCATGAATGTGGTGGACGATGCCATGCAGGCACTGCAAAAAGGTGATTTTTCCAGCCACATCAATTTGCAAGGTTTAGAAGGCCAGTACCTCAGCACCTTGCAACAAGCCTCTGACGCCATGTCTTCGTTGTCCACCATGCTGAACGATGTGGGCACGGTCATGGACAAGGTTTCTAAAGGCCAGCTCAATGTGAGCGTGACAGCACAAGGCCAAGGCGACTTGGACCGTTTGAAATACAACATCAACCAATCCTTGCAAACCTTGCGCGAAGCCATGCGCGCCATCAACGGCAACGCCCGTCAAGTGGCCGCTGCCTCGGAGCAAACCAGCCATGCGGTGGGCCAAATTTCTGACGGCGCCCAAAACCAAACCCATGCCATCAGCCAAGTGGCGACAGCCGTGCGTCAAACCGTCACCACGGTTTCTGAAGTCTCGCGCAACACCGAATTGGCGAGCCAGAAGTCGCGTCAATCTTTCTTGGCGGTTCGCTCCAGCATGGCCAAAATGGAGGACATGGTGGCCTTGGTCAACAACATCGCCTCTAACTCCGAGAAGATCAACAAGATCACCGAGGTCATCGAAGGCATCGCCAACAAAACCAATTTATTGTCTTTGAATGCGGCCATTGAAGCCGCTCGCGCCGGTGAACACGGCAAGGGCTTTGCCGTGGTGGCAGATGAGGTGGGCAAGTTGGCGGTGAACAGCGCCCAAAGTTCACAAGAAATTGCCTTGTTGGTCAAACAAGCGGTGGACGAGGCCAACCAAGCCGTTACCTCGGTTTTTCAAGTCAGCCAAGAAATGGGCAACATCGAACGCGGCACCCAAGAAACCGACGACATGCTGCAACGCATCGCAGTGGCCCTCGAGGAACAAAGTGCGGCGGTTGAACAGATCAACGCCAACTTGACCAACGTCGATCAAATTGCCCAGTCCAATGCCTCGGCCTCAGAAGAAATCACCGCCACCGTGATCGAATTGGCCAAAATTGCCGACAACACCCGGCGTCAAGTTGATCAATTCAAACTCTAATTCACCCAAGAGCGTTCAAAACGCCAAGCCATAGGTCCCCATGAAAGTCAAAACCCGTTTAATGGTGGGCGGCCTCATCAGCCTGCTCAGCCTCGCCCTGCTGGCCTTGATTGCCCTCTCCGTGCAAAAATCTTCCTTGTTGGAAGAGCGCAAACTGAAGACCCGCCACCTGGTTGAAAACACCGTCACCTTGGTGGACTTTTTCTACAAACGACAACAAGCGGGCGAACTCACGCCCGAAGCCGCACAAGAAGCCGCCATTGCCGCCGTCAAAGCCATTCGCTACGACGGCAAAGAGTATTTTTGGCTGCATGACGCCAGCATGCCCACCCCCAAAATGATCATGCACCCCACCGCACCCGCCTTGGATGGCAAGGTCATGAGCGACCCCAAGTTCAACAGCGCCATTGAGCAACAAGCCGGCACGGATGGCCCCTTGGTCAACATCTCGGGTCAAAATATTTTTACCGCCATGAATGCGGTGGTGGCTCAAAAGGGCATGGGCTACGTGACCTACAACTGGACCAAGCCCAAAGAAGGCGGTGGCGCCAGTACCGAGGTTTACCCCAAACTGTCCTTTGTTAAAAAGACCGCCGGTTGGGATTGGGTGGTCGGATCGGGCATTTACATCGATGACCTGGAAAAAAAATACTGGGAACTCGCTTCCCAATTTGCACTGGTGGGTCTGATTTCTCTGCTGCTCTTGGTGGCCGTGATCCGCTGGGAAGTGAATGGCATTACCCGTCCTTTGGAGGCTTTACGAAAAGCCGTTTTAGAGACCGAGCAAACGGCTGACTTTTCACGTCAAGTCAAAGTGAACTCCAACGACGAAGTGGGCGAAACCGCCCAGGCCTTCAACAAATTGTTGGCCATGCAAAAACGCGCCATGGACGAAGTCAACCTCGTGGTGGGCGCCCTCGCCGCCGGCGATTTTGAGCAACGCATCAGCGCGCCCCTGAGTGGTGATTTGGCCGTGATGAAAGACCAAGTCAATGCCTGCGCACAAAGCGTCAAAGTCACCATGGACGCTTTGCAAGAGGTGATGGAAGCCTTGGCCAATGGCGACTTTACCCAACGCATGTCGGCTGCCGTCAAGGGTGAGGTTCGTCAAGCCGTTGACCATGCGATGCAGGCCACGCAAACCTTGCTGGACGACGCTGGTCGTGTCATGCAAGGCGTCTCCAACGGCGACTTAACGGCCCGCGTCACGGCCGAGGGACGCGGCGATTTGGCCCGCCTCAAGACCGACATCAACCATTCTTTGGACACGCTGGGGCGCGCCATGCGCAACATCAGCAACAACACGCGTCAAGTGGCCGCTGCGTCCAGTCAAACCAGCCAGGCCATCAGCCAAATCAGCGACGGCGCTCAAAACCAAATGCACGCCATTGGGCAATTGGTGACGGCGGTCAAAGAAACCGCCGCGTCGGTCAGCGACGTGAGCCGCAACACCGAGGCGGCCAGCTCGAAGTCGAAAGAGTCGGTGGCCATTGTTCGCAGCAGCAAAGACCTGATGAACAAAATGGTCGATGTGGTGAATGGCATTGCCGTGAATTCGGAGCGCATCAATAAAATCACCGAAGTCATTGAAGCCATTGCCAACAAAACCAATTTGCTCTCTTTGAACGCGGCCATCGAAGCAGCCCGGGCTGGTGAACACGGCAAAGGCTTCTCGGTGGTGGCCGAAGAGGTGGGCAAATTAGCGGCCTCCAGCGCCGAAAGCACACAAGAAATCACGGCACTCGTTCAACAAGCGGTGAGCGAAGCCAAAGCAGCCGTGGAAACCGTGCGCGAGGTCAACCTGGGCATGGAACGCATCGAGCAAGGCGCCAATGAAGCCGACGGCATGATGCAACGCATATCAGCCGCCCTTGGGCAACAAAGTGAGGCGGTTCGCGCCATCAATGCCAACGTGATCAACCTGAACACGATTGCAGAATCGAATGCCGCCGCTTCAGAGGAAATTACCGCGACGGTGATGGAGTTGTCCAAGATTGCCGATGGCACGCGCCAAGAAGTCGATCAGTTCAAGAGCTAAATTTCAATCGTCAAATTAGCCAGCTCCCGTTCCGACCTGGTGCTGGCTTCTGCGAAAATCGGCGGATGGCCTACAGCGTCAAAGAAATTTTTTATACCTTACAGGGCGAAGGCGCCCAGGCGGGGCGGCCTGCCGTGTTCTGCCGTTTCTCGGGCTGCAACCTGTGGTCTGGTCGTGAAGAAGACCGTACCAGCGCGGCCTGTCCCTTTTGTGACACCGACTTTGTCGGCACCAATGGCGTTGGCGGCGGTAAATTCAGTGACGCCAAGTCCCTGGCTCAACGCATCGCCGCCGAATGGCCGAGCGCCCCTGTGCACTCGACCGCTTCAACCTCTTCCAAAGAACACCGCTTCGTGGTCCTGACCGGCGGCGAACCTTTGCTGCAAGTCGATGAGGCGTTGACCGCCGCCTTGCACGCCGAAGGCTTTACGGTGGCTGTCGAAACCAATGGCACCCAAGTGCCCCCTCCCGGCATCGATTGGCTGTGCGTCAGCCCCAAGGGCCAAGCCAAAGTAGTGGTCACCCAAGGTCAAGAATTGAAGCTGGTTTATCCACAAACCGACACGCCGCCCCATCAGTTTGAAGGCTTGGACTTCGGTTTTTTTTATTTGCAACCGCAAGACCCCCACTTTGCTTTGACGTCTCCATCGTCTGTCCTCAACCGATCCACCCTCCAAAGCCTGGCACAAGCCAACACCCAGGCCTGCATTGACTATTGCCGGGCCCATCCGCAATGGCGTTTGAGTTTGCAATCCCACAAAATGTTGGGCATTCCCTGAAAAACTTGCTCGATGATTTACGAACTCAGTCAACGCTTTTATTTTGAAGCCGCCCACACCCTGCACCGAAGCATCGAGGCGGAAGGCAGTCGCCGCATCCATGGCCACACCTACCATGTCGAAGTCACACTCAGAGGAACCCCAAAAAGCGAGGGAGGCTCAGACGGCTTGGAGAGCGGTATGTTGATGGACTTGGGACGGTTCCGTGCGGCGTTGGAACCAGTCCGTCAACAACTCGACCATCACTTTTTGGACGAAGTGGCCGACTTGGGCAGGCCCACGCTTGAAAACCTGTGTGCCTACCTGCACCAACAATTAAAAACCACCCTGCCCCTGATCCACAAAATCAGCATTGAACGCCCCGCGAGCGGCGACCGATGCACCTTGTTTGTGAGTTAAGCCCAACTTGCGGAGGAGATCAGAATGAATGCCTCAAAAGTCTGCCTGGTCATCGGTGCCGGAGACGCCACCGGGGGCGCTGTGGCCAAGCGTTTTGCACGAGAGGGCTACACCGTCTGCGTGACCCGCAGAAGTTTAGAAAAACTGCAGCCCCTGGTTGACGAAATCAAAAGCACGGGGGGTCAAGTGCATGGTTTTGGCTCCGACGCGCGGCAGGAAGAAGAGGTCGTGTCCTTGGTCGAGCACATTGAATCCACGATCGGCCCCATTGAGGTCATGGTGTTCAACATTGGCGCGAATTCACCCAACAGCATCCTGACCGAAACCGCCCGCAGGTACACCAAGATGTGGGAAATGACCTGTTTGGCCGGTTTTTTGGTGGGTCGTGAAGTGGCCAAGCGCATGGTTCAAAGACCCACCCAGACAGATTCCGACATTGGCGTGCTGGGCCAGCGCCATAAGGGCACCCTCATCTTTACAGGCGCCACAGCCTCCCTTCGCGGCAGTGCGCATTTCGCAGGTTTTTCGGGTGGCAAGATGGCCTTGCGGGCCCTGGCCCAGAGCATGGCGCGAGAACTGGGCCCCATGGGCATCCATGTGGCACACACCATCATCGACGGCGCGATCGACACCGAATTCATCCGAACCTTGTTCCCTGAGCGCTATGCCCTGAAGGACCAAGGCGGCATCTTGAACCCCGCTCACATCGCCGATGCGTATTGGATGCTGCACCAACAACCGCGCGATGCCTGGACACACGAACTCGATTTACGACCCTATTTAGAAAAGTTTTGATTCATAAAAACGGAGACAAAAATGGCCTCACAATTTGATTTTTATTTCGACTTTGGCAGCCTCGCCTCTTACCTCGCCCATACGCAATTGCCGAAAATAACCGCTGAAACAGGGGCCACCCCCGTCATGCGCCCGATGTTGTTGGGCGGTGTTTTCCAAGCGACAGGCAACGCCTCCCCCATGTCGGTTCCCGCCAAAGGCCGCTACGTCTTTACCGACATGAAGCGCTTTGCCGACGAATACGGGGTGCCTTTGGTGATGAACCCCCACTTTCCCATCATCACCACCCCCTTGATGCGTGGCGCTACCGCCATTCAAATCCAAGAGCCTGCGAATTTTCAGCGCTACATGGACGCCGTTTACCGCGCCATTTGGGTCGATGGCCTCAACCTCAACGACCCTGACGTGGTGGGTCAAGTGTTGACGCAAGCTGGTTTTGACGCCGCCAAGGTCTTGGCGATGGCCAACGACCCCGCCACCAAAGACCAGTTAAAAGCCGTCACGATGAAGGCGGTGGAGCGGGGTGTTTTTGGTGCCCCCACGTTCTTTGTGGGCGATCAGATGTTTTGGGGACAAGACCGCATTGAGCAGGTCAAAAAAGCCTTAATGCATTAAGCCCGAGGCGACATTGATCGCCAAGGCCAGGATCACCATGTTGAAGGCGAACGACAACAGGCTTTGGCCCATCACCAAACGGCGCATCCCACCTGTGGCGACGGCGATGTCAGAAACCTGGGCGCACATGCCGATGCCACAGGAAAAATACAGGAAGTCCATGTAATCGGGGTTTTCGTTGCCAGGAAACAGCAGGTCTTTTCGATCGCGGGTCAGGTAAAAAATGTGGGCGTAGCGAAAAGCAAATACCGTGTGAATCAACAGCCAAGATTCCACCAAACCAAACAAGCACAACATCAAATGACCAAAGCGTTGCAGGGCATCTTCGGTGTTGGCGTTGTTTAAAAGGGAGGCGATGCTGGCCACACTGAACAACCAAGCCAAGCTCAAACCCACAAAAATAATCCGTGGTGACGGATCCAGGGAAACAATGCGCTCCTGGGTCTGAGCAGCGTTCAAATGGAAAGCCAGCGCCCAAAAATGCCAGAGCAACCAAAAGCAACCCAAACCCCATGCCAACAAGCCCCGAGTGGGCCAAGAAAAGGGCAGTACCAGACAACTGATCCCCACCAAGGTCGCCACCATCAAATGTTGATACAGGGGCCGGTGATGAAAAGTGAAGCGCATGGCGTGAGGGAGTTGCAGGTGGTTGAAGCAGGAGGGGTGAAGCAGGAGGGGTGTCGATCGGCATTTGATAATATCAAAGCCAACTCATTGATCATCTCACCGTTGATCAGCTCACTTCATGTCCAATAATCCCTCCCACAAAGTGCCTTTGCCCGTCGATCAGGAGCTGGTGCTCAAGGTCATTCCGCTACCGGCCGACTGCAACGCCAATGGCGATATTTTTGGGGGCTGGGTCATGGCGCAGGTCGACTTGGCCGGCTCGGTGTTGCCGGCCCGCTTGGCCCGGGGGCGAATTGCCACGGTGGCGGTGAATGAGTTCATCTTCAAGCAGCCCGTGCGGTTGGGTGACATCTTGAGTTTCTTTGCCACCATCAGCCGAGTGGGTCGCACGTCCGTCACCGTCAAGGTCGAGGTCTTTGCCGAGCGCCATTTGATGCAAGGCGAATACGTCAAAGTGACCCAAGCCAACTTGACCTATGTGGCGATTGACGAACAGGGTCGTCCACGCCCATTACCGCAAAAAGCCCCTTGAGAACTTTGGGCCCTCATAAGGCCCCTTTGAAAGTCAATAATGGGCCACGATGACGACCCCTCAATCTGAAGACCCCTCTAGCCTCGGCTCGGTCGACCCCCTCAGCGCCGCCAAGCGCTATTTGCCTTGGGTCGTGGCGACGGCGCTGTTCATGGAGCAACTTGACTCGACCATCGTCAACACCGGCATTCCCGCCATGTCGGCGAGTTTGGGGGTCAGTCCTTTGAGTTTGAAAGCCGTGGTCACCAGCTACATCTTGGCCTTGGCCGTGAGCATCCCCGTGAGCGGTTGGTTGGCCGAGCGCTTTGGCTCGAAGCAGGTTTTCATGTCGGCGGTGGCCTTGTTCACCTTGTCGTCTTTGCTTTGTGGCATGGCGCCCAGCGCCCCTTTTTTGGTGGCGGCCCGCATTCCGCAAGGCATTGCAGCGGCCATGATGATGCCGGTGGGCCGCATGGCGCTGCTCCACACCTTTGACAAAAGTGAACTCCTCAAGGCCATGAATTTCGTCATCATCCCCGCTCTGCTGGGGCCCTTGTTGGGACCGACGGTGGGCGGTTTGATCGTGCATTGGCTGTCTTGGCGAGACATGTTTTTTGTCAATTTGCCCGTGGGCGTGCTGTTGCTGTTTTTTGCTCAAAAGCACATGCCGAATTTTCAGTCAAAAGAGCCTCGCCCTTTGGATGTGAAAGGCCTGTTGTTGTTTGGTTCGGGGGTGGGCATTTTGTCTTGGTTGCTGGAAATTTTTGGCGCTCACGGCTTGAGCAACTCACAAGCCTTGGTCTGGCTGGTGATCTCTTTAAGCCTCATTGGGGCTTATGTCATCCACGCCTTGCGCGTGCCCTATCCCTTGCTCAACTTGGCTTTGTTCAAGATTCGCACCTTTCGCGTGTCGGTACTCGGCGGCTTTGTGACGCGGCTTGGGGTCGGGGGCATGCCCTTTTTGTTACCACTTTTGTTTCAAGTTGGTTTGGGCATGCCGGTCTGGCAATCGGGTTTGTTGATGATGCCCGCCGCACTGGCCGCCATGGGCATGAAGCTGCTGTCTCAACCCATGCTCAAGCGCTGGGGTTACCGCAGCGTTTTGATTGTGAACACGCTGATGGTGGCCGTCACCATCGCAAGTTACAGCTTGGTCATGCCGGGCAGCCCGCTGATTTTGATCGTGATGCTGGGCATGATGATGGGCCTGTTCAACTCACTGCAGTTTTCCAGCATGAACTCCATGGCCTACGCCGATGTGCCTGAAGACGAGTCGGCCATGGCCAGCACGATGGCCAGCACCTTGCAGCAAATGTCCATGAGCTTTGGCTTGGCCTGCGGCTCCTTGGTCACGGGCTATTTTTTGGGCGATGTTCCCCAAACCAACGGCGTGGCGGTGACCCTTGCGATTCACCACGCGTTTTGGGCTTTGGCGGCCCTGACCGCCTTTTCCTCGGTCACCTTTTGGAGCTTGCGCCCCTGGGACGGTTCGAGTGTCAGCGGTGGGCCTGACGAGCGAGAGGCTGACAAAGCATCTGAGCATTCTTCGGCTTAAATGTTTACCTCACATCCCCATTGAAGACCCCAAATCAAGGACAATCTTGTCCATGATTTATGCACTCGTCTTCCTAGCCGGCCTCTGGGCGGGTATTCAAAACGCACTGGCGGGCGGGGGCTCTTTTGTCACCTTGCCCACGCTGATCTTCACTGGTTTAACCCCTTTGGCCGCCAACATCACCTCGACGGTGGCCTTGTTTTCATCGCAAATCAGCTCAGGCTGGGCGGGTCGAAAGCTGGTCACCGGCACATCGACGGTGTCATTTAAGTCGCTGTTCATCGTCAGTTTGGCGGGTGGCGTGGTGGGGGCCTTGTTGTTGCTGAACACCCCCAGCTCGATTTTCTCGATGCTGGTTCCCTGGCTGGTGCTGTTCGCCACCAGCTTGTTTGCATGGGGCAGTTTCTTTCGGAAAACCACCGAGCAAACCAGCGTGCTGAGTGCACCAGCCACCTTGCTGATGCAGTTCTTGATTTCGATTTACGGCGGCTACTTTGGTGGCGGCATTGGCTTCTTGATGCTGGCCGCCCTCACCATCGCGGGCGTGCCCACCCGAAACGCCGGCGCCACCAAAAATGTGTTGTCTGGCGTCATGAACGCGGTGGCTGTTTTGTTGTTTGCTTTTTCACCCGACGTGGATTGGGCCTCGGCTGGCATCATGGCGGTCGGTGCAACC
>Ga0208381_1000385_pt1 | contig 15893 bp, 22 predicted proteins | sample CryBogCBE13Jul09_FD_184572 | JGI IMG/M metagenome (GOLD analysis project Ga0208381, IMG submission 184572) | Freshwater microbial communities from Crystal Bog, Wisconsin, USA - CBE13Jul09 (SPAdes) (version 2) | ecosystem: Environmental > Aquatic > Freshwater > Lake | place: Crystal Bog...
ACGGGAATATTAACCTTAGCACCGAATGGTGCGGATACGATTGATGGTAATTCTAATCAACAATTGCAACTTACCGAATCGATTGTATTAATTTCATTTGGTTCGGGTGGCTGGTATTCATATGCATATGGGCGTTCAAATCAATTTGCTTATACGGAATTAGCTCTATCGGTAACGGGTGGTACATTAACCCTATCTAGCGCACAAGCTGCAAATACTATACAAATTTATACGGGAACATTAACTAGCAATCAAATTGTTGTTGTGCCATCAACCGTACAACTATACGCAATCACCAATAATACAACGGGTTCATATACTTTTACTGTAAAAACATCCGTGGGTGGCGGTGCTACTGTAACAATATCGCAAAACACATCGTTAATTTTAATTTGCGATGGTACAAACGTATATAACGCAGCATCTGGTTCATCATCAAGTATTACGTCCCTAACACTAGGTAATGGTTCAACATCCGTACCATCTTTAAAGTTTGTTGGTGATGCGAATACTGGATTATATTTACCCGCATCGGGGCAATTAGGCGTAGTAGTAGGTAATGCCGAAGTAGCTTATTTTTCATCAACCTATTTCTATGCTTTAGGTGGAATAGCAGGGGGTGGATTTTGACAGCTAAGGTTATATCCCTAACTATTCAGGCAGGCATTCAACGTGATGGCACACAATTTTCATCCCTAAAATATGTAGATGGGTTGTGGGTGCGGTTTCAACGTGGTTTGCCCCGTAAAATTGGTGGGTATAACGGATTATTCCAAAATGCTACAGGGATAAGCCGTGGCATGATTATGCAATCCCAGAACGGTATTAATTATGTGTATTCTGGGCAAAGCGATGGCGTGTATGTATGGCAAACAAACAATACCAATGGCGTAGGTTCAGGTCCAACAACGGTAACGATGTCTAGTGCTTTTAATTCTAATGCAAACAACTTATGGCAATGGGATGTTGTTTATGATAGTGGTGGTAGTGGCGCATTAACGGTACTAGGGCATCCAGGGCAAAACTTAAATGATATTAGTAGTACTGTTAATACGCCAGTAATGGTTGGGCAATTCCCCTATGGGGGCATGACTAAACTTGGTATATTTACCGCATCTACCGTATTAAATAGCACAACAACCGCTACGGTTACACCCGCTAACTTATTAATTGCAACGGGGCAATCGATTAGTGGTACGGGAATACCCGCTAATACAACGATTACGGCGGTATCAACGGCTGGCGGTACAACTACTATAACGCTTTCACAAGCAGCTACTTCTACATCTACACAAACCCTAACCTATGATAATAATATTAGTGTATCGGGTGGTGTGGTTGTTTTGTATCCATATACCTTTGTTTATGGTAATAATGGATTAATTCAAAACAATAGTGCAGGAAATCTTAATAATTGGGTCGGGGCTGATTCTAACGCAAATAATGTATCGGGTACAAAAGTTATAAAGGGTATGCCGTTACGGGGCGGTACAACATCACCCGCTGGTTTGTTTTGGAGTACCGACCAACTTACCCGTGTTACTTATGCGCCACAAACGGTAGGTACATCAACAATTTATTGGCGCTACGATATTATAAGTACACAAACATCGATAATGTCATCGCAATGTGTAATTGAATATGATGGAATTTTCTATTGGTGCGGTGTAGATAGATTCTTAATGTACAACGGCGTTGTGCAAGAAATACAAAATGATACAAATCAAAACTATTTCTTTGATAATTTAAATTACGCACAACGCCAAAAAGTATGGGTAACAAAAGTTCCACGTTTCGGTGAAATTTGGTGGTTTTATCCATCGGGGAATTCGACCGAATGTAATAATGCAATTATTTATAATGTGCGGGAAAAAACTTGGTATGATGCGGGATTTGCTATTGGTGCAAACCGTAGTGCTGGAGTGTTTTCCGAAGTGTTTCGATACCCTATTTGGGCTGATAACATTTCTACAGGGTATTTTATGAATTCCGTTGGCGTTGTAAATGGCGGAACAAGTTATCAAGTAGGCGATGTTATTCAAGTAAATGGTGGTACGGGTTCACCAGCATTATTATCCGTAGCTAGTGTAAGCACTGGTGTTGTAACGGCTTTAAATATTATTCAAGGTGGTAATTATTCTTCTTCATTTACGGGAACATTAACCACAACGGCTAGATCTCCATCTACTGGTTCTGGATTAACCATTTTCTTTACATTAAACCAAGCATATACCTTGTGGCAACATGAAATTGGCGTTGACCAAGTATATTTAACCAATGTTGATGCAATTCAATCATATTTTGAAACAAATTCATTGGGTTGGGTGGGCGGTGGACCTGGAAATCCGCAGTTGCAAGGGGACAATGTATGGATTCGTGTTGAACGGGTTGAACCTGATTTTATTCAAAACGGCAATATGAATTTATACATTAAGGGTAAGGGTTATGCTGATGACCAAGATGTTACTAGCCAATTATCACCCTATACGTTTAGCCCAACAACTTTAAAGATTGATATGAAGGAACAATACCGTGAATTACGGATGCGGTTTGAAAGCAATACTTATAATGGCGCATATCAAATGGGTAGAATATTAATAAGTGCTGATATTGGTGATGTTCGTGGAACGGGTAATCCATGATAACTTACGACCCTCGCAACATGAATTGGGATTATTGGTGCAGCCTTATGGCGGAATTGTTTGCTAGTAATCAATTAGGAACAATTACCGAAGATAAATGGCGTGATTGGGTTGATGGCATGAATGGTATTGGATACTTTGTACAAAACGGGGTTGCCGACCATCGTGGATTTGAAACATGGCAAGATTGGGCATCGCACTTAGTAAGCACGATGAATGTTATTAGCGGGAATGCGAATTATTAATATGAAACCAAGTGAAATCATTAAACAAGACGCAATAAAAAATGGCTGGAATCCAAAGGTTGCATTGCTAACCGTAAATCATGTAATACAAAATAAAATGGGTTTTATTTTAACTTCTGGGGATACCGTTCTATTGTTAATTGCACTAAGACCGCATGTATATGAAGTACATTTAGCATCGCTTGATAAACCTTTAACATTAGCAAAATCTATGTTGAAAATTTTTAGTAAAATTAAAAAACTTAAAATTCAAGCCATTTATGGTGCAGCTAGTAATCCACAAATTATTACTTTATTAAAAAATTTAGCTAAACATGAAGGTGAAAATTTTGGTCGTCCCGATATGCCAGATTACAATTGGATGATTAGATTATGAAACACTACTATTCTAGGCGTGAACTTTATGCATTAGGCGAGCCTTTAGGTGATTCAGCCACTCGTAAAAAAGACGGCGGTTTTGGTTATATTTACGGAGGCGGAGGGGGTGGCGGTGGAGGTAAAGGTGGCGTTATGGGAGTTGTTGCAGCAGTAGCTACGGTGGCTGCTGCAGTTGTAACCGATGGTGCTTCTTTAGCGGTTGAAGGAAGCATAGATGGTGCTGCAGCTGCAACGGATGCAGCTATTACTACTGGTGAAGCAGCTTCCGCTGCTGATGCTACGGCAGCTGCTTCCGATGCTGCAGCTACAATACCAGAAGCTGTTGATGCAGCTGCTGCTACCGCATCTGCTGCGGATACTGCGGTTGCTGCCGATGCTACTACGGCATCGATAACTGGAAACGCAGCAGCTGATACCGCATTAACTGGGCCAGATTTTGCTGCATCATCATTTACGAGTGACACTTCAGCAATGGAAAATGCTATAAATGATCAAATAGCAGCACAACAAGCAGCCCAACAAGCTGCAGATGAAGCAGCCCAGCAAGCAGCACAACAAGCAGCTGCCCAACAAGCTGCAGATGCAGCAGCACAACAAGCAGCTGCCCAACAAGCTGCATTAAATGCAGCTGGCAAAGGGGCATTAACTACGGTTGCTAAAGATGTAATTACAGGACAACCAATCACACCCCAAGGCATACTAACAGGTGCTTTAGCTGGTGGCGTAGGTAATGTAGCAGGAAATCTTGCAAGTGATTTAGGTTCTGTAGGTTCAGGAATAGTGTCGGGCGCAGCTGGTGCTGGAACTGGCGCTGCTTTAACGGGTGGAAATGTTTTAAATGCAATTGGAACAGGGGCATTAACTGGCGGTGTTTCAGCTGAAACTGGGCAATTAATGAATGGACAAGACCCATCATTAACCGCAGCTGCTAAAAGCGTTACTGGCGCATTAACTAATTCCGCCATCACAGGCGCACCTATTAATGCTTCTAATTTAGCTGCTGGTGCAATAGCAAGTGGGGCGTTAACCGCAGGTGCTAATGCTGCTACAAACCCTTCAACACCATCAAACAATGATATAAATAATGCATTAGTTACTGCTATGCAAAATCCCGTTGATACAAGCGGAAACACAACCTATGAACCGATAGCTAGTAATGATGGAACACCGTTAGTACCAAGTGGCTCGGTAACAATGGGTTCACCTAGCGATAACCCAACCACATCGCCAATATCACCTGATTTAACACCAAAAGAACAATATGATAAATTAATGCAAACTCCTGGGATGGATTCGGCAACTGCAAGCGAAATATCTGGTTACGACCCATCTACTGATTCAACCGATGTGGGAAATATTGTAGTTGATGCAAACGCACCACCAACCGTACCAAGCGATGTGGTTGTAACCCCAACTGGTAATTTACCAACAACACCAAATAATACCGCTTCAACAAATGGTAATTTACCATCCAATCCAACCGATGTTGGAACAATTAATGTTGATGCGCCTAAACCAACCGATGCGGGTACGATTGTAGTTGATGCAAATGCACCAACATCGCCAAGCAATACTCCTGTTGAAACACCTACAACAACTACAACCAAAGCCCCTGTTATTACTGTTGGTGCTAAGCCATCAACTACCCCAACTACTCCATCAACTCCTTCTAATACTAGTAGTGGTGCTTTATCTAGTGCTAATACTTCAACCCCTGCGGTAATACCGTATGCAACCCCACAAGCAACTTCTTTAGCAGGTATACCTATGGTTCAAACGAATCCTCAATTGCTTCAGCAATTAAAACAACTTTACCCACAGCTATCTCAGCTAGACCCAAAATTAAAAGCGCAGTTAGGTATTCCCCAAGAAGAATCGCCACTGATTCAGACATCAAAATCTAATGCGCCATATAACCCTGCAATGTATGAAACAACTTTTGATTCAACAGCAATACCCACTTTAAAGACGGGTGGTTCTGTTCATACCCCTGAATTTATCACAGGTCATACGGGACATTACGCTGATGGTAAAGGCGATGGGCAATCTGATGATATTAAAGCCCTCCTAAATGATGGAGATTACGTCATAGATGCGGAAGCAGTTGCTCAGCTAGGTAATGGTTCAAGCAAGGCAGGAAAAGAAGTTTTAGAGCATTTTAGGAGCTCAATTTCACATAAACAGCATCATTCAGAAGGTGGAAAAATCCCTGCGATGATCGCTGACGGAGAATACGTCCTTCCTGCGAGTTTTGTATCCGCCTTAGGTAAGGGTAACAGCGATAAAGGAGCATCCGTTTTAGATAAGATGCGCCTTGCTCTTAGGGAGCATAAGCGTTCAGCTCCTATAAGTAAAATCCCCCCAAAATCGAAATCTCCGTTGGAGTATTTAAGAGATGGGATTAAAATGAAAGAAAAGAGGTAAATTATGGCGCTTGATATTTCTGGACAACTTGCACCAACAGCGCAAGGCCAAACTACGCAAAATACTGGATTGCCTTCAGGTTGGACACTAAGACCTGATTATGGAAGCCCAAGTTTGTTTCCAAGGTACAATGATGCACAAGGAAACGAAGTTGGTCGGGCTGATCAAAACGGACAATTTTTTGATTTATCTGGTAATCCTGTTGCAGGAACTCCTCAAACCTCATTACCAACAGGCACACCAGATCCACAATTGGGTGGTGTATCCCCATTACAACAAGCTCAGCAATCAAGCCAACCAACCGCTTTACAAGTATCACCAACACCGTTGGCTACAGGAACACCCACATCTATGATAAATAATCCGCTCTCACAATATGCATCTAACGTAACACCAACCTCAAATTATACAAATGCGCCGAATACGGGGGTGACTCCAGGAAGCCCGTCTAGCGGATCATTCGCACAAGGCTCTGTATTGCCAAATGTTTCAACGGTATCAACAGCTCAAACAGCTGCGCCTTCATTTTATACTGATTACTTAAATAAACTCGCCCAACAAGGTCAACAAGCTGCACAAGGTTCACAATTTGCGGGGGCTACTGATTTACAGAATCAAGCATTCCAAGATGTTTCACAAAACGTAGGTAATTATCAACCTACATTAAATAGTGCTATTAAATTAGCGCAAAGTGTAGGCGGTTCAAATTTAGCACAAGCAATTGGGGACTTAGGTCAGTCAAACATCGCTAACTATTTAGCCCCACAAGCTACGGCTGGTTTAGTAGGTAGCGGGCAATTTGGTTCATCAAGGGGTGCGCAAGCATTAGGTTCAACAATTGCAAATGCTGAATTAGGGATTACCCAACAACAGCAACAAGCATTACAACAAGACCAAGCGAATAAACTTGCAGCTGCGGGGCAATTAGGAAGCCTAGCTGGGCAACAACAAACATTAGGGTTGGGCGATGTAAATGCATTATCAACTTTGGGTGGGCAACAACAAACTATTAATCAAAACCAACAGCTGTTCCCAATGCAGCAATTAACGAATGAATCAGCGTTATTGAGAGGTTATACAATACCAACAAGCGTTGCGACAACTACAACAGGTCCAGGACAACAAGGTCAATTTGGTTTAAGCCCGTTGCAACAAATTTCTACGCTGGCTGCTCTCGGTGCGGGAGTTAGCAATACAAATTTAGGTTCGCAATTATTCGGAACAGCTGCAGGAGTTGATAAAAACGGAAATCCGATTGCGGCAACTCCAGGAGCTTTGGGTAATTTATCAAGCTATATAAGCGGGCTTTTTAAATCTAACCCTAGTTCAGGAAATACTCAAACACCAGTATCTGATTCTAATTTACCTTCAGGTGTTCCTTCAGGCTCTGTGTTAAACTCGGATGGGACTTACACCGCCCCTAACGGGGAGCAATATACATCGGGCGGGCAAATTTATGTTCCTCCTGATTTACCTGTTGGAAGCACGCAACCTTCGGTAGATTATGGTGCAACAAGCGGTACTGATACATCTACAACGTAAGGAAATATTATGGCAAATACACCAACCGCACCTTTAGCCTCTCTTGCAAATACAACTTCGTTTGGAAATGATGAAGCTGCGCAGACGTATTATGATACAACGAATGCGTTGATGCAAGCTCTTGAAAAAAGAAATAATCCTAATTGGTTTTCTATCGCTGGTGCTTTGGCTCAGCCTTCTAAGACTGGCTCCGCATTCGAAGCATTAGGCTCTGGGGCAGCTGAATTAGGCAGACAACAACAAGAGCAAGAAAAACTTGAACCATCTTTAATTCAAATTAGAGCTGGTCTTGCTGCGCAAAAGTATGCTCTTCAAAATAAGGCTGATGCTTACAACATATTAAAAGATGTGCTAGGAACAAAAAATACCTCCGAAACACAGGATGTGTTATCGTCAGGGAATGTTAATTCAAGCCAATTGTATAAACTTGCAAATATTGCTCCAGTGCTTGAAGCAAAAGATAAAGATATTGGCGCTTCAGTAAATAATCTTGTTAAGAATTTAACAGGGGTGGCTGATTTAAATATTAAAGAGAAAACTGAAAAACGCTTATCAGAAGAACAACAGCAAAAATTAGATAAAGAAGCATTAGACTATTTTAATGAACATAAACGATACCCTATATGGTATAAACCTAAACCAGTAGAAACAACGCCTGTTATACCTACTACCCCTGAGGTGAAACCTGTCTCTAATATTGCTCCTGCTGAATTATCGAACTTATTTGGAAATAATTTAACACCAACCAGCCCATTTGGGGCTAGGACGTTAAATGGAAAACAAGAAATGCATGGAGGCATAGATTTTGCGCCGACTGATAATTCAAAAGGAAAACCGATTGCTTCTCCAGTTGATGGTCAAGTAATTCAGGCAGGTCCTGTTTCAGGATATGGGCAAGCAGTTTTAATTCGACGTGATGACGGTCACACTGTTTTATTCGGGCACGTTGATCCTACTGTTCAGGTTGGGCAAAAAATTAAACAAGGTGATGTGGTTGGTTCTATTGGAAGTAATATGGGGGTATCTACTGGGGATCATTTTGAAATTAAAGTTATCGACCCTAAAGGTCAGCCGATCAACCCGACCCAATATCAACCTTTAACTTCTAAGATAAAACTGCCTGATCAAAGTAGCGGTGTTCAAGTTGCAAGCACAGATCCTTATGCGGGCATGACAGAAAATCAACGTATTGCAGCGCAGAAAAAAGAAACTGAAACAAGGATAACAAACGAAGCAGCAAAAGAAAACGAGTTATTCAAATCTAGATTAAAAGATTCTGAAGCAATGACTTCTACTCTTAAGAATTTAGGTAGTGGTAAAAACGTAATCGAGACAGATGTTGATGCTAGACGTTTATCAAAACTTGTTGCCGAAAATAGAGATGTTATGGATCTTTTAAATCAGTATGGCGGTATTGGTCAGCTGGCTCAAGCAGGCATATCAACACCATGGGGCGGTTTTTCCGCAGACGTTAATTCTTATTTAGAAAGATCTTTGCCCCCTGCAAAACAAGCGACTGCTCGTGAGATTGGTCAGCTTGCAGCACGATTAAACCAAAACGTAATGAAAGCAGGTAAGGATATTTATGGTCCATCAATTGCTGCTTCCGAAGCAGTATTAATGGCAAAGCCTGGATTTCAGTCAACTGATCCTTCAGGTTTCATTATGAGTTTAACGCAAAAAATGATTCTTCAGAATGAAGTAAATGGAAAGTTAAAAGAAGCGTTTGAAGACTGGCAAGAAAAACACCCACGTGAATTACCAGATAAGTTTTTCCGTAACTCAAATCCAGATTATAAGAATATTATGACCTATTATCATAATCTGCTTAAAAGAATACCTGAGTCTAGCATTTTCTATAAACAGGAGAAACAATAATGGCTGAAGAATCACAAGAAGATTACGATAAAAAGTTTAAAGAATTATTTCCTGAAAGTCATTTTCAGCCTGAGTTTTATCAGAAAGAGGGTAACGCACCTATAGCTGGGGCGAAACCGCAGCCCAGCCCTTTAATTAGAGGGGCTGAAGCAGGTGTAGGAACTATGCTTTTAAACAGATTAAATGCTGGATTTCCGAATGCTCAAACGGTTTCCCCTACAATAGCACCTGCGCAACCTTCTATTATCACTAACCCTGCTGATATTTCTCGTGCATCAGGCGCAAAACTTCCTGGTGAATCAGCAAATTTAAATTATATAAGAGCTGAAGCAGGTCAGAATCAAAGAGTTCCTTTCGCTGTTCAATCTGCAGCAACAAATTATAGGAAAGACAACCCAACTGGCGCTCATTTTTTGATAGCCCAAGATCTCGAAAATGCTCAGAAACAAAAAGACATTGGTGAAGGTTCAATGAAATTTTCTGGAGAAGGCAAAGAAGAGCTTTTGCTACCGCCAGAAGTTGCCGAAGAACGAAATAAAAAACTCTCCAGACTCACACCTTTACAAAGAATGCAAATTTTGAAAGAGCGTCTGATTAATAAACTTCCTGATAGGTTATCACCTACAGCAAATGCTTTTGGCGTTGCAAATTTTCAAGACATGGCTAATAGGTTAGAACAAACCCCGCCCGATATTACTGGGGCAGCTATTTCTGGTTTAGGAGGGGTTGGTTCTTTAGCGACATACGTTCCTTATAAGCCTGTATCTGTCGCAGGTAGGGTGGTTAGTCTTGGTGCGCCTGCTTTGAATGCTTACAGGGACGAAGAGAAAAAGAAAAAGTAATCATTGACGTTGACTAGGTATGCGGTTGCGAATTACTTCGGGCAGCTTTTCAATATCAACACATTCTTCAGCAAGTACAGCACAGGCTTCACGTTCCATCATCACCGCCGTTCTTGATGCTTCAATCGCCATTGCCATGATTTCTGCTTTCGCTATTGCAAGGGCATCATCAAATTCTTGTTGGGTAAAAAGGGTTACACCCCCACCGCCACCTAGTAATTGGCGTTGTAATTGGCTCATTTCAGTAGTCATAAAAAATCCTTATTTGTGTAATTTTCTCACCATCAGGGTTAATTGGGGCAGCAGCACCGCCATCATTAAAAGTTGAATAAGTATGTGCTTTCAATTGCTGTATCAAACCTGCACATACGTTATACGATGCTGGCGATATAACTTTGTCTTGATGATTTTCAAATATCTTTTCAACCGTTTCAATTTGTTGAATTAACATATTTAAAATTGCATGATGCGTATCACGTTTTCGTTGTTGTTCATCCCATGCTTGAATTAAATTTAATGGTTTCATTTCCAACCCTCCAATATTTCAAGTAACCTGCGGTAAAACTTTTGCCTATCAACCATCACGGCGGGTTGATAAAGTTCAATAAATTCCATTAGTGGGTCATCATCCGTGCGGATATCACCATCCTTAATAAACAATGCTTGTTTTGCATCGCCCATATAGGCTTTTGTTTCACCAAAAATTTGTTCCGTAAGGGGTGCATCCCTACCCTCACGAATCTTTGCGATTTCCGCATCAATACGTTCGGGTTCAATTTCTTGATTACCTAAATACAAATCTTTTTCTTCTTTCGTTGCTTTCTTCTTCATTTATGCCACCACCTTATTGGTTTTCTGCGCCCATACTTCAGCGTTGCTTTATAAAAATGATATCTGTCAAAGATACCTCTCATGAACCTTGCCCCTCGACGTTTAGAAGACATCTTAGTTCTAGAGCGACGAGGTTTAAGATCGTTAAATCTCATATTATTTGCTCATAGGTTTACTTGCGATTGCTATGCTATCTCGAATTGATTTTAATGCGCTTATAATCCTATCAAGCTCGTCAACCGTATTAAATAAAGGTAATTGTGTATTTTCAGGATTACCTTCAGCCATTACTTCCGCCATCGTTTTAAAATCTTTCATTTTAACATCCTATTCTTAATAGTTTCGTGAATTGCTGCCCTATATTTAGGCGGTATATTATCATCAACAATACTCCATGCGACCATCGTAGCTTGTGTCCAAGCCTCTAACCATACAGCCTTTGGGTCAGTTAAAAACTCTTCTTCCGCCTTTGCAGCTTTTAATAGTTTAACCCAATCGTCAAATGCTTCTTCTTGTTTTTCCTTTACGAACCCGATTAACATTATTTTCCTCCTAACCTAAAAGGAAAAGTTTTGTTTAACAAAGCTACTTCTTTCCACCATTCATCACTGTATTTTTCTTTTTTAAACTGTCCAATATCTGACTGTAAATTGTTTGCATCAATAATTTGTTTTAGCATTGCTATTTCTTTTGCTTGTTGGCGAAGCAAATCAGGTATTTCATGTACAAGCCTATCGTATTCTTCGCCCCTAAACATTTTTGTTAATTCGTCTGCCAATTCATTTGCTGTCATTTGTCACTCGCTTTCTTTAGTATTGCTTTAGCAAAAGCATATAAAAAACAAATTTCATAGCCATTGAATTTATGTCCAAACTCATTATTGATAACATCTGATATTTCCTCATCTGTTAGTGTCTTTGCTGGATGGGTGTAAAGTGGTACAACACTTCCAACAGGCTCAGTATTTTTTAAAAATATTGGCACATCTTCTTGCTTAAATAAAAAAGTAGCAGGTTTACCTTCGTAGTACCCAATCCAACCAGCGGGATTTGCGGACTGCTCTATCATTTCTTTCAGCATATCTATGCGTTCTTGACTCATTTCTCACTTGCCTTTCTTATTTAATCTATCTTTTATGTTTTCAATCAAACACATCAAACCAAAAAACAACAAAATTAAAATAGATAAACCTAATGCAATTGCTTGCATTACACCATCAAATGTCCACATAAATGTCATTTCTCACTCGCTTTCTTTAGTATGGCTTTTGCAAAATCCGTCATGTAAAGTTCGCCAACACCATTCTTTTTCCATGTATGGCATACGCTATCAGCTACTTCTCTTATCTCATCTTCTGTTAGTTCACGCATTGGATGGGTGTAGAGAGGCTCGTAAGCAAAATAGTCAGGGTCGTTGGGCGCTCCTGTTGCATCATACCCATCGCCATATTGCCATTCTTCTTGTTCTTCCCATTTAAATCTATGGGCTACAGGTTCATTCATTTAAAAGATTCCTTTATTAATTCATCAGTTAATTGATCTAAAAGTCTTCTTGCTTCGGCAACATCTTGTAAGTTTGGTTTTTTATCGAAACAAACCCAAACATTATTAGCCATTATAGCGATTGCCGCACCTTTTAACAACTGCTCAATCATTTCCGCACCTGATATAAATACAACGCTAGCAATGCAGCTTCAGCCCTTCCATCATCTTTTTTACGTTTGAATAGTTCTGTTTTTGTTGGCCAAATGCGCATTGCCATCTCACGTGCTCCGTCTTTGCTGGAATTAACCCCTATCGCCTTTTTCCAAACCGCTGGGGTAACATGTGTGTACGGTATCATGCAACCTGCGAGAACTCCTTCTATCACTCCGAGAGAACGTCCGAAAGAAAACATAGAAGTAACACCTTGATTAGGCATCGCATTAACTTGCTCTATTATTCCCTTAATATGTTGGTTTTTAAATAAGGCTAACTCTAAAACTAGCTCTTGCGGATTAACTCTTTTCTTTGTGCTCTTTCCGACTTTTACTTCTGTTGTGGGCATGTCAAATATTTGAACAATATCTTCATCTTCAAGAATTGCAATCGCACCATTCATTCCTGGATCAACTCCTAAATAATACATTATTTACCTTTCTGCGAATAGCTTTCGCACGCTTCTATCTGATGTTTTAATGTTAAAGTTGCGCTCTTCAAAGTACACAGCCACGCCCCATTTTCAAATGGTTTAGAATGTTCACACGTTCTGCAATTAACAATAGGTGGTTTCTTTTTATAACAAACATCCCTGTAATCACACCAAGCACAAGGATACTTTTCATAATCCTCACCAGCTCCAGCAGGGGCTAAGTCAGCATTAATTAGCGTATTAATTCTTTCTAATATATCCGCTTGAACCTCTAAATCAGGTTTAACACGTCTGATATAGTACTGCTCGTTATCTTTATTAAGAGCAATATAAAGCCCTCTTTCAAAACCACCAAATAATATACCCCCTTGTATCTGATAGTAGTGAGAGGGCTGAGACTCAACAAGACCTTTCTTTTCTAAATCAGCGAATGATTTTGTATTGTGCGTCTTAACTTCAAGAACATGCGGTACATTCTCTGCATCAGGAACACCTTTTACAATTCCATCCAGCTTTACAACGAAATGCCCTGTCTTATCCGTATACGTATATTGTTGCCCATCTTCCATCATATCCCAAACGCTATAACCCGCATCACGTAAGTCATTTACAATCCTTGTTTCTTGTAGATTACCTGTCTCGAACAGCCTAAATATTCTTCCGCTAGGTTGTGGGTTGTCATACCCTCTCCATGAAAGCCAGATACGTTTAACGCAGTCGTTACCGATACCTGATGCACCTAGTCTTGATAAATTAAATTTACGGGATTTTTTCTTTTTAATTGAATCATAAATGCGTTCAACCATTTCTACTTCTTGTACTGGTATGGGTATACTCAGTGGTTTTTTCGTTGCCATTATAGTCCTTTATTAAAATTGGGGGTCTAAGCCCCCATCCTTCATTCAATCCCAAGGATTCTTTTTCTTATCTGTTTTCGCTTTTGAAGGTGCGCTATCAGGATCATCATTTTTCATATCAGCAAGGCTACTCTTCTGTGGCGCTTTTGCTTCACTCATAACATAACCAACAATACGGTTCTTATCTGCATACCCATTTGTTCCTGCTTCAATATCAAGCGAGCATTTAAAAGGTTTCTCTAAGAGCTCGTCAACAGAACTTGCGTTGGGTTTACCTGATGCTTTTGCCCATGCTGATAATTGCTCACGACCAATCTGCTGTGCCTTCTCAGAGTTATTGTGAATGTTATAATTACTCCAAATAAAACGACCAACATAATCACCTTTAACAACTTCAAACTTAGCAGCAATCATTTGCCCACCACTCTTTGTTTCTTTAAGGTCTGCTTCTACACATTTGATTGTATATTCACCTTTTGGCAATGGGGAGTAATCTTTGCTACCACCATCTGAATTATACTCATTTAAATCGAATCCAAATTTAGACATTTTATTTCCTTTATTAAAGTTTGATAGGGATATATTTTGCGATTTCTTCAATGTTCATTTCGAACGCATCAGGGCACGCATAACGGTTTTTTGCAACATACGCTGGGTTTTCTACAACATGAAGCAGCCGCTCCCCAGTCGTGATTCCACGGTTGACTGTGTTATTAAAGCCTACATCTGATTTCTTAACAATAACTTTGAAACCAGCATAAGCAATAACATCACACCATTCTTGAAGCAAAGCATTACAACGGTTCGGCAACTTTGGTGAGAAACGATCGTAAGGCTCAGTAAGAGGGTTTTCGTAACGCACTACGTTAGCATGAGCAAGCAAAATAATATTCATGCTCTTTTTACGACGTAATGCATCTAGTCCTTGAAGTATTTCTCTAAAAGACTCTGCGACAAATACTTGACCTTTGCCGTAACCTAAGTCTTTTGCGTCATGAGAGCTCTCAATATCTTTTGTGATAAGAGGTTCAACTAACCAATCAACTGAATCAATAACTAATGTTTTGTACTCATGTTCTTCTTTTAATAAAACTTTGATAGCATCAACTACATCATTTATCTCTCCAGCACGTTGAAAAGAAGTAACATCAAGAGAGTCTAATCCATCTTCTGTGTTAATAAAAATAGGATCAGGAAACTGTGATGCGATTGTTGATTTTCCTATTCCGTGATTCCCATAAATACAAATACGTGGTGGGAGTTCTTGCTTACCTACTACTAGGTTGTCTTTGAATGACATTTTATTTCCTTTATTAAATTGATAAATTAAATTCTTCGTATCTATAACTTCTGGCGTCCCATTGTAAAAACTTAATTTCATGACTTGGGTTCATTTGTACTATTACTGCTGATGCAATACAACTTAATTTTGGATCACCAATTAAACATAAATAATCTCCTTCTCGATATGCTGATAAAACATCTCTAGCATGATTAACTAAATCAATATCTTTATCAACATAAGAGTAAATGTGCTCTGGCTCACCAAATCTTATAACGTCTTTGATTGTTTTGTTTAGAGAATTATCAACAACCCATACTACGGGTCTTTTTTGATCAGACATTTTTTCCTTTCTTGCGGTTATAAAAATCGGCTAGCACCGATATCCTTTATTACTTTTAGTATTTCGTTTTCATACCAATCATAATCTAAATCTTCAGGAATATCAACAGGTAATTTCATACATTCACGTGCGCCTGAAGACTTGGCTACCTTGTTTCCGTTACTAGCATATGTTATTGGTGGCAATTGCTCTTTGGTCTGATACCATCTTACAACTTTACCTAAATATTTATCGCCTTGTACACCTCCTCCTGTTACTTTTCTTACGGTTATAAAATTTTCTATATTTCCTTTTCTTAATGTCTCATTAAATGGCGTCCCATTCGCCAACCATTCACCCACTGCCCTAGAAACGATTGGCGCTGTTGGGTTTTTACTTAACGTCGGCGCTGAATAAATACCTTTTACTTTTACACTGCGGTCAACTTTCACAGCGAAATAATTATTAACATCTTTCAACGCCACACATCTGTAAGGAGTTGCTTCAAAAATAAACTTTG
>Ga0208381_1000389_pt1 | contig 15726 bp, 14 predicted proteins | sample CryBogCBE13Jul09_FD_184572 | JGI IMG/M metagenome (GOLD analysis project Ga0208381, IMG submission 184572) | Freshwater microbial communities from Crystal Bog, Wisconsin, USA - CBE13Jul09 (SPAdes) (version 2) | ecosystem: Environmental > Aquatic > Freshwater > Lake | place: Crystal Bog...
ACAGCCATGATCAACCCCATGCCCCAGTGCAGTCGAAAGTAATACAAGAGCAACACAACGACAACGAAAAAAGCGGGTGAGCAGGAAACATCATTGACCATCCACATGGGGCGTGAAAGTAGCACCAACAGGGCCATCACGATCAGTGGAATGCCGATCAAATGCGTCGTGATGTTGCGCTCACTGCGGTGGTAGTCGGCGTAGTTGGAAAGTTGATCAAGCAGCGTTTTCATGTTGGGGGTCGCTTAAACAGTTTTATCAATTCCCGAAAATAAGTGAGATTTTAAAAACCATCACTTTGAACTTATTTCTCAATCGCTGCGCTGCCCAAGCAGGTGGCTCTTGGCTGGCCCAGATTCCTAGAACAGGGTCTCACTAATTTCGTTGCCTTTTCCGATGGTAACTGGCTTGGTGCTGGGGCGCCACCAACCCATTGACAAATCATTCAGTTAAAGTAGCTGTGTGATTAAGCGGCTTTCAACTGTTTTACTGCTGACTTTGACTTTGCTGTTTGTACAGCAAGGAATGCTTTTTCACAAGATTCATCTCCACAGCACACAAACACAGCGTGCTGCAGACGATTCATCGAGCATCGCCAAGACGGCTGCTTCAGAACCATCTGCAGATGGTTTCTGTGACCTTTGCGTGGCATTCGCAGGACTGGCCTCTGCCCTGCCTAGCCCACCGTTCTTTTCATTTAAGCAAGCCCTTTCTTCCCTGTGGGTCCCCCATTGCGTTTTGCTTTGGGTCAGCCTACTTGCCCACACTCCCCACAACCGAGGTCCACCGAATTTCTGAAACCCCATGAAGACTGTCCCAGCGTTCTAAGCACCGCTTGGTTTCATCTTTTTTTCAGGAATCCGTTAATGACCCCGTTTTCACTGCGCATTTTGTCGTTGTCGTTGCTGGCGGCATGGCCTTACTTTTCCCGAGCACAAACTTCAAACCCGGTCGCTCCGTTGACTGCTGTGGAGTCAATTGCCGTCACCGCCAAAAAATTAGACGCTGCTCGCAACAGCCTGTCACCTTCCACCGGCAGTTCCCAATTCACCTTTGATCAGTCCGATCTCGAGGCGCTTCCATTGGGCGCCAGCACACCCCTTAATCAAGTCGTGCTTCAAGCACCCGGGGTCGTTCAAGATGCCTATGGCCAGTTGCACATCAGAGGGGATCATGCCAATGTGCAATACCGAATTGACGGCGTGATGATCCCAGAACCGATCACCGGGTTTGGTCCTGCGATGGATACCCGATTTGCCAGCCAACTTGACTTGTTAACAGGTGCGCTTCCCGCTCAATACGGCTACCGAACGGCAGGCGTCATTAACATCAAGACCAAAGGACTGGAGAGTGAGGGCGGCGGTGAGGTGGGCACGGTGATCGGAACCCAAGGGCACCAAGAGCTGAATGGAAGCGTCAGCGGCGGTCAAGAGGGATGGCATTATTTTGTTTCGGCCTCGGCCCTGCAGAACAACTTAGGCATTGAGAACCCAACAGCCAGTGCGAATGCCTTGCACGATCACACGGCCCAGGGCAAAGGATTCGGCTACCTGTCCTATGTCATCGACCCCATGAGTCGATTCAGCGTAATGGGGGGCTATTCAAAATCCAACTTTCAAATCCCCAACCTGCCCGGTCAAGTACCTGAGTTCAAACTGCTCAACGCCAGCCCCCTGGCCTCTGCTTCTTTGAATGCCAATCAACATGAGATGAATCAGTTCGAGGTCATGACCTACCAACGAACCCATTGGGGTGACTTGGATGTTCAAGCGTCGCTTTTTCATAGACGCAGTGAAGTGAATTACGCCCCTGATCCAGTGGGCGACCTCACCTACTTTGGCATTGCAAGTCAGATACACCACCAAGACGAGGTCGTGGGCTCACAAATCGACAGCAGTTATGCGTTGAATGAGCGCCACACACTCAGAGCAGGGTTGTTCGCTCAGCAAGACAGGATGAACATCGACAACACCTCTGCGGTTTTTCCGGCCGACGTCAACGGCAATCAAACCAGTTGGGTGCCCAAAACCGTGGTGGACAACGCCTCAATCAAAGGCCATCTGGTGGGCGCCTACCTTCAAGATGAGTGGAAATTCAGCCCCGACTTCACTGTGAATTACGGCGTCCGATACGACCACGTCAACACTGTGACCAACGAGCAACAATGGAGTCCGCGCCTCGGGGCGGTCTACGATGTGAATGAATCCACCCGGATCCATGCGGGTTACGCCAGGTACTTCACCCCGCCTCCGACAGAGAAAATCAGCACCACGTCGATTGCCGCCTTTGCCAACACCACCAATGCCCTTCCATCAGATGCCAACACGGCGGTCAAGGCAGAGCGCTCTAATTACTTTGACATCGGCATTTCTTCCGTTCTCCTGCCCCACCTCACAGTTGGATTAGACGCGTATGGACGCGAAGTCAAAAACCTCCAGGATGAAGGGCAATTTGGGAATGCCTTGATTTATTCGGCTTTTAACTATGCTCAAGGCAAAGTGGCTGGAATCGAGTTGACTGCCAATTACCATCAAAAAGATTTTTCTGCCTATGCGAATCTGTCGCGCTCACAGGCCATGGGTAAAAATGTGACGACAGGCCAGTTCAATTTTTCTTCAGAAAAGCTTGCTTACATTTCTCAAAACTGGGTTCACTTGGACCACGACCAAACGTGGACCGGCTCGGGCGGCATCAGTTACAAGCAAGGCGGCGTCAGTTACTTTGCAGATGCCATTTTCGGCACGGGTTTGAGAAATGGTTTTGCCAACACGGGGCATCTGCCCGCTTACACCCAAGTGAATTTGGCTGTAGCCAACCTTTGGGAAACCCCATTTTTAGGAACGCTCGATGCACGCCTATCGGTCCTCAATGCCTTCGACCGTATTTACCAGCTTCGTGACGGCACTGGCATTGGTCTCGGGGCCCCCCAGTTTGGCCAGAGAAGAACGCTCTATTTCAGTTTGACTCGTCCGTTCAACCTCTGAGAATGGGTTGAGGTGAGTTGTGAAAAAGGTTCAACCGCTTTGCTCAGTCGGCCATTGACAAAATAGGTCATGATTTTTCCTAGCCCTTTGCACTCGATCAACTCTCGCTCTTGAATGTCAAAGCGGCTCTTGACCTGCTCGTAGGTGCTGGGTGATATCTGGATCTTTCCCGGTAGCGACGTGGACTCCATACGACTGGCCGTGTTGACCGTATTGCCCCATAGGTCATAAGAGAACTTGCTGTGACCAATGACCCCGGCTACGACAGGACCCGAGTTGATGCCGATGCGCATGCCAAGATTCATCGAATGCCGATGATTGAAATCCTTCAAATCTTCGTACATGCCCAAGGCCATTTCAATGACCTTCACAGCGTCATCGTTGACCGCTGACGCCAATCCGCCAGCCACCATATAGGCGTCCCCAATGGTTTTTATTTTCTCGATTCCTAAATCAAGCGCCCTGATATCAAACCTCGAGAACAAGTCATTCAGCAAGAAAACCAGTTCGTCTGCAGACTTGGATGCCGCCATGGCTGTAAAGCCCACAAGGTCGCTAAAAAGCAGGGTGGCATTTGGGCACCCATCGGAAATGGTCTTCTCCCCTGCTTCCAATCTGGCTGCAATGCTTTTTGGCAGCACGTTGAGCATCAACTCTTCAATTTTTTTAACCTTGTCCTTGACCAATCTTTCCTGATCAAAGGCAAAGTCCAGCGCGTTCTTATAAAGTTGCTTTTGTACCTGATCAAGTTGGGCTGACCACAACTGTGCATGAGAGGTGTTCGCTTGCATCTTCTTGAAAACAAGTCTGAAACAGCAATGACTGTGTGGACCACTGACATAAGACAACTCAGGAACGTATTCGAAACTGAGGTCGATTCCCTCCGGGAAGATCAGTCGAAAACAAAAGAGGCAATTGGCCCTCAGGGCCGCTTCAAAGGCCAAGGGTGAGAGAGAAATGTTCTTCAAAATGAACCGGGCAATTTCCCCTTCCTCTGCCGTTTCTTCGCTATGTGACCAGATCGAAATGGCGTCTTCCCCTCTTAACCCCCTTTGAGCATCCAGCGACAGCTCTTGGTTATGAAGCATGACCATTTTTTCTAAGGCTTGTGAAGTCTTCTTAACGTCGCCAAGGTCAATGAAGTCTTTGATCTCTTGCATGTAGGGCCCAATGACTGACATGTAAGTCGAAGGCGTCCCCTTTTTCTCAAGGACCTGCGAAACACGCTCAGGTATTTTGGCGCCCAACATGAACAACCCGGGCCAGCCCAAGCGATCGAAGATTTCTTGGAAAAACCTGATTCGGTATTCATAAGGATAGAACAAGGTCGGCTCAAACGACTCAATGCCCAAAGCATGCAAAAAAGATTGTCCTAGGCGATCGATTTCAGAGAGCGTTTCGATCGCAATATTCAAAGAGAAACCAAGCACTTCTGTCGACTTCATAAGCAGCTCTGTTCCTTTTCAAAATGGGTTGACCCCAGTCTACTTCCAAGCAATTCAATCTCTTAAACTTTGAACATTTGAAATCCATTCGCTGGGCATTTATCCCACTTAGTCAAAAAATTGTTATTTGCTTTTATCCACTCCACAATGACACTCTGAATTGTGATTCCGTTCAAAAACCAGGAGACCGCTTTGAAAAAATTTAGCCTAATTGCCTACTTTGCGGGTCTATTGATCCTTTCTGTGAGCGCTCATGCGGCAGACATTAAACGCAAAGACACAGATCCCTTATGGCTGACTCAGGCGCGCGCAAGCATCAAAGCCAATAACTATCAGCTGGCCATTGAACAACTCCAAGCCGTGCACGAGGCGCAATCCGCTGATTGGAACAATTTAATGGGTTTCAGTTCCCGCAAGAAGACGCCTCCCGATCTGGAAGCGGCAGAAAAATACTACCAAGCTGCACTCAAAATCGACCCCAATCACAAAGGAGCCCTTGAGTACTATGGGCAATTGCTTGTGATCAAGCAAGATTTGACTGGGGCACAGGCCCTCATGTCCAGACTGGAGAAACTTTGCCCTGATGGGTGCGAAGAACTCGGGGACTTAAAGCGGGCAATAGAAAAGTCCAAAAATACAAAGTAATGTCAAAAATTATCAGCGCACACTGCCGACCGATTTCGCCCCCCTTACGACGTCACATTTGCAGGCACCTTTGACCGTGTTTGCCAGCTTTTGAAAAGACCATCGTTGTATAAATAATCCATTAGCAGGCAGCCAGCGAAATTCCAAGATGGTCTTCATTGCTTGTAATCACCCGGTCACAACAGCCGCTTAAAACAAGGAACATTTATAAAACCCTGAAAGAGTCCCGATGAAATTCAAGATTTGTGCAGGTGCTGCCTTGGTTCTGTCTGCTTACGCGACCGCCGCGCTCGCCGATGAAGCGAAACCCCAAAGCGCCATTGAAACCATTACTGTGGATGCTCAGCGTGCCAGCGTTGATTTGGCCCGAATGGTTCAAGCCGAAGCGCCTAATTTTGTGAACGTGTTGACCGTCGAAGAAATGCGTAAATTGCCCGACGTCAACATCGCCGAGGCCGTCCGACGTATTCCTGGTGTCCAAGGCCAAAACGATACCGGCGAAGGCCGCTATGTCAACATCCGCGGCTTGGACGCCAACTTGAATAGCGCCACTTACGGCGGCATGCGCTTGCCCCCTACCACGCCTGCCGACTTGTTGGGCGGTCACCGTGCGGTTTCTTTGGACACTATTCCCACTGGTTTGGTGGGTTCCATTACCGTCACCAAGAGCAACCTGCCTGAGCAAGATGCCGAAGCCCTCGGTGGCACCATTGACATCGCCCCGCCCACCGCGCCGCGGAACGGAAAAGGTTTTGTGGACATCCATGCAGGCTCTGGCCTTGAGACACTGCGCAAAACCGGCATCATCGACCTGTCCTTAACGGCAGGCGGCCGATTTGGTGGTGACGGAACGGGCAGCACGGGCATTCAAGCTTTGACCGATAAACCCATTTCTCTGGTCTTCACCACTTCTTACTACGAAGACAAACGCGGTGTTGACGACGTGGAAGGCGGCTTCATTGACGGCGCTCCCTACAACTCTCCCTCGCAAGGTACCGCAGGTATTGAGCAACGCTTCTACCAATACCACCGTCAACGCATGGGCGCAGGCGTCGATTTGGGCGTCCAAAAGGACGCGACCAATTCCTTCTTTGCCCGTGCCTTCCAAACGGGTTACACGGAGACGGTGCTGCGCAACCGAATGATTGTTAATTTGGATGGCTCGCCTACGCAAAGCGGCAGCAACTTCACCGACGGCATCACCGGTGGCGGCTTTGACAAAACCCTTCGTGACGAGAAAGAGCGCAACACCACCACCGTGCTGGCGGTGGGTGGCAAGTCTTTGTTCGGCGACAAGGTGTGGGACTACCGCGTGGGTCAAGTCACGGGTGCTTATAAAAAGCTCTACGACTACAACTCAGACTTCAACTTCACTCCCAACAGTGGCACTGCCACTTACAACTACAACGGCAACAACAACACGCCCTTGTGGAAAACCAGCCTGGGCAATGCCTACCTGAACCCCGCCAACTACACCTTGGCCAGCTTCAAGAACTCGACCGAACAAATGACCGACAAAGAGTTTTCGGCCAACACCAACTTCAAGACCCCGGTGTCTTGGTTGAATGGCGATGAAGAGTCTTTCAAAACCGGTTTGAACGCCCGCATCCGCACCCGTGACGATGCGCAACCCCAATTCGGTTACTCGAACTTGCCCTCTTTGGCCCTAAGCACCATCGCGACAGGTCCCAACGTCAATTACTACCTGAACCAATACGCTAATGGCCCGGCCATTCCCAATGGCGTTTTGCAAGGCTTGTATGGTTCGGGTACCCTCAACAAAGCCAAGACGGCCTCTAAAGCCTCTGACGACAAAGAGAATGTGTACGCTGCTTATGGCCAATACCAATACCGCAAAGACAAGTTACTCGTGACAGGGGGTGTGCGCGTCGAAACCACACAAGGCCAATACGGCAGCAACGGCTACGCTGGCGACGGCTCTGTGTCTTTTGTGAACATCCACAACAACTACACCAACTTCTTCCCCAGCTTGCAGGCCCGCTACCAACTGCAGGAATCGCAAGTTTTGCGCGCCTCTTACTCCACAGCGATTGGTCGTCCTGGCTTCAATCAACTGACGCCATTCACCAAAGTTGACCTCGCAAATAAGGTCGTCACGCAGGGCAATCCGACTTTGAAGCCTACGACAGCCAATTCTTTTGACGTGGCTTTCGAGCAATACCTCGATCACGGCGGCATTGTGTCGATTGGCCTCTTTGACAAAGAGTTCCAAAACTATGCTGTGACTGGCCAACTGAATAACCAAGCTGTCCCCAACTTGCCCGTTTATGCAGGCTTGAACGGTGTCGCCAGAACGGTCAACACATTCACAACCGTTAGCGGTGCCTACGCCCGTGGTTTGGAGCTGGCTTATGAGCAGCGTTACACCAACTTGCCAGGCGCTTGGAGCGGTTTGGGCACCGGTTTGAACTACACCCTCGTGAACTCTGATTTCCTGATTCGACCCGGACAGCATTCATCCCTGCCCTCAACCGCCAAAAACACGGTCAATGCCTCTGTTTTTTATGAAAAAGACGGTCTGAACCTGCGCCTGTCTTATTACTACATCTCCAGCAACTTGACCGGTGTGGGCGGTGACCCCACGACCGACACCTTCACCACCGCTCAGAAAATGCTGGACCTGGGCTCTTCTTACACCATCGACAAAACCTACAGCGTTTACTTCAACGCCAAGAACTTGACCAACTACCGCCTTGGGTTCTACGAAGGTTTTGTCAATCGCCCGATCCAAATGGAACTTTACGGCCCGACCTTCCAAGCCGGTATCAACATTAACCTGCGCTAAGTCAGTAGCCTAACGACCAAAGTCCAGGCGGTGGATTTTGCTGAATCCACCGCTTTTTTCTTGGCTTATTTGAGGGCCTCTGAATGTTGAAATTGATTCTCTGCTTTTGTCTGACCTTTGCAGGTCAAACGCTGGCGTTGGCCGAAACTCAATCGTCGGTCTACCCCAGCCTTTTGATAGCGGGGGACATTGCCGACTGCACCAAAGCCAAGCCTGAAACGACTTTTGCTTATCAGACCGGCCAATTAATCAAAGACCAGTTGCAGCATGAACCCCAAGCCCTTGTTTTAACCTTGGGTGACAACGTTTACAAAGACGGCACCGAATCCGAGTTCCTGAGTTGCTACGACAAAACGTGGGGTGAATTCAAGGCAAGCACGTACCCAAGCCCTGGCAACCATGAATATCACACAGCGGCGGGCGCGGACTATTACCGTTATTTTGCTGATGCTGCCGTGAAGAATTCAACCGGCTACTACAGCTTTAACGTTCAAAATTGGCACGTCATCTCCTTGAACAGCAACCTAAAAACAGCAGAGCACGCCGAGCAGATGCGTTGGCTTTTGGAGGATTTAAAAAAGAACGCCACAACTTGCACATTTGCCTTTTGGCATCACCCCGTCTTTAGCTCCGGACAACATGGCAATGACCCGCAGATGTTGGATGTTTTGAAAGTTCTTTACCAAGCCCATGTTCAGTTTGTGCTGAACGGGCATGACCACAATTACGAACGCTTTCAAAAAATGTCGCCCGATGGCCAATTGGACTTGAATCACGGTTTTACCGAATTTGTGGTCGGAACTGGTGGTGCCCACTTGCGTCCGATCCAAATTCGAAAAAACCATTCCGCTGTTTTTGACAGCGAAAATTATGGTGTTCTGAAAATTAATCTTTCCGATCAACATTACCGCTGGAAATTTATATCCGTCAACGGATCTCTTCAAGACGCAGGCGAAAGCGACTGCGTGCATTAACCCCCCTTCTCTTTTAACCGAGGTCCCTATGAAACAACATTTCCATAAATTCACACTGCTGGCCACTACCCTTTTATTGGCCTTGGCAGCACATGCCACTGAAACGAGCCTAAAAGCGGAATTCACCGTTCTCAAACGCTTTCCTTTGGCCGGTGAAGGCGGCTGGGATTACCTCACGGTTGACGCCCCCCACCACCACTTGTTTATCTCCCGGTCTACCCATGTTCAAGTCATGGACACCGACACTGGGGCCTTGGTGGGCGACATCTTGAACACCCCCGGTGTTCATGGCATTGCACTCGCCCCTCAATTTGACAAAGGCTTTATCAGCAATGGCCGAGACAACAGTGTGACGGTGATTTCTCTGTCCACTCTGGCAACCCTGAATAAAATTTCGACGCCTGAAGGTAAAAAGCCCGACTTCATCTTTTTTGAGCCCAGCACTGAAGACGTTTATGTTTTCAATGGCCAGTCTAACAACGCCACGGTCATTGATGCCAAAACCGATCAAATTAAAGGCACCGTCGCCCTCAGCGGCAAACCCGAAGCGGCCGTCTCTGATTTGAATGGTTCCGTTTATGTGGCCTTAGAAGATAAAAACGCAGTGGCCAAAATCAAACAAAGCACTTTGCTTGAAGCAGCTGTTTTTAAGGTGCCTCATTGCGATGAACCCGCTGGACTTGCCATCAGCCAAACGACCAAAGAACTGTTTGTCGGATGCCATAACAAGGGCCTCTATTTGGTAGACAGCCAAACGGGTAAAACCTTGTCTAAGTCTCGCATCGGCGAGGATGTGGATGCCAATGCATTTGATGGGAAAACAAACTTGGTTTTTACTTCACAAGCCGACAGCACGTTCACTGTGACGCAGTATCTGCCGAAGTCGAAAGGTCACTCAAAACTCAAAGCAAAACAAACCCTGATTACGCCTAAGGGCTCTAAAACGCTGGCTTACGACCCTGAAGCACAGCTCATTTACTTGGTCAGTGCTCAGTTTGAATCGGTCAAAAACGCGGAAGGTGTTGCGAAAAAGCAAGTGATCCCCAACAGCGCCGAAGTTCTGGTGATCGGGGCTCAAAAGTAAAACTTTCAAATCCGCCCATTAATCAGAGCCCAAAGGGTTATGACCTAAAGCGAAAGTCAGTGGCCTAATTTAGACTTTCCTTCACGTATCACGAGGACAAAAACATGAACGCTGAAGAATTGAGAACATTGCAGGCCCCATTCAAAGAGCGTTACACATCACACCCAGAACTCGCGAAATTGACGATGGGGGCAAGCGGCGTTTCGAGGTTGATTCAACCGCCAGCGACGAATAACTGGCCTTACTCATCAAACAAATAGAGCGCTATCGCGTCGTTTATCAAACCTTGCGACATCCCCCACCCGTCTCAGTCACGCTTGAACGCGTTTCAGCATGAAAGCAATCAAGCCAAAGCCAATTAAATAAAGCGGTCACACGATTGAATTAGTATCTGAACATCACTTCATCACGACCCATGGAGGCTAGTTCATGGCCACTAAAAAACAACTGGCGAGACTGCAGACTTCTGTCTGGGCATTGATGCTGACCGGGCTGATGCTGACGCTTATCACGTACGCTGCTCAAAGAGATCTTCCCGCTGATCAACACATCTTGAATTGGATTTATTTCCCCTCCATCTTGATGGTTGTTGGAAGTGTCTTTCTCTTCTTTGTCCGAGCAAGATTTAAAGACAACGATTCATTTGATTAAACATGGTGAAGGCTTTCACACTCCTTTGCGCCTGGCATTGGGTTTAAGTCAGTGCAGAAGCAGTTTGATAAAAGATTTATAGCTTTAAAATCAAGCCCATCAATGCGGGTGTAGTTCAATGGCAGAACGGCAGCTTCCCAAGCTTCATACGAGGGTTCGATTCCCTTCACCCGCTCCAATTCGATCAGCCTGCTGAGGCCCATCCTTCGGCTGGCTCAGGCTCTGGCGATCAGCAAGTCGTCCCATCGGGTGGTGTAATGGGGCGTTCGGCGCTCTTGCTTCATGCCCCAGACTTTCGGCGTTGCCCTGGCGCCTGAGCTGGCCATGTGCACCGTGCCTTTGCCATAGCGGCTGTTGATCGCGTCCATGGCGAGCATCAGTTTCACGCTGTCCTCGGCGTCATCTCCTTCCAAGTCGAGCTCATATTGCAAGGTGTGGTCGGGCACCAAATCGAGCAACATGACGCCCGCTTTGCTCCACTCGTAACCCGATGCATAAATGCTTTTAATGCCCCTGACCGCCGCGCCCACCAGCAGCGCGGTGTCGGCGGTGGGACGGCGCAGCGGCACGAGGGTGCTTTGAGAGCGTTTCGGACCCGGCCGAAACGGCGAGGTCCGCACGAACACCAAGACCTCAGAGGCCAAGCTGTTTTGACGCCGCAGTTTTTCGGCGGCGCGGCTGGCAAACTCACTCACGGCCTCGACCAAGTGATGCAACTCGGTGACGGGTCGACCAAAACTTCGGGTGCACGCAATTTCTTTTTTGGGGGTGGGCGCATCGTCCAAATCGATGCAAGGCTGGCCTTGCAATTCGCGCACAGTGCGCTCGAGCACCACGCTCCATCGGCTCCGAACGGTGGACGGGCTGAGTTGGACCAGGTCATGGACGGTGTGCACGCCAGCCTGCTTCAATTGTTTGCCAATGCGGGGACCGACGCCCCACACCTCCCCCACTTCGGTGGCTTTCAGGACGGCGGCGAAGTCGCTGGGCGGCAAGGCCGCCAAATTGCAAACTTGGGCCAATTCGAGGGGATAGCTGCCGGGTTTTCTTTCCGCGGTTTTGGCAATGTGGTTGGCGAGCTTGGCGAGTGTTTTGGTGGGGCCCATGCCGATGCCGCAGGGAATGCCAATCCACTGGTTGATGCGGGCGCGAATGGCCCTCGCACGTTGCGTCAAGTCGCCCGATACGCCGTCGAGTCCAATGAAACTTTCGTCGATGCTGTAAATTTCTTGGGTGGGGCCCAGCCCGGCCGCCAAGCTCATCATGCGGTCGGACATGTCGCCGTACAGCGTGAAGTTGGCGGACAGCGCGACCAAACCCGCCTCGTTTTGGAGGTGCCTGATTTGAAACCAAGGCGCGCCCATTTTGATGCCCAGCGCTTTGGCCTCGTTCGAGCGGGCGATGGCGCAACCGTCGTTGTTTGACAACACCACGACCGGAATGCCCTGCAAAGACGGCCGAAAAACCCGCTCGCAGCTCACATAAAAATTATTGCCATCAACCAGCGCAAACATGGGGCGGCGTCCTCCAAATCAAAGCGCCACCATTTCCACCGAGCCGCTCAAAATGGGTTTGCACAAAATTTTGTAGGCGTCGGCGTCAAAGTGAGCGTCCACACGGGCCAAGGCTTTGGCCGTTGCCACATCGTGGACGGTGCCCAAATGGCACCAATTTCTCACCACATGGAGGTCCAGGTCATGGGCTTCGTTTGGGGGATAACGCTCAATCAACCCCAGAGCACCCGTGTGCGGCCACACATTCACCTGCATCTCCGCCAAGCAGGCCAGCAAGCGCGCGTGGTGCTCGGCTATCGATTCACGGCCGCAGCAAGCGCCCTCACACAAGTGGAGTTGCGAGCGGAAACAAGGCTTGCCTTGCGTGCTGCGCTCCAAGCCCAAATGGGTGTAGCAAAGCTTGTTGTCGTCAGCCAGGTTCTTCAGATGCTCGAGGGCGGACCGGTGGCTGTTGAACAAGCCGTAAAGGTGCTCCGTTTTAGAAAAATCAATGGCCTTGGCGTCGACAATTTCGGGGGCTTGGGGTACTTGGGTTGCACGCGATGCCGGGTTTGATAAGCGCAGCGAACAGAGTTGCCGGCTGCGTCGCAAGCGTTTATTGAACAGGGGAAAGTCTTGCTTGATCATCTTCGACTCCAGCAACAAAGCCCCGATTTCGCCCGCGGTTGGAATGTGCGTGATGCGTTTGGTTTGGTGCAACATCCGCGCCTCTTCAGGTGTCCGCAAATGCGACAAGACGCGGGTTCGGATGTTGATGCTTTTGCCAATATAAAGAGGAAGATCAACCCCATCCCCGTGAAAAACATAAACCCCGGGCGATGAGGGTAAGTCGGCCACCTCAGGGGTCAAGTGGTCTGGGTACCGGTAAGGGACTTCAAATTCCATAAAGGCGCCAACCCCATTCAGGCAGAAAACCATTTCACACAAGCCGTCACCACGCCCCAAATTTCCAGCGTCTGGCCTTCTTTGGGACGAATTTCGGGGTAGGTCGGATTGGCCGGCAACAGCTTCACCCGCCCTGCCCGTTGGTACAACTGCTTCACGGTAAATTCCCCGTCGACCACGGCCACCACAATGTGGCCATGCCGAGGCTTCAAGGCCTTGTTCACCACCAGCGTGTCACCGTTGAAGATGCCCGCATCCCGCATCGACTCGCCGCTCACCTTGAGCAAAAAAGTCGCTTGGGGGTGGGTGATTAATTTGGCCGTCAAATCCACGCGGTTGACCGCAAAGTCTTCAGCCGGAGACGGGAACCCCGCCGCCACCGAGTCGCCCGCCACGCCCAACCACAGCGGCGCCGAGGCGACAGGCAAAAGTCCAGGCAAAAGTCCAGGCACTGGGCCAGGCACTCGGCCAGGCACCGATTGGGCTGAGTCGAAAATACTGTTCATAAATACAGTATACAGACACGACAGCGCCACCCCTTGGCGTGCCTCAAAAGCACTAGACTCGGTAGTCAACTCAGTACGCAAGCCCCTTCATTTTTTCAGCCAGGAGACCCCCATGACCCCCTTATTCACCGGAAAAATCGCGCTCGTCACAGGTGGCAGCTCAGGCATCGGCAAAGCCACCGCTTTGGCCTTTGCCCAGCAAGGCGCCAAAGTCGTGGTGACCAGCCGGCGCGAAGAGGAAGGTCAAAACACGGTCCATTTGATCAAAGAAGCCGGTGGCGAGGCGCTGTTCATCAAAACCGATGTTTCCAAATCGGCGGACGTCCAAAACATGGTCAACCGAACAATTGACCATTTTGGCGCGCTGGATTTTGCTTTCAACAACGCGGGCATCAGCGGGTCGTTCTTGACGCCCTTGCTGAGTTACGACGAGTCCACCTGGGACGACGTCATTGACATCAACCTCAAGGGTGTGTTTTTGAGCATGAAGTATGAACTGCCCCACATCTTGAAAACCAAGGGCGCGATTGTGAACATGGCCTCCACCGCGGGCTTGAAAGCGGGTGCCATGGGTGTGGCTTATTACGCCAGCAAACACGGCGTGGTCGGCATGACCAAAGCCGTGGCCTTCGAATACGCCACGCAAGGGGTGCGCATCAACGCCGTGGCCCCGGCCATCATTGAGACCGACATGACGTCAGACGTCACCGTGAAAGGCACCCCCGTGTACGACCGCATCTTGGCTCGACATCCGATGGGCCGATTTGGCCAGCCGGAAGAAGTGGCCAACGCCGTCTTGTTCCTGTGCTCGCCCGCCGCCTCTTACATGACCGGTCATATTCTGCCCATCGACGGCGGTTTTATGATCTAAACCTTCGAAGATACGCAAGGTTTCAAATGAGCGATTTTTGGTTGCTTTTGCAATCAGGGGATTTTTGGCTTTTTCATCTCATCAACCGGGTCTGGACTTTTGAGGGGCTTGATCAAGTGGCCCCCTATTGGCGCAGCGGCAGAATTTGGTTTCCGGCTTATGCGGTGCTGTTTTGTTGGCTGATCTACCGCTTTAGAGTGCGGGCTTTGGGGTGGCTGTTGATGTTGGCGGTCACCATCACGACGTCCGACCAATTGAGCAGTTTTCTCATCAAATTTTGGTTTGAGCGCGTGCGGCCCTGCAACGATGGGGTCAACCACCTGGACGCGCGGTTGTTGTTGGAAGTTTGCCCTTCCAGTTTCAGCTTCACCTCCTCCCACGCGACCAACCACTTTGCATTCGCCGCGTTCTTTTATATGACCCTGTCGCAGCACCTGCCCATCGCCGCCCGTTTGATTTGGTGGTGGGCGGCTTCGGTGGCATATCTGCAGGTGTACGTGGGGGTGCACTTTCCGCTGGACGTGACCGCAGGGGCTTTGCTCGGCACCGTGGTCGGCCTGTTGTGGGGACGCTGTACCCAACGATTTTGGCCGCTGACTTCAGGATCACCATGAAAAATTTGACGAATCAAATCGCCCTCATCACCGGCGCCAACGTGGGCATTGGCCAAGTCACCGCCATGACCTTGGCTCAGCGGGGTGCCCGGGTTTTTTTAGCAGGTCGCTCGCAGGCGCGCACCCAAGCGGTGGTCGACGCCATCATCGCTGCGACAGGACGTGCTGATGCAGCGCGCTGGCTGCCCTTGGACTTGGCGGACCTGCACTCGGTTCGCGCCTGCGCACAGACTTTCTTGGGCATGAACTTGCCCCTGCATTTGCTCGTCAACAATGCCGGACTGGCAGGCGCCAAGGGCGTGACGGCTCAAGGGTTTGAGATGGCTTTTGGGGTCAACCACCTGGGCCACTTTGAACTGACGCAACGTCTGCTGGACCGGATCAAGGCCTCGGGGCCAGCACGCATCGTGACGGTCGCCAGCCGCGCTCACCGAATGGCCGTTAACGGCATTGATTGGGCGGCTTTGCGAAAGCCAACCCAAAGTTGGACGGGCGTCAATGAGTATGCGGTGTCCAAGCTGGCCAACATTTTGTTCAGCGCTGAGCTGTCTCGCCAGTTGGTCGGCACCGAGGTGTCCACTTATGCCCTTCACCCCGGCGTGGTCGACACCGAAGTTTGGCGTGAACTGCCTTCCTTTTTGCGCCCCTTGCTGCGCTTGCGCGGCCTGCTCACGCCAGAGCAAGGCGCGCAAACCTCCTTGTATTGCGCCACCGAAGCCCCCGCGCAAGAATCGGGTTTGTACTACG
>Ga0208381_1000395_pt1 | contig 15566 bp, 8 predicted proteins | sample CryBogCBE13Jul09_FD_184572 | JGI IMG/M metagenome (GOLD analysis project Ga0208381, IMG submission 184572) | Freshwater microbial communities from Crystal Bog, Wisconsin, USA - CBE13Jul09 (SPAdes) (version 2) | ecosystem: Environmental > Aquatic > Freshwater > Lake | place: Crystal Bog...
ACCGCATAAACCCAGCACGTCCAACCAAGCCGGTGCCGCCGCGACCGACCAACTGCCGACCGGCCCCGCCGCCAACCCATCCAACAGCCACAGCAACCCCTGCACCGCCAGCGCCGCCAAAGTCCACAAAGGCGACCACAGCGCACCCAAAAAAGCCAGCGGCGTCACGACAAATGTCACCCAAGGAATGGCGATCAGATTGGCCAGCAAACCCACTAGCGAGACCTGGCCAAACAAAATCCAAGTCAGCGGGGCCAAGGCCAAGGTCATCAGCCCTTGTTCGCGCAACAACAACGCCCCGTGGTGCTTCAACCAGGCCTTTCCTGAACCCGACCCCAAAGAAGGTGCTGTGCTTTTGGGCGCACCCGCCCCGCTGATGAACAAAACGCCCACCGCCAAAAAACTCAGCCAAAACCCCGCTTGCAGCAAAGCCCAAGGATCCCAAAGCACCACCACGGCGGCGCTGCTCAGCCAGATCAACCCACTCGGCCAGCGCTTGGCGCTGGTTTGCAAAGCGGTCACGACGCCGAGCATCAACACCGTTCTTTGCGCAGGGATGCCCCAGCCGCAAAAGGCCGAGTAGGCCAGCGCCACGGCCCAACCGCCCCATCGACCGGCAGTGACCGCGGGGCAAAACAACATCAACCGTTCACTGCGACGCCAACACCATGCGATGACCCGGCCGCCCAGCCACGCCAGCAAGGTGATGTGCAGCCCTGAAATGCTCATCAAATGGGCCACACCGGTCAGACGAAACAAGTCCCAGTCTTTGGGGTCAATCGCTTGCTGATCGCCCGTCACCAAGGCCACCACCACGCCGGCGCTGCGGGACTCGGGCAGCGCTTGCCAAATAGCAGACCGCACGGACTGGCGGGCACTTTCTATCGGGTGCGTCCACGCCGCTGCGCCCCGATTCGGGGGTGGATTCAACAGCAGGGGGGACGCCACATTCGAACCCGTTCTTACCGTGCCCGTGGCGCCGTAACCCTGCTCCCAAAGCCAAAGCTCACCGTCAAAACCGCCGGGGTTAAAGAGGCTGTGTGGCCGCTTCAACCGCACGGTGAACCGCCAATGGTCGCCCACCTTCAATTCAGGCACCGGCTGATCTGGGCTGTACCAACCCAACCACAACAGGGCGGGAATGGGGGGTTGGGGTCCTCGATCTGGATCGCCTTTTGTTTTTGTATCAGGGGCGAATTCGAAGCGCCAGCCATCCAGTCCCTTCTGGGGCAGGCTCACCACCACCCCGCTGACCGCCCAGTCCACCGACTCGGCGGCCGGCGACAAAATCTGGGCGGCCCGAACCGTCGCGCGCCAGCCGGTCCCCCCAAAGGCCATGGCAGCGGCCAGCAGCCCACTCAAAACCAGGCCGCCCCCCCGCCCGAATGCGCCCTTTCTTTGCAGCCAAAGCAACAAAACAGCGCCAACCAGTGCCACACCGAGCACCTCCCAATAAAGGTGCAGCGGCCAAAGCGCCCTTTGCTGCAACTGCAAGGCGGTCCCGAGCAACAGCCCAAGACACCAAGGCCCGACGGAGGGCCAAGGCAGTCGCAGGCGGTCAAACGCCTTGAGGGCAAATGGAGCGGTCATGCTTCAGCATGCCGCAGTGCCTTGATTTCAGCGGGCCCAGGGCAACCCTTTGAAACTGCGCCGAGCGCCCTTGGTCAGCCAACCACCCCAATGCAGTCGTTACTGAGTTTTTCAGTTGGATTTCTTGGCTTTTAGCGACTTTGCAGGGCTTGTCACAGAAGTTTGGCGCATCTCTTGCTAGGATAAAGAATCAAGAAAGTTCACCCATGTCCATTCACGCTGCGCTCAACCACATCACCCACTACCGATACGACCGACCGATCGAGTTGGGTCCGCAAGTGGTCCGTTTGCGCCCTGCACCGCATTGCCGCAGCAAAGTGATTTCTTATTCGCTCAAGATTGAGCCCGCAGATCACTTCATCAACTGGCAACAAGACCCTTTTTCTAATTACCAAGCGCGTTTGGTTTTCTTGAAGCCGACCACCGAGTTCAAAGTCACGGTGGACTTGGTCGTGGAAATGGCGGTTTACAACCCCTTCGACTTCTTCTTGGAGCCCGAGGCCGAGAACTTCCCGTTCGCCTACAACGACGAAGTCAAACAAGAACTCGCCCCTTACCTCGCCAAAGCCCCACTCACGCCCTTGCTGGCCAAGTACTTGGCCCAAATTGACCGCACCGAGCGGCGCACGATTGATTTTTTGGTGGACATCAACCAAAAGCTTCAGCAAGACATTGACTACACCATCCGCATGGAACCCGGGGTGCAAACGCCCGAAGAAACCCTGAGCAAAGGATCGGGCTCTTGCCGAGACACGGGTTGGTTGTTGGTGCAACTGCTGCGTCACTCCGGCTTGGCGGCCCGCTTTGTGTCGGGCTACTTGATTCAACTCAAGCCCGATGTGAAATCCCTCGACGGCCCCAGCGGCACCGAGGTTGACTTTACCGACCTGCACGCCTGGTGCGAGGTGTATTTGCCGGGTGCGGGCTGGATTGGCCTCGACCCCACTTCCGGTTTGATGGCCGGAGAAGGCCACATTCCGCTCGCTTGCACCCCCCAACCCTCCGGTGCCGCGCCGGTGGAAGGCCTGATCGACGAATGCGAGGTGACCTTCGAGCACCACATGGCCGTGACCCGCATTTACGAGTCGCCCCGCGTCACTTTGCCCTACACGGACGCGCAATGGGCCGCCATTCAAGCTTTGGGCGAAGCCGTTGACCAAGAGTTGGTCGACGGCGATGTGCGCCTGACCATGGGCGGCGAACCCACTTTTGTGTCCACCATGGACCGCGAAGGCGCCGAATGGAACACGGACGCGCTGGGCCCGACCAAGCGCGGCTACGCGGGCGAATTGGTGCACAAACTGCGAGAGCACTATGGTCAAGGCGGTTTCTTGCATTTTGGTCAAGGCAAGTGGTACCCCGGCGAGCAATTGCCCCGTTGGGCTTTGTCGATTTGCTGGCGGGCGGATGGCCAACCGATCTGGCAAAACCCGGCTCTCTTTGCCGACGAGCGCGAACCCCAGCAATACACCTCCGAGGACGCCCAACGCTTCATCCAACATTTGGCGACCCGCCTGGGCTTGAGCACGCGCTACATCCAACCGGGTTATGAAGATGTTTTTTATTACCTTTGGCGCGAACGCCGCTTGCCGGTCAACGTCGACCCGTTTGACGCCAAGCTGGACGACGAACTCGAGCGCGCCCGTTTGCTCCGCGTCTTCGAACAAGGCCTCGACAAGGTCGTCGGTTATTTAATCCCGATGGAAGCTTTGCCCGGTGCCAACGCCCTGAGTGGCCCCCACTGGCGCACCGGCCCTTGGTTCTTGCGCGATGAGCGTTTGTATTTGATGCCCGGCGACTCGCCGATGGGCTATCGCCTGCCACTCGATTCCTTGCCCTGGGTGACCTCTGCTGAGTACCCCTATGCCCAGGAACGGGACCCGATGGAGCCCCGTGACCCCCTGCCCAGCGCCGACGACTTCCAGAGAATGGCGCGCATTTCCCGCGAAGCAGAGGCGCCGCGCGTGGCGCAAAGCCGAAGCAATGCCAACTCGGGAGTGGCTGGGGTGGCTGGGGTGGCTGGGGTCGCCGGCGACAGGGCCAGCAACACACAAACGACCGCTGCGCTTGACAAACACCCGGCGCGGTTCGAGTCGGCCCATTGGATCACCCGCACCGCCCTGTGCGTGGAGGCCCGTGACCCGGCCCGTGCCAATGGCCCCACTTTGACCGACAGCACGGCTTCCAAAGCCTTGTATGTTTTCATGCCGCCTTTGCAACGTTTGGAAGACTACTTGGCGTTGCTGGCCGCCGTCGAAGCCACGGCCGAAGCGTTGCAAGTTCAAATCGTGCTGGAAGGCTACCCACCCCCACGCGACCCTCGTCTGAAGCTCCTTCAAGTCACCCCCGATCCCGGCGTCATCGAAGTCAACATCCACCCCGCCCACAACTGGGGCGAGTTGGTGGAACACACCGAATTCCTTTACCAAGCGGCTTTTGAGACCCGACTGACCGCTGAAAAGTTCATGACCGATGGCCGTCACACTGGCACTGGCGGTGGCAACCACTTTGTGCTGGGCGGCGCCACGCCGGCCGACAGCCCCTTCCTGCGCCGACCCGAGTTGTTGGCCTCGCTGATTTTGTATTGGCACAACCACCCGTCTTTGAGCTACCTGTTTTCGGGCATGTTCATTGGGCCCACCTCGCAAGCCCCGCGTGTGGATGAGGCCCGCAACGACCAGTTGTATGAACTGGAAATTGCCCTGGAGCAAATTCACAAAAGTCGTGCCCTTTATGGCGACAGTTTGCCGCCCTGGTTGGTCGACCGTACGCTGCGCAACATCTTGATTGATGTCACCGGCAACACCCACCGCAGCGAGTTCTGCATCGACAAGCTCTACTCGCCAGACTCGAGCACCGGCCGCTTGGGCTTGTTGGAACTGCGGGCCTTCGAGATGCCACCCCATGCCCGCATGAGCATTGCCCAGCAATTGCTCTTGCGCGCCTTGGTTGCTCGTTTCTGGCAAACGCCTTACCAAGCGCCTGTGGCGCGTTGGGGCACCACATTGCACGACCGATTCTTGCTGCCTAGCTTTGTGAAAATGGACTTTGAAGACGTCATGGAAGACCTGCGACAAGCGGGTTACGCCTTTGACTCGTCCTGGTTTGCACCGCACTTTGAATTCCGTTTCCCCCTCGTGGGCAGCCTCAAAACCCTGGGCATGGAACTGACGCTCCGAAACGCTTTGGAGCCTTGGCATGTGATGGGCGAAGAAGGCAGCGCCGGTGGCACGGTGCGCTATGTGGACTCGTCCTTGGAGCGCATTGAAGTGCGCGTGAATGGCTTCAATGACCAGCGCTATGTCATCACGGTCAACGGTCATCCGCTGCCGCTGCAACCCACCGGCGTGCAACAAGAGTATGTGGCTGGCGTGCGCTACAAAGCCTGGAACCCGCCTTCAGCGCTGCACCCCACCATTGGGGTTCACGCCCCCTTGGTGATCGACGTGATAGACACCTGGTCCCAGCGCGCTGTTGGCGGTTGTCAATACCATGTGGCCCACCCCGGCGGGCGCAACTACGTGACTTACCCTGTCAACGCTTACGAAGCCGAAAGCCGTCGCTTGGCCCGCTTCTTTGAAATGGGCCACACCCCGGGCGCCGTTCAATTGCCGACTTCCGCGGTGGGACAACCGGGTTCGAAGGAATTTCCGTTCACCTTGGATTTGAGGCGCTGAGTGTTGGACAGGGGCTGCTGCCCCAATCAAAATCTTCAGCAACTTCAGCAACTTCAGCAACGCCTGAACCTGTCAGAATCCTGAGCATGGAAAAAAACGGTCACAGCTACCCCTTGCTCAGCAGCTTGCCTTGGCTGAAATCGGCAGCCAAAGGCGAATTTGACGAGCTGCTGGGCCGCACAGTTGACGCCAAAACAGGGGCCCGCTCAGCGGCGGGTGAACTGCAGCTTTCAGACCTGAGCTTGGTTTGGCAGGCCTTCTTTGAGGCCGCCGCCACCGGCGACTTGGCGACACCGGCGGATTTCGATCAACGCCTGGCTCAAATCAAGCAACAAATTCAAGACAACGGCGTGACCTACAACGTCTACGCCGAAAGCAGTGGCCCGCAACGCGCTTGGGCGGTCGATTTGTTTCCGCTCATCATCAACCCCGACACCTGGGCCCACATTGAAACCGGCGTCATCCAGCGTGTGCGCGTGCTCGAGCGCCTGATGGCCGATGTGTATGGCCCTCAAACCTTGCTGCGTGAAGGCTTGATACCGGCCGCCTTGGTGCAAGGCAACCCTGGCTATTTGCGCGAGATGCACGGCGTCAAACCGGCGGGCGGGCATTTTCTGCACTTGGTGGCGTTCGACATGGCGCGTGGTCCCGATGGTCTGTGGTGGGTCGTCGGTCAACGAACACAAGCGCCCTCTGGTTTGGGTTATTTGCTGGAAAACCGACTGGCGGTGTCACGCCAATTTCCTTCGGCCTTTGAGTCCCTCAAGGTGCAGCGCTTGGCCAGCACCTACCGCGCGCTGATTGAAGGCCTTAAAGCCCACAGCCCCGCCGGTGAAGAAGCCCACATTGCGTTGCTCACCCCGGGCCCTTATAGCGAAACCTATTTCGAACACGCTTATCTGGCCCGCTATTTGGGGCTGACCTTGGTTGAAGGCAACGACTTGACGGTGCGAGACCAGCACTTGTTTTTGAAGACCGTCGATGGTTTGATGCCTGTTCATGGCTTACTCAAACGCTTGGATGACGAGTACTTAGACCCCCTTGAACTGAGGCCCGACTCCAGCTTGGGGGTTCCCGGGCTGTTGCAAGCCATTCGTGCAGGCCATGTGTTGGTGGCCAATATGCCCGGATCGGCCTTTTTGGAGTCACCTGCTTTGCTGGGGTTTCTGCCCGCACTGGCCGAGCATTTAATTGGCGAAGAACTCCAATTGCCGGCCGTGCCCACTTGGTGGTGCGGCGAGCCCGCGGTGCTGAAAGAAGCGCTGGTTGCGTTGCCCGAGTCGGTGATCAAGCCCACCTTCCCGTTCAGCTACCACCCCATGAGCACCCGTTACTCGTTTACTTCTGTGGCGGGTCAAGGCCTGAGCGAAGCCGAGCGCAAGGAGTGGGCCGAGCGCATCCGGCGTCAACCCGACGAACACACCATACAAAGTGCCATGCCTTGGTCGGCGTTGCCCATTTGGAAAAGCGAGTCCTCCCGTCCCCATCAAAGCCACCTTGAACACCACCCCACGGTGTTGCGCGTGTTTGCGGTTCGAACTTCCGATGACCACTGGCGCGTGTTGCCCGGCGGCATGGCGCGGATTGTGGGCGACAACGCCGAAATGGCCTCCATGCAACGGGGTGGCGGCAGTGCCGATGTGTGGGTGCAAACCCACGGCGTGGTCGACCAAACCACCTTGCTCACCGCCGCGAAAACACCCGCCGCGGTGTTGGCCAGCAAGCGGGTGGTGACCAGCCGCTCGGCTGAAAATTTATTTTGGCTGGGCCGTTACACCGAGCGCAGTGAGAACACCGCCCGCTTGGCCAAACTCGTCTTAATCAGTCTGAACAGTGGTGCCAGCCGTTCAGCGCCGCTGATGCAATGGCTGAATGCCTTGTCCGTTCAGGCCGGACTGGTGTTGCCCAGCGTGCCCTCCGCTGCTTTGTCTAAGCGTGTCTTTGAGCGCACCTTGATCAACGGACTCAGCGCTCAACGCAACCGCAACACCCAAAGTGTGGGTTTCAATTTGCGCGCCTTAAGGTCGGCTGCCGACTCGGTGCGGGAGCGTTTGTCGCCAGAAACTTGGTCGTTGATTTTGCAAACCGAGTCGTCTTTCGAGCAGAGCTTGAAAAGCGGTCAAAACGAAGGCATGAACCCCAACCAAGCCATTCAAGCCTTGGCCGCGGTGAGCGTGAACATGGCCGCCATCACAGGGGCACAAACCGACCGCATGACCCGAGACAATGGCTGGCGCTTGATGACGATTGGCCGTCAACTTGAGCGCATGTGGTTTTTATCGAGCGCCTTGCAAAAAGCGCAGGCCACCGGGCTTTGGGACCATGTCGCTGGTTTTGAAGCCCTCTTGGCCTTGTTTGACAGCACCATCACCTTCCGTGCCCAATTCCAACAAAGTCGTGAATTGCTGCCACTGCTGTCTTTGCTGGTCATGGCCCCAGACAACCCACGCGCCTTGGCCTGTGTGTGCGACGCCCTGCGACGCCGCGTCAAAGGCTTGACGGGCAGCCAAGCCAACGGGCAATTGAACACCGTGTCGCTGACGCTGCCCGACCCCAGCCACTGGACCTTAGAAGGGTTGGTGAGCGCGCCTTCTGACGAAGTGCCCAATTTGGTTCAGGTGCTCAAAGAATGCCAGGACGCCGCCCTCAACCTCTCTGACAGCAGCAGCGCTTTGTATTTCACCCATTCCTTGAACACCAACAAAATTCTCGGCGCCTGATTCAGGAAACGACCATGTATTTGGGCATCACCCACGAAACGCGCTACCACTACCAGCCTGCCGTTGGCACGGCGATGCACATCGCGCACATGAAACCGCGCGACACGCAACACCAGCGACTGCTGAGCCACCAACTGAATATCCTGCCCGAAACCGAGCACAAGCAAGATGTGCTGGATGTTTTCGGCAACACCTCGCAGTATTTTTCGCTGCAAACGGTGCACCCCGAATTGGTGGTCACCGCGCGCAGCGTCGTTGAAACCGACAACGGTCCAACCCCCGCACTGGAAGAAAGCCAAGCTTGGGAGTCGGTCCGAGCGCATTTTCGCTACCGCGCTGGCGTGGCGTTTGACCCGGCCAATGAGTTTGTTTTTCCCTCGCCCTATGTGCCATGGGCACCTGAATTTGCGGCCTTTGCCCAACCGGAATTCCAAGCGGACAAGCCCCTGTTTCTGGCGGTGCAGGGCTTGATGCAAAAAATTCACCGTGAATTTAAATACGACCCCAAGAGCACCGAGGTCAGCACCCCCGCCCTCGAGGCCTTGCGCCAGCGCAAAGGGGTCTGCCAAGACTTTGCCCACATCATGATTGCTTGCTGCCGCAACCTGGGTCTGCCTGCGCGCTACGTCAGCGGCTATTTGCTGACCGAGCCTCCACCCGGCCAACCCCGTCTGATTGGCAACGACGCCACCCACGCTTGGGTCTCGGTCTACGACCCTCAACAAGGCCTTTGGCTGGACTTTGACCCGACCAACAACCGACTGCTCGGCGAGGACTACGTGACCGTTGCGTGGGGCCGAGATTTCGGCGACGTCTCGCCCATGCGGGGCGTCATCCACGGCGGGGCCAACCACACTTTGGAAGTCGCGGTGACCGTCGAGCCCCTGAAGATTGAGTAAGGCCGAGCTCCTTAAAATGGGGGTCCTTGTCTGAAATCACCCGACTCTTTTTTCACTAATGACTCAAAGTCCCGCCATGAACGTCTACGAACAACTCCAATCCCTGAACATCACTTTGCCCGCCGTGGCGACGCCAGCGGCGGCCTACGTGCCTTTTGTGCGCAGTGGCAACTTGGTTTATTTGTCGGGCCACATTGCCAAAAAAGACGGCGCGGTTTGGACAGGTCAATTGGGCAAAAACACCAGCACCGAAGAAGGCAAATCGGCCGCACGTGCCGTCGCCATTGACTTGCTGGGCACCCTGCACGCGGCGGTCGGTGATTTGAATCAAATTAAGCGCATCGTCAAAGTCATGAGCTTGGTGAACTCGACGCCCGACTTCACCGAACAGCACTTGGTGACCAATGGCTGCAGCGAGTTGTTGGGCCAGGTTTTTGGCGCCGCCGGCGCGCACGCCCGCAGCGCCTTTGGCGTCGCCCAAATCCCCATGGGCGCTTGCGTGGAGATTGAGTTGATTGCAGAAGTGGCCTAAAGCCACCCTCCACACCTTAGACGCCTTCAAGACACCCCTGGGGGCGTGTTATTCCACCCGAATCAAGCGTTCGGGCTTGAAGCCCAAATCAGCCAACTTGCCCTTGCGTCCCCTTGGCGCTCGTGCATTGTTGAGCGAACGAATTTCCAAGGTTTCATCGCGCGCTTTGCCGCCTCGGCCGGTGCCTTCGATGCGGACGCTGCGGGTGTAGGCGACCGCGCCAGCCAGCCTGTCTTTGGCCTCCAAGTCGATCAACATCAGACCGCGTCCGCCTTTTTCTTGCAGCTTCAAATCAGCGAGTTCAAAGGTCAAGATACGGCCCCCCAGAGAGGCGCAAGCCACGTGGGTGGCGTCTTGCGCCAGAGAAGGCGTGCACAAAGTCTCGCCCTCGGCCACGGTGACAAAAGACTTGCCGCTTTTGTTTCGCGAGACCATGTTCTCGACGGTCGCCAAAAACCCATATCCGCCCGAACTCGACAGGAGCAAAGGCGTCGCCGCTGCGCCTGCAAAGTAATGCGCGGGCTGGGTGCCGGGCTCTAAGTCGATCAAGGTGGTGACCGGTTGACCATCGCCCCGTGCGCCGGGCAAAGCAGCCACTGGCACCGAGTAGACCCGGCCCAAGTTGCCGAACACCAAAAGGGTGTCGACCGTGCGACACTCGAACGTGCCGTAAAGGCCGTCGCCGGCTTTGAAGGCAAAACTGGCGGCTTCGTGCCCATGGCCGTTGCGGGCCCGCACCCAGCCTTTTTCGGAGACCACCACCGTGACGGGTTCGTCAACAATTTTGACTTCGGCCACGGCGCGTTTTTCTTCTTGAATCAAGGTGCGACGGGGGTCGGCAAACTGCTTGGCATCGGCTTCGATTTCCTTCACCATCAAACGCCGCAGGCTGTTGGGGTTGGCCAAAATGTCTTCGAGCTTGCCCTGTTCTTCAAACAATTCTTTCAGCTCTTGCTCGATCTTGATGGCTTCCAAACGCGCCAGTTGACGCAGTCGAATTTCAAGAATGTCTTCGGCCTGGCGGTCCGACAACTTGAAGCGCTCGATCAAGGCCGCCTTGGGCTCATCCGCCTGGCGAATGATGGCGATCACCTCGTCGATGTTGAGCAGCACGGTTTGCCGCCCTTCCAATATGTGGATGCGGTCGCGCACCTTGTCCAAGCGGTGCTGGCTGCGGCGGGTGATGGTGGTTTGGCGGAAATCAATCCACTCGGCGAGCATTTGACGCAAGGATTTTTGCGTGGGCCGACCGTCCAACCCGATCAGGGTCAAGTTGATGGGCGCGGAGGTCTCCAGACTGGTGTGGGCGAGCAAGGTGGTGATCAGTTCCGTTTGGCTGATCTTGCTGGTTTTAGGCTCAATCACCAAACGGACCGGCGCGTCTTTGCTGGACTCGTCGCGCACCGCGTCGACCACAGCCAACATGGTGGCTTTGAGCAGGTTTTGATCGGACGACAACGCTTTTTTGCCGGCCTTGACTTTGGGGTTGGTGATTTCTTCCACCTCTTCCAAGACCTTTTGTGTGCTCACGCCGGGGGGCAGTTCGTGCACCACCAACTGCCATTGACCGCGCGCCAGTTCTTCAATTTTCCAACGCGCCCGCACTTTGACCGAGCCACGCCCCGTGCGATAAGCCTCGGCCAAGTCGTGCGCCGAGCTGATGATTTGGCCGCCGCCAGGGTAGTCGGGGCCGGGCAGCAAGGCCGCCAAATCGGCGTCGCTGAGTTGCGGGCTCTTGATCAAGGCCACGCAGGCATCGGCCACTTCACGCAGGTTGTGGCTCGGTATTTCAGTGGCCAAACCGACCGCAATGCCACTGGCGCCGTTCAACAAAGAGAAGGGCAACCGCGCAGGCAAGCGGTGTGGCTCGGTGGTCGAGCCGTCGTAGTTGGGGCCAAAGTCGACCGTGCCTTGGTCAATCTCGTCCATCAACAGGCCACTGATCTTGGCGAGGCGAACTTCGGTGTAGCGCATGGCGGCGGCGCCGTCGCCGTCGCGGCTGCCAAAGTTGCCTTGCCCGTCAACCAAGGGATAGCGCTGACTAAAGTCTTGCGCCATGCGGACCATGGCGTCGTAAGCCGCTTGGTCGCCGTGGGGGTGAAATCGCCCCAGCACATCGCCCACCACCCGGGCGCTCTTGACGGGACGCGCGGCGGTGTTCCCGCTGAAGTCCAAGCCCATGCGCGACATGGCGTACAAAATGCGGCGTTGCACCGGCTTTTGACCGTCGGTGATGTCGGGCAATGCCCGGCCCTTGACGACGCTCAGGGCATATTCGAGGTAAGCCTGCTGCGCGTAATCGGCCAGGCTCAGGCCGCCGTCGGCGCCACCAGAGGCGAGTTCTAAGGTCACTTGTTCAGTCATAAACAGTCATTGAGTCATTGAGTCATCGAGTCATCGAAATAGGGGCTTGTTCAAAAAATCAGCGTGGCCAACTTAAACGTCAATGTCCACGCTGTCGCCGTGCAATTCCATCAACTCACGCCGAGCAGCGGCCTCGCCCTTGCCCATGAGCTGGGTCATCAAACCCACGGTTTGGGCGAAGCCTTGCGCGCCGAGTTGCACCGGCAACAACCGACGGGTGTCCGGGTTCAAGGTGGTGTCCCAGAGTTGCTCGGCATTCATTTCACCCAAGCCTTTGAAGCGGCTGATGCTCCAGGCGTTTTCTTTCACGCCGTCCTTGCGCAACTTGTCCAAAATAGCCGTCAGTTCGCCTTCATCCAAGGCGTAAAACTTGGCGGCAGGCTTTTTGCCGCGCGCCGGCGCGTCAATGCGGAACAAAGGCGGGCGGGCCACAAACACATGCCCTGCCTCAATGAGCTTGGGAAAGTGGCGGAAAAACAAGGTCAACAACAAGACTTGGATGTGCGAGCCATCCACATCGGCGTCGGACAAAATGCAGACTTTGCCGTAGCGCAATCCCGACAAATCGGGGCTGTCGTCTGGGCCATGCGGATCGACGCCGATGGCCACCGCAATGTCGTGGATTTCGGTGTTGGCAAACAAGCGGTCGCGCTCGACCTCCCACGTGTTCAGCACCTTGCCGCGCAAGGGCAAAATGGCTTGGCATTCTTTGTCACGGCCCATTTTGGCGCTGCCGCCGGCCGAGTCGCCCTCGACCAAAAAAACCTCGTTGTGGGCGATGTCGCGGCTTTCACAATCGGTCAATTTGCCCGGCAACACCGCCACGCCGGAGCCTTTGCGCTTTTCCACCTTCTGGCCCGCCCGTTGGCGGGTTTGGGCGGCTTTGATGGCGAGTTCGGCCAATTTTTTGCCGTATTCCACGTGTTCGTTGAGCCACAACTCCAAGGCGGGGCGAACAAAACTTGACACCAATCGCACCGCGTCGCGGGAGTTCAAACGTTCTTTGATTTGGCCTTGAAACTGCGGGTCCAACACCTTGGCCGACAGCACATAGCTGGCGCGCGCAAACACGTCTTCAGGCATCAGTTTGACGCCCTTGGGCAACAAGGAATGCAGCTCAATAAAACTTTTGACGGCATTGAACAAGCCGTCGCGCAAACCGCTGTCGTGCGTGCCTCCGGCACTGGTGGGGATCAGGTTCACATAGCTTTCTCGCACAGGTGCGCCGTCTTCGGTGAAGGCGACGGCCCAATCGGCCCCCTCGCCCTCGGCGAAGTCGCCAGCCCCGTCCGCAAAGCCCTGGCCTTCAAACATCGGAATCACCGGGTCAGCGGGCAAGGTTTGCATCAAGTAATCGCGCAAACCGCCTTTGTAGAGCCAGGTTTGGCTGTCCTTGGTTTTTTCCACCAACAAGCTCACCGAAACGCCCGGCATCAAGACCGCTTTGGAGCGCAGCAAATGCGTCAACTCGGCCATGGGCAAAGCGGCTGACTCAAAGTATTTCGCATCGGGCCAGACCCGCACCGTCGTGCCTTGTTTGCGGTCTTGACCGGCTTGCGCCGCCCGCAAGGTCAAGGGCTCGACCACATCGCCACCCGCAAACACCAAGTGGGCCACCTTGCCTTCGCGGTAGGACGTGGCCTCTAAGCGTTTGCCCAAGGCGTTGGTGACGCTCACGCCCACGCCGTGCAAACCCCCTGAAAAGCTGTAGGCGCCCCCTTTGCCCTTGTCAAACTTGCCTCCGGCGTGAAGCCGGGTGAACACCAATTCGATCACCGGCGCGTTTTCTTCGGGATGCAGACCAAAAGGGATGCCGCGCCCATCGTCTTCGATGGTGACCGAGCCGTCGCTGTGCAAAATGACTTTGATCTTTTTGCCATGCCCCGCCAGCGCTTCGTCGGCGGCGTTGTCCAGCACTTCTTGAATGATGTGCAGGGGGTTGTCGGTGCGGGTGTACATGCCCGGCCGCTGTTTAACGGGCTCGAGTCCCTTGAGGACACGGATGGAAGATTCAGAGTAAGCAGGAGGAGTCGAGGAAGAAGATTGGGTGGCCATGGCGCGGATTGTAAGATTCAGCAACATGACCGATCCCCACCCTGCGCTCCCCGCCCTCTCGCCTTCCCGCTGGCTAGCACTTTGGGCGCATCTTCTGCCCCGGGAACCGGCAGAAGGCCGAATTTTGGATTTGGCCTGCGGCACTGGCCGACACACCCGTTATTTGCTGGCGCAAGGCCTGAACGTCACGGCGATTGACCGTGACCCAGCGGCGCTGGCCTCGGTCAAGGCCTTGTGGACACCAGATGAAACACAAGAATGTGCCTCCGTTGCTCAGCGACTCGAGGTTTTGTCTGGCGACCTTGAAAACGGCCCCTGGCCACTCCCAGGACGGCTTTTTTTGGGTGCCGTGGTCACGAACTACCTTTGGCGCCCTCGCTTTCATGACCTGCTCGACAACTTGGCGCCCGGCGGGGTGCTGATTTATGAAACCTTTGCGGCGGGCAACGAAACCGTCGGCCGGCCCAGCAACCCCGACTTTCTGCTGCAAAACGGCGAATTGCTGCGTTTGTGCGAAGGCCTGCGCGTTGTGGCTTTCCAAGAAGTCTTTCTGGACGATCCCGAGCGCTATGTCCAGCGGATTGTGGCCGTCAAGAGGCCGTTGTCGTTAGAATGCTCCTCAACTTCAAATTACCGTTTTAGACTGCGGACATGACCTCCCCCAACCCGCTGCTGACTGGCAGCATCGTGGCGCTTGCCACCCCCATGCACGACGATGGCAGCGTTGATTACCCCGCCCTGCGCCGTTTGATTGATTGGCAAATCGCCGAAGGCACCGACTGCATTGGCGTGGTGGGCACCACCGGCGAATCGCCCACCGTCAATGTGGAAGAGCATTGCGAAATCATCCGCGTGGCCGTCGAACAAGCCGCCCAACACGGCGAAAAACGCGTCCCCATCATGGCGGGTTGTGGTGCGAATTCGACCGCCGAGGCCATTGAGTTGGCCCAGTTCGCCAAATCCGTCGGCGCTGATTCACAGTTGCAGGTGGTCCCCTATTACAACAAGCCCACCCAAGAGGGCCAGTATCAACACTTCAAGGCGATCGCAGAGGCCACCGGCGACCTGCCCATTTTTCTGTACAACGTGCCCGGACGCACCGTCGCCGATATGGCCCATGACACCGTCATGCGCTTGGCACAAGTGGACGGCGTCGTGGGCATCAAAGAAGCCACCGGCAACATTGAACGCGCGCAATGGCTGATTCGAGGCATCCGTGATTTGGGCTTGCAACACCACTTTGGCATCTATTCCGGTGATGACCCGACCGCGGTGGCTTTGATGCTCTGCGGCGGTCAAGGCAACATCAGCGTGACGGCGAACGTGGCCCCCAAGTTGATGCATGCGTTGTGCGCTGCGGCCCTTCGCGGCGACGTTGAAACCGCCATGGCCATTCAATTCAAGCTGATGCCTTTGCACAAAAACCTGTTTGTAGAAGCCAACCCCATCCCCGTCAAGTGGGCGATGACCCGCTTGGGTTTGTGTGGGGGGCACTTGCGCTTGCCCATGACCCCGCTGTCAGAGCCCTTGCACAGCGTTGTTGAAGCCGCCCTGAAAGCCTCGGGTCTCCTCTGACCCGCCCCATTCCTCCAAGGACTAATTAAGGACTGCCCTCGTGAATCTGACCCCCCTTCAAGTGCCAACCACTGCCCGACTGAGTTGGGGTGCCGTTTTGGCTTTGAGCTTTTTGACTTCGGCTTGTACCTACCTCGAAGGCGAGAAAGTCGAT
>Ga0208381_1000397_pt1 | contig 15526 bp, 10 predicted proteins | sample CryBogCBE13Jul09_FD_184572 | JGI IMG/M metagenome (GOLD analysis project Ga0208381, IMG submission 184572) | Freshwater microbial communities from Crystal Bog, Wisconsin, USA - CBE13Jul09 (SPAdes) (version 2) | ecosystem: Environmental > Aquatic > Freshwater > Lake | place: Crystal Bog...
GTTGATGCAATGATTGGACCTTCTGCTTTTTTGAGAAGCTTTTCAACGTGAGATTCTTTTTGTGGCTTATCAGGATTCATGCGATTCCAACGATCTATCTCTAATGCATCCTTACGAAGTTCGTTAAAGCTTGTGACACTCCATACATCTGCTGATACACCATAATCAGTCTCGAGAATTTTTTGTGCTTCAATGACTTCGCGTAAAATCACACCGCTACCCATGAGCTGTACTTTTTCACCCTTGGCTTTGGAGGTAGAGAATTGATACATACCTTTGATGATATCTGCCTCAACCCCTTTAGGCATTTCAGGGTGGCTATAATTTTCATTCATCACCGTGATGTAATAGAACACATCTTCTTGATTTTCCACCATACGTTTTAAACCGTCTTGCATGATGACAGCAAGTTCGTATGCGAAGGTTGGGTCGTATGACACACAGTTAGGAATCATAGCCGCCATTAATTGGCTATGACCATCTTCATGTTGTAACCCTTCACCATTGAGTGTGGTTCGACCTGCGGTAGCACCTAGCAAGAATCCGCGAGCCCTAGAATCACCAGCTGCCCATGCAAGATCTCCAATACGTTGGAAACCAAACATCGAATAGAAAATATAAAACGGAATCATTTGAATGCCGTTGACCGTATATGAAGTAGCTGCCGCTACCCATGACGAGAATGAGCCTGCTTCATTAATACCTTCTTCTAGAATTTGGCCATCTTGTTGTTCTTTATAGAACATCACTTGGTCAGAATCTTGTGGTTCGTATAATTGACCGACAGAAGAATAGATACCTAGCTGTCTAAACATACCTTCCATACCAAACGTACGAGCTTCATCAGGCACAATCGGTACAATATATTTACCAAGTTCTTTATCGCGCACAAGTGTAGATAGAATTCTAACGAATGCCATCGTCGTTGAAATTTCACGCTCGCCTGTGGCTGTTAACATGTTTTCAAAAGCAGATAATGGTGGTGTCTTAAGTGGATTACCTTTACGTTTACGTTGCGGCACAAATCCACCTAGTGCTTCACGTCTTTCTATCATGTATTTAATTTCAGGCGAATCAGGTGCCGGTTTATGAAAAGATAATTTTTCAACTTCTTCATCGGTAATTTGCAAATCAAAACGATCACGGAAAGCTTTCAATGAATCGATATCCATACTCTTTTGTTGATGCGTAATATTTTGTCCTTCACCGGCATCCCCCATACCGTAACCTTTAACCGTTTTAGCTAAAACGACTGAAGGTTGGCCTTTGTGTGAAGTGGCTGCGGCGTAAGCTGCATATACTTTATGAGGATCATGCCCACCACGATTTAATCGCCAGATATCTTGATCTGACATAGCAGCAACCATCTCTTTTAATTCTGGATATTTACCAAAAAAGTGTTCACGCGTGTAAGCGCCACCTTTAGCTTTAAAGTTTTGATATTCACCGTCTACACATTCTTCCATGCGCTTTTTAAGTAATCCTGTTTTATCCATCGCGATTAAAGGATCCCAGTAAGAACCCCAAATGACTTTAATTACATTCCAACCTGAACCTCTAAAATCAGATTCAAGTTCTTGAATGATTTTGCCATTACCACGCACAGGGCCGTCAAGACGCTGTAAGTTACAGTTGATTACAAAAATAAGGTTGTCGAGTTTTTCTCTGGATGCTAATGAAATCGCACCCAATGACTCAGGCTCATCCATCTCGCCATCGCCACAGAAGACCCATACTTTTCGATCGGAAGTGTCTGCAATACCGCGGTCATGAAGGTATTTTAAAAATCGTGCTTGATAGATCCCCATGATAGGACCCAATCCCATCGATACAGTTGGGAACTGCCAGAAGTCAGGCATGAGCCATGGGTGAGGGTAGCTTGATAATCCCTTGCCACCAGTTTCCATGCGGAAGTTAGATAATTGATCTTCGCTGATGCGGCCTTCTAGAAAAGCTCTTGAATAAACACCAGGGGATGAGTGGCCTTGAAAGTACACAAGATCGCCTTGGAATTTATCATTGGCCGCTCTAAAGAAATGATTAAAGCCTACGTCATACAAAGTCGCCGCAGACTGAAAGCTCGCAATATGGCCACCGACACCAGGGGATTTTTCATTTGCACGTAATACCGTCATGATGGCATTCCATCTAATAAGAGCCCTAATACGACGCTCCATATCGGGATTGCCTGGATGACGCTGTTGCAAGTGGGTAGGGATGGTATTGACGTAAGCCGTTGTGGCCTTATAAGGTAAGTTAGCACCAGATCGACGTGCTTGATCAATCATGGATTCGATCAAGAAATGGGCGCGTTCTACACCTTCTGTTTCAATGACAGCATTGAGGGCGTCAAGCCACTCTTGCGTTTCTTGATTGTCGATATCAGGTATAGATGCCATGTTTTAATATAACTCCAGAATTTTTATGAGGACGCTAACGGTATAATAAGTTGAGTATTTACCTGGCGCCTAAAGGGTTTCTAATTTTGTGAGTGATAACGCTTTGAATGAACTCATATACCTTTAAGTTTGGCGTTTTTAAGCGTTTGGGTCAAGTAAAAAAGTAAGTTAAAAGTATTAAAAAAAGTAATATTCTATTGATTTTATTGATATTTTTTAATAGGACATTCATTTAAGGATTGGGATTTATGGCAATTAAAATTGTACAAAAAAGAAATTTAGCGACAGAAAAAAACATAAAAGGGAGCCATCTTCTTTTTGTGCTGAATGATGCAATATTAAAGACATTTCCTTTTATAAAAGAGCTTGATAAAAAGCTAAAACGTACCCATAAAAAAATAGCGAGTCTCGCTAAAGAGCCTGTCACGATTGAGATCCAGGATGGGCGCTTATTAAGCTTCGTCATTTTAGATAAAAAAATAAACACTTTTCAACGCCATACTCTACTACGAAAAGCGATTCAGCCTTTAATTGCAGAAAACCCCGAATCGCTTGTTTTGAGTGTATTTGGTGATGAAATTTCAAAAGAAATGAATGCGCGTGCTGCAGTTTATGTAGCGCTTATGAATAGTCAGACATTACCCAGTCGCAAAAAAGAAAATATCAAAAAAAATATTAAATCGATTGAGCTTTTAGGTATTGAACTCAAAGATAAATTTAGTGAAGAAATTGCTGTGGTGACAGGCAACACATTGACGCGTGAATTAACCATGTTGCCGCCTAACGAATTAACCCCAACAATCTATCGCACAAAAATCAAATCACTTGCAAAATCAAATGGCTGGAAATTTGAAGAGTTTGATATGGCAAAATTAAAGAAGATGGGCGCCGGTTCCTTCGTGGCAGTGGGCCAAGGCTCTGAGCCTCAAGATGCAGCCATTGTGCATTTAACCTATAAGCCCAAACAAATTAAGAAAAATATTGCAGTGATTGGTAAAGGCATTTGTTTTGATACAGGCGGGCACAATTTAAAACCTGCACGTTATATGCATGGTATGCATGAAGATATGAATGGCTCCGCAGTCTCCCTTGGTATTTTATTAAGCGCAACACTTTTAAAGCTACCTATTCAAATTGATTGCTGGCTAGCGATTGCGCAGAATCATATTGGCCCCAAAGCTTATAAACAAAATGATGTGGTGAAATCTCTTAATGGAACTTCTATTGAGATTATTCATACTGATGCAGAAGGGAGAATGGTCTTAGCTGACACGTTAACTTTAGCATCACGCTTAAAACCTGACATGATGATGGATTTTGCAACGCTCACAGGAAGCATGGCGACAGCCCTAGGCGACCGTTATAGCGGCATCATATCTAATCGACCTGAATTATCTTGTTTGGCAGTGGGTGCTGGAAGTGAAGCGGGGGAGCGTATCACGGCATTCCCATTTGATGAAGATTATGAAGAAGATCTTGATAGTAGTATTGCAGATATTAAGCAATGCACTCTCGAAGGCGGTGCAGATCATATTCACGCAGCTCGTTTCTTACATCGTTTTATTGAAAACAATGTGCCTTGGTTACATACTGACCTTTCATCCAGCAATCGAAAGGGTGGCCTAGGAGCAGCGCTAAGCGAAGTCAATGGCTTCGGTGTGAATTTTGGTATACATATGTTAAAAAAATCACTAGAAACAAAGGCATATTGATATGGGCTTAAGAAAGTTAATTTCTAAAATAATCATGAACGATAGGGGTATCTCTATTGCGCTATCTAAAAAAAGAGTAATGCTGTCTGAAGCCTTAAGCCGGAATATGAGACATACAGTGAAATATGGTCCATTTAAGGGGTTAAGATTTACTCAGGAAAGTTGGTGGTGGGGCGGAGCTGACAGATCTTCAATGCTCCTTGGTATATATGAAAAAGAGGTATTAGAGGCATTAATGAAGGTACCAAAGAAATATAATGTTTTTATTGATCTCGGAGCTGCGGATGGCTATTACAGTATCGGTACGCTGGTAAGTAAGAAATTTAAAAAAGGATATTCATTTGAAATGTCTGACAAAGGCAGGCAAGTAATATTAAAAAATGCAATCTTAAATAAAGTAGATAAAAGCTTAAATATATTTAGTGAAGCAAAAAAAGATTTTTACAAAGCAATTCCAAGAAGCGATTTAGATAAGGCTATTTTTTTGGTTGATATCGAGGGCGGTGAATTTAATCTTTTTGATAAAAAAGTATTTAATGACTTAAAGAAATCAATCATTTTTATTGAAATTCATGATTGGTTTTTTAAAGATGGCGATAAAAAACTTAATAAACTTATAAGTGATGCAAAAAAATTTTTTAATATTAGCAAACTCACAACTTCCTCTAGAGACCTTTCAGTCTTTCCTGAGTTATCAAAGCTCCATGATTCAGAAAGATGGTTAATTGCATCTGAAGGAAGACATAGGTTAATGGTTTGGCTCAGATTTGATCCTAAATAAAATTGGTTAATAAAATGAGCATACCTAGAAATATTTTTATGACTATGAGTGATAAAAATAAACTTCATCCAATTTTTTCTAAAAATATTGACGCTTTAAAAAAAAAGAATAAAGGATGGAAATTTAAATTTTTTGATGACAATGAGCGAAGAGAGTTTATTGAAAAAAATTATGATCATGAATTTGTTGAGCTATACGATAGTATAGACCCAAATTACGGAGCTGCAAGAGCGGATTATTTTAGATACTTATTAATTTATAAAATGGGAGGTATTTATTTAGACGTCAAGTCCTCTTGCAATCAAAAATTTGATGATGTTATTAATCAAGACGATGAATTTATTCTTTCCAGATGGAGCAATAAACCAAAAAGCAGATATTTTGGTTGGGGGAGATATGCTTCATTAGGATGGAAATCAGAATTTCAACAGTGGCATGTTATTGCAAAGCCTGGGCACCCATTTCTCAAGGCCGTGATAGATAGAGTGACTTTAAATCTTAAAAAATATGACCCACTAAGAGATGGTGTAGGTAAATTTGGGGTTCTCAACTTAACAGGCCCTATAGCTTATACCAAAGCAATCAGCCCAATTAAAAATAAATATCATCATCGATTGGTTGATATAGAGGATCTCGGTTTCGATTATTCTATTATTAGAAGCCTTGGAATTAAAAAGAAACATAGTAAATTTATGACTTCAAATTACAGAAAACTCATTCGCCCAATCATAAAAATGTCACTTGCAAAGACACTTAAATTTTATTTTGTTAAATATAGTTTCAAATTTAAGCAAAAGATTAGAAGCCGAATAAATATATATAATAAATTTATATAAATAAGCCCTCTTAGCTCAGTGGATAGAGCATCCCCCTCCTAAGGGGAGGGTCGCAGGTTCAACTCCTGCAGAGGGCGCCAAAATCTAGCCACACATTTAAATTAGTTAATGGCTTAGAAGACTATTTGTTATTAAGTAACTTGAGTGAAAAATTAAAATGCATATAGCTATAGTAAGATCAGACAATATGGGGGATTTACTTTTTTCTTTACCCCTTTGCGCATCCTTAAAGAAACATATCCCAAACGCAAAAATTACTTTAATTGCACGCGATTATGTTAAAGATATAGCTGATGCATCGCCTTATATTGACCATTTTTTATCTCGCAATCACTTATTGAAGATGGAAATGAATGTTGCTGTAGATCATTTAAAGATGCACCAAATTGATTCCATAATGATCCTTAAAGGGGATAAAAATATTTTGCAATTACCAAAAAAAGCTAAAATTCATTATATAGTCAACCATTTAAAAAATTATTTTTGGTATGCCTTATCTTTAAATCCATTCAAATTTAAAATTGTTAATGTCAATTTTAAGTCAGAAAAAGGTACTTTACATTTTGCCCAAAAATTATTGAAGTTTTTGCATTCTTACAATATTGATTCGATGTTAGACCGAGATGATTTAAGTGCTTATCTCAAGCTAAATGTTAAAAATTCTTCCAAGGTGTTAAATCTTCTAGAAAAGAAGAGATTTAATTTAGCGATTCATTTGGGAACTAATGGCAATACCTCCGAGTGGCCTTTGGATAGATTTGACTCACTAATCCAAGAGTTACCCGAATATGTAAATATTTTTTTAACAGGAAGTCTTGATGAAAAGAAAAAATTCTCATCAATATTAGAATCCCACAATAAAGTGATTGACTTGTTTGGTAAGTTAAATGGCGCAGAATTACTTTGCTTTCTAAAAAGTATAGATGGTTTAATAGCAAATGCTACCGGGCCTCTTCATTTGGCTGCTGCATTAAATACCCGAGTTCTTGGGCTTTATCCATCACGACCCACTGTAAATACTGAAAGATGGGGTCCAATAGGCAAATCAGTAGGCACAATCTCCGCACCCATTTGTGCGCTGTCTGAAAAAAATAAGAAATGCGATTGCATGAAAGAAATTACCGTTAAAGAAGTGCTAAATTACATAAAAGAAAATTGGTTAGAAGCTAAGAGAATTTAATAAGATTATTTTTATTTAAATGCACGAATGCCCTTAATAATAATTTCTGGATGAATTTCTTTTACACTGCTTTCATTCATAAATGTTTTAATGTTCTTTGTATGAGGCTTCCAATAGCTCTGATTTTTTGTACCAGATATAACACAAATTGACAGTCCAAGAGCCCCAGCGATATGAGCTGAACCACCTTCGGCTGTAATAGCATAGCTACAAGTTGCCAAATGCTTAATAAAGCCATGTAGATCTTTTGTTTCAATATACTGAGCGCCGTACTCTTTTAGTTTCATATAAGGGCTATTTTTATCTTTAACAAGAAGAATTATTTTTTTTATTTTTCTGTCTTTTAATAGCTTTTGAATTACCTCTCCATACTTATGGATAGGATATTGGCTTTCAAGTCTTTCTACATCAGGACAAATTGCTAACCACCCATGGTTTTTATGTTTAACTAATTCTAAGTGGGTATATGGAATTGATTTTGCGATATTTAAACCAGAGGCACGAGCAACCATAGCCATATCCTCAATATGAGTAATCATTTTTGATGAGGGATTAATCTTCTTGTCATAAACTAAGTCAAAGAAGAATCCTTTGTTTGAGATTAGGCCAGCGCTATATTTCGGCTTAATCCAATATACTAGTTTTGCGAGCGTTGAGGTATAACCTCCAAATGCAACAACTAGATCAAAATTATCTTTTCTAGCCGCTCTGACAACAGGGTTTAAAAAAAATAAATTTCTTCCACCCCAAGAATTTTCACTAAGAGCATAAATTTTATCAATATGTTTTGAATAACGAAAAATCTCTGCATTATATTTTTCTGCTAAGACGCAAATTTTTAAAAGAGGATACTTATCTCGAATCATTTCAATAATAGGAAGAAGATTAATGGCATCGCCAAGCCGATTTCTTCTTATAAGTAAGATTTTATTGATTTTTTTAGGGGGTTGTCTTTCCTTTGTAAATCGATTGAGAATGAGAAATAAAACGTGAAAGATAAAATGCCGACATTTTTGCAAATTGTCATTGATAAAATTTTTGATAAGTTTAACCAAGTCTTTTAACTATTTTAAGTTTGTCTGTATATATATCTTAGGCGCCAGTAATTTATAAAGTACCAGTATTTGATTGAATAAAAGATCGCTTTAAAAAAGTGTTTTTTCTCTGATTTCTTGTAAACGATATTATCAGATTTGTATTCCCATTTTGAAAATGCATTTTTCATTTTCCACTTTTTACCTGTATCGATAATTTTTCGGCCTTCATTATCATTTCCAAATAAAATAAATTTTGGTTTTTTAAAGCTTTTTGATGGGGTATTTTTGGCTATTTGTTTTTCAGGATCTTCATCAAATTTAAAACCTGCTAATTTTTCTTTAATATATTTTGACCTAAAAACACAAGGCCTAAGAGAAAATGTTTTGAGGTGGTATGTCTCATAAAGCTTAGGATATTTTTTATTAGAGGTAATATTAAATGTAATGGATACAATATCTTTAATATTTACCTTTCGTTGGAGTTTATAAGCCGGAATAAAGCTTTTTAATAGCCAATCGTCTTCTAGATGAAAAAAGAATTCTGTTTTTACTTGGCCCCAAGCCCAATGGACTGCTTTAGAAAAATTTCCTTTTTTTGGGGTTCTTGAAATAACATTTGGAAAATATTCTTTTGCAATATTGACAATATCTCTTTGTGAGCAATTTTCTTCACCTACAGGGTCAACATTAATAATAATTCTTACATCAAATTGATTTAATAAATTTTTCTTGAATGTTTCAAGACATAACCTCAATATTTCAGGCCTCTTGATCGCTATCACTACAACATCCAATTGATTTTTATTAAATAACATTTTTACTTATTTTCTTTCATCATAAGATCTCTTGATTCTGGCGACTCTAAAGTAATTCTGCCGAGTAAATTATTTCTGTAGTCATTGATAAGCATCGTAGCTGCTTTTCTGGTATCCAATAAACCTTTACTTAGGGATAAGTTTTTTTTCTTAGATATTACTTCTAGTAAATGAATCGAATCAATAATTGCATCATCATGGCTAATTAAATATCTTGATATTAGACACTGAGGATATGCTTCTAGAAGTATAGATCCCAGCTCTTTTGCGATATCTTCTTCATCGTAAGCATTTTTCCCTATTGCATGATTAATGGCTAGAAGATACCCATCTGATGGATGCTTAATTTTAGGCCACATCATACCGGGCGTATCCACTAAGATCATATGATCATTGATTTGATGTCTTTGTTGTTGTTTTGTGACAGCAGGCTCATCTCCAACTTTCGCGATACGTTTATTTAATATAGCGTTCATGATGGTAGATTTTCCTACATTTGGTACGCCCATAATCATCATACGTAACGGTTTGAGTGGCGAATTTCGATGCGGTGCTAATAATTTACAAGCGCTAAGGATTTTTTTTGAGTCTCCGGATTTTTTGCATGAAATAGCAACGGCTTTTGTTTTAGGTATGGCATTAAAAAATTGAATCCATTGATCTGTCATTTTAGGATCTGCCAAATCGGATTTATTAAGCACTTTAAGATGTGCGCGTTGGCGAGCTGCGCCCAGCTCTTTGATAATAGGATTTTGCGATGCACCAGGCATTCTGGCATCTAAGACTTCGATGACTACATCTGTAAATTCCATAGTTTCGGCAGCTTTCTTTTGCGCCGCGACCATGTGTCCTGGAAACCATTGAATACTCATAATCGATCTTTCATTAATTCATCGTCATTTTACTCTGTCATAAGTGATCACGCATACGTTAAACTGATGAAGTTATGGAAGATTTAAAAGACATTAAACCTCAACAGTCGATCGAGCTGCTCAAAGAGCTTCATATTTTGACGCGCGATGGTCGGATGAATCAAGATTCGAGGCGTAAACTAAAGCAGGTTTATCATTTATATCAATTGATCGAGCCTTATTTAGAAAAAGCGCTGGCAGCAAACCCTCACTTTTCATTGGTGGATCATGGTGCCGGAAAATCTTACTTAGGCTTTATTTTGTACGACCTTTTTTTAAAAGAGAAGGGTGGAGAGCTTTATGCCATCGAGCATCGGCCTGACCTTGTTCAGAAGGCAAAAAAATTAGCCGAAACTTTAGGGTTTGAACGCATGCATTTCTTTTTATCCGATATCAAGCATTCTTTGGAAGATATAAGCCTTCCAAACAAAGTGGATGTAGTCACAGCACTCCATGCCTGCGATACCGCCACTGATGATGCCATTTTATTTGGGCTAAAAAAGAAAGCACAATACATTTTAATGATTCCGTGTTGCCAGGCGGAAGTAGCCAAAACCTTAAGGTCTGATAAATCAGAGCAATTAAAACATACCTTATCTGAAATATGGCGACATCCAATTCATACGCGAGAATTTGGAAGCCATCTTACGAATGTATTAAGATGTCTATTGTTAGAAGGTATGGGTTATAAAGTCACTGTCACCGAATTGGTGGGCTGGGAGCATTCCATGAAAAATGAGCTCATCATGGCTGAAAATATTCATCAGCCTAAAAAAATTGCATTAGATCGATTAGAAGAGATTTTAAAAACATGCCATTTAGAAGATTTGAAATCAAGATTTTTACCTGCTATTTAAAAAAGGAGAGTTGTATGCGTTTTGTTTTAAGTTTAATTCTTTTATTAACTATTTCATTAAGTTTTGCGGCGAATAAAACACCAGCCTTTTCAGGCCCTGACTTTTCTGGTGTTTATCAATGTACCGGGCTAGATATGCATGAGGGTGAATATAAAGGCAAAGTGACTTTAAAATTAAAAAAAGAACACAGCCAAGCTCAGTATGGCAGTTATGATTTTTTACTTGAAGTGCCCGGATTTGGTAAATACCCAGGTCATATGGCAGCGAATGGCCTAAGTGCCGCTATGTATTTTGCTCTCGAAAATCAATCGACACATGATTTTGGAACAGGCATTTCACAATTTAGTAAAAATGCAAAAGGCCAATGGCAATTTCATAAGTTTTATTTTGAACCTCAGTTTAAAGGTGGCAACTCAGGATTTGAAGATTGCGTGAAGCAGTAATTTTTAAATTGTGAGCGAAGCATTAAACAGAAAAGATAAAAATCCAGCGATCGAAGCATCAAGACAAGCTCGATTAGAAAGTTTACTGCCCATTGAGTTTTCTGAAGCACTTCCTGTATCGCAAAGAATTGTGGAAATTAAAGAAGCCATTCAAAATCATCAGGTAGTGATTTTGTGCGGCGAAACAGGTTCAGGCAAAACCACACAACTCCCAAAGATATGCCTTGATTTGGGTCGGGGCATTAAAGGCTTCATCGGACATACGCAACCAAGACGTCTTGCAGCGCGATCAGTGTCATCTCGTATTGCATCAGAACTTAAATCTCCCTTAGGTGATGCGGTCGGCTTTAAGATTCGATTCGCAGATAAAGTGTCTCAACAAACACTTATTAAAGTCATGACCGATGGTGTTCTCTTAGCTGAGACTCAAACGGACCCTGATCTTAAAAAATATGACACCATCATTATTGATGAAGCGCATGAACGAAGCCTTAATATTGATTTTCTTTTAGGCTACTTAAAGCGACTCTCATTAAAACGCCCTGATTTAAAAATTATTATTACGAGCGCTACGATTGATGTTGAGGGTTTTTCAAAACACTTTAATAACGCACCCATTATTGAAGTATCAGGCCGCACTTATCCTGTTGAAATTCGTTATCGACCTTTAGAAGTGAAAGACGAAGACGATCAAGAGGAAAAAATTGAGGAAGCTATTCTTGATGTAGTGAAAGATTTCTCAAAAGTAGGAGGCGACACTTTAGTCTTTTTACCAGGTGAAAGAGAAATAAGAGATACCGCTGATTTTTTAAAAAATAAATTACCACCCCATTACGAAGTGCTTCCACTTTTTTCAAGACTTTCCAATGAAGAACAGCAAAAAATATTTAGAGGCTCAAACGGGCGACGCATTATCCTATCCACTAACGTTGCTGAAACTTCTTTAACTGTTCCTGGCATTAAATATGTCATCGATCCAGGCATTGCGAGAGTCAATCGTTATAGTCCAAGAAGCAAAGTTGAGCAGTTGCAAATTGAAAAGATTTCTCAAGCCTCAGCTAAGCAGCGAAGTGGTCGATGCGGACGTGTGTCTGACGGTATTTGTGTGCGCCTTTATTCGGAAGACGATTTTAATGCGAGACCCTTATTTTTAGATCCTGAAATTTATCGATCCTCTTTAGCTTCTGTAATTTTAAAAATGGCATCACTGCATTTAGGTGATGTATCACAATTCCCTTTCATACAGCCACCTAGCCGCAGATTTATTCAAGACGGTTATTTATTATTGCAAGAATTAGGCGCTGTGAATAATCAATATGAGTTAACGCCGATAGGTCGAGATCTTGCCCGTCTTCCTATGGATCCTAGGTTAGGTCGTATGCTGCTTCAGGCAAAAAAAGAAAATGCACTTTCTGAAATTTTAATCATTGTGAGTGCCTTAAGTATTCAAGATCCAAGAGAACGACCTTTGGATAAAAAAGCGGAAAGTGAAGCCGCACAAGTTCGTTTCTTTGATGAGAAATCCGATTTCGTTTCTTATTTAAAACTTTGGGCATTTTTCGATGAAGCGATTCAAATGAAAACTTCACAAAATAATTTAAGAAAACTTTGTCATGCGCACTTTTTATCTTATCTTAGGATGCGTGAATGGCGAGATTTACATGAGCAAATTCGAGATCTCATTTTAGATATGAATTTTAAGATCAATGAGAAGCCTGCTAATTATATTCAAATTCATCGATCGATATTATCTGGGCTTCTAGGTAATATTGGGATCAAAGCACTAGAAGATGATTCTTATGTCGGTGCGCGTAATATTCAATTTCATTTGTCTCCTGGATCCAATATAAAAAGGAGAAAAGCGAAGTGGGTGATGGCGGCTGATTTAGTTGATACCACAAAACTTTATGCAAGAACGGTAGCCGAGATCGATGTTGAATGGATCGAATCTTTAAGTTTGCATTTAGTAGAACATCACCACACCGATCCTTATTGGGATACTAAATTATCAAGAGTTAATGCGCATGAAAGAATTACGCTCTATGGGCTGACCATCGTTCCAAAACGCAATGTGCACTATGGACCTATCAATCCTGAGATTGCACGTGAGATATTTATTAGACAAGGCTTAGTTTCAGGCGGTTATGTTTCTAAAGGATACTTTTGGAAACATAACCAAGATCTTATCAAAGAAGTTGAGCTTTTAGAACATAAAGCAAGACGTCTTGATGTGTTAGTGAATGAAGAAGATCTTTTTGAGTTTTATGATAAAAAAATACCGCAGGGTATTATCAACGGTGATGGATTTGAAGATTGGCGATGTGAGACAGAATTAAAAGACCCACAAGCTTTGTTTCTCACAAAAGCGCTTCTTATGAAGCGTGATGCGAATGAGATTACTGAGATTCAATACCCTGAAACATTAAAAATTGAAAATGTCATCATCCCACTTAAATATCGTTTTGAGCCAGGCCATCCTGATGATGGTGTGACAGCGGTGATTTCTGAAATTGATTTTCATCAGTTAGATCTTAATATTTTACAGTGGTTAGTCCCTGGCATGATCCGCGAAAAACTCAATTGTATTTTTAAATCCTTGCCAAAAAATATTCGAACACAACTTTTGCCATTAACAGATACGGTCACAGAATTTTTAACTCAATACAAAACACATGAGCATTTATTTCAGTCAATTAGCCAATTCATTTTAAAGAAAACCAAAGAGCCATATCTTATTGATGAATTAACTATCGAAAGCCTACCTCGCCATTGTTTTATGAATATTGAAGTGAGAAACCAAAAAAATGAGCTTGTATCACAAGGTCGCGATTTAAATCTTCTTAAAGGATCCATCAAACCCCAAGTCCATGTCAAAAAGAATGATAAGACGAATGCTATCGAGCGATTTAATTTAAAACGTTGGGATTTTGATGAGTTGCCTTATGACATCCTTTTAAATACCCATCAAAAAGAATATAAAGGTTTTGTAGGGTTATCTGATGAAGATGAATCAGTTTCTATTCGTGTCTTTGTATCAGAAGAGGAAGCTAATACATCCCATCGACAAGGAATCTTAAGATTATTAAGTTATGAATTAAAGCCGCAATTAAAACAACTTGAAAAAGATTTAAATCAACTCAAAGAAGCGCAGCTTTTTTTAAGAGATGTCATTGAGCCTGAAGAACTAAGAAGTGATGTCATTGAAATGGTTTTGGATTCAGCTTTGAATTTTGAAAATATCATGCCAAGGACATCCCATGATTTTATTGCACTCATTAAACGCATTAAAAATGTGCTACCTCAAACTATGAAGGCCATCTTAGATACGATTCATATGAGCGCTAGCCATTATCATCAACTTAAGCAATTATTAAAAGCTTTAAGCCCTATACAAAAAAAAGCAGAATCTCTTTTTGTGGGTCGCATGAATTTTTTAATCCATAATGAGTTTATTTTAACGACGCCCTCAAATATATTTGCTCACTTACCTCGATATTTAAAAGCCCTCATTATTCGAATTGAAAAATACGCTACAAGGGCGGATAAAGATGCGTCATCACAAAAAGAAATAGATCGTATTCATCAGTTACTCGATGCGCGTCTTAAGCCTTATACATCTAAAAAAATGACACCACCTCAAGCCTTGAAAGATTTTCAATGGCAGATTGAAGAGCTTCACGTATCATTATTTGCCCAAGATTTAAAAACAGCCTATCCGGTATCGCTTAAACGATTAGAAAAAGCACTCGACGACATTCCTTATTATGTATGAAAGATTTATTTAAAAAAATATTTCGCGAGGAAGTGACTGATGACGATATCAGTATCGATGTCAGTGAATCAGACGGTGTTCGCTCCCTTCATTTTGCGTCCCACGCGATCCAAAGTTCGATGCGCTTAAAAAAACCTTTTCATTTGGAACTTACCTACACAAGAGCCATGATGATGTTCCTTCTTTTTCATGCGCGCCCCCGTAAAATTTTACTGATTGGTTTGGGCGGGGCTTCTATCCCTAAATTCATCCATAAATTTTTACCTGATATGAAATCGATTACAGTTGAGATTCATCGAAAAGTGATCAGTGTCGCGCATCAGATGTTTCATCTACCGCCGAATGACAAATCTTTAAAAGTCATTCATGGAGATGGCATTTCTTATATGAAGGAACATCACCAATCCACGGATGTGCTTATGATTGATGCCTTTGATCCTGATGGTATCCCTCGTAACTTTAGGAGCCTTTCTTTTTTTGATGTATGTAAGGCAACATTACGTGCACATGGTATTTTTGTGATGAATATATGGGCGAGTGATCCCCATTACGATCTTTATATCGATCGCATGCATCGTGTTTTTGAAGGACTTATTTTAGTGATTCCCACAGGTAAACCTGGCAATCAAATTGTACTAGGTTTCAATGATATGCCTCATGAGTTAGATGTGAAGGCATTACGAACAAAAGCCAAGTTATTAGAAAAAACTTACGGGCTCGAATTTTTAGCATTCTTTAATCAGCTAATGCTTCATAATCACCAAGCATCGAATACGATTACAT
>Ga0208381_1000401_pt1 | contig 15413 bp, 12 predicted proteins | sample CryBogCBE13Jul09_FD_184572 | JGI IMG/M metagenome (GOLD analysis project Ga0208381, IMG submission 184572) | Freshwater microbial communities from Crystal Bog, Wisconsin, USA - CBE13Jul09 (SPAdes) (version 2) | ecosystem: Environmental > Aquatic > Freshwater > Lake | place: Crystal Bog...
GTGAGCACCAAGAAATCGCCCTCATCGACCTCCGAGAAGAAGACCCTTTTGCCCAGTGCCATCCGTTGTTTGCGGCTCAATTAAGTTTGGCCCGTTTGGAAACCGACGCCTGGACGCGCATCCCCCGCCTCGACACGCCCGTGGTGGTGATGGACAACGGCGAAGGCTTGGCTGCCGTGGGCGCCGAACGATTGAAGGCGCTGGGTTACACCCGAGTCAGCCTGCTTGAAGGCGGCTTACAAGGCTGGATAAATGACGGCGGCGAGGTTTTCAAAGACGTGAATGTACCGAGCAAATCCTTTGGGGAACTGGTTGAGCATGAGCGCCACACGCCCTCCCTGTCGGCCCCTGAAGTCAAAGCCCTGATCGAGCAAAAAGCCAATGTGGTGGTTCTCGACGCGCGTCGCTTTGACGAGTACCAAACCATGAGCATTCCCAGCGGCATCAGTGTGCCTGGGGCCGAGTTGGTGCTGAGGGCCGCGTCCTTGGCGCCCGACCCCAGCACCCACATTGTGGTCAACTGTGCGGGTCGCACCCGCAGCATCATCGGCACCCAATCTCTGGTCAATGCGGGGCTGCCCAACCGCATCACAGCGCTGAGAAACGGCACGATTGGCTGGACCTTGGCTGGACAAGAACTGGTGCGCGGCGCGCAAGAAAAGTTCAAACCCGTGACCGAAACCGAACGCCAACAAGCCGCCTTGCGCGCCCGCGCCGTGGCTGACCGCGCCGGTGTCAAGCGCGTTTCTTTAGATCAACTCGCGGTTCAAAAGCGAGAAACCACACGCACCACCTATTGCCTCGATGTGCGCACCCCTGAAGAGTTTTTAGCCGCCCACCTGCCCGGCTTTCGCAGCGCGCCAGGGGGCCAGTTGGTGCAAGAGACCGACTTTTCGGCACCCGTTCGCGGTGCGCGTATCGTGCTGTATGACGACGACGGTGTGCGCGCCAATATGAGCGCCTCCTGGTTAGCGCAAATGAATTGGGACGTCGCTGTACTCGACGGCATTGCGTTATCGGAACTCACCGAAGCCGGCCCCGCACCGCTCAGGCGCCCTGTGCCCGCGCCACCTCAAAATGCCATTTCTCCGGCTGAATTGGCGGAAATGGTGTCAATGGTGGGCCAAGTTGACTTGGCCACCGAACAAACCGCGAATTCAAAAGGTTCAGAGGGCTTGCTTCAACCCCTGATTTTGGATTTAGGCACCAGTGCCAATTATGTGAAAGGCCATGTGCCTGGGGCGGCTTGGATTTTGCGCTCTCGCATCGCCCAAGACTTGCGCGCGCTATTGGACACCGCCAAGCCGTTCGAACAAGTGGTGCTGACTTGTGAAACCGGCCTCGTTTCGCCTTATGCGGCACAAGAAGTGGCCCAAATCGCTGGCCTGCCCGTGGCTGTATTGACCGGCGGTAACGCCGCTTGGCGACAAGCTGGCCTCCAAGTGGCACAAGGGGAAACCCTTCTGGTTTCCCCCCGCATCGACCGCTACCGGAGGCCTTATGAAGGCACCGATGCACCCCGTGAGGCGATGCAGGCTTATTTGGATTGGGAATTCGGATTGGTCGAGCAACTCGGTCGTGATGCCAGCCACGGGTTTCGGGTCATTTAATTTCAAGGCCTCCTTTTTTCAAGGCCAATTTGAAGCTGGGATAATCCGGCTCAAGACATTTCACCAATTGAGGATTCCCCATGGCACGTATGGTCAACTGCATCAAACTCGGACAAGAAGCCGAAGGCTTGGACTTTCCGCCCTACCCTGGCGAGTTGGGCAAACGCTTGTGGGAAAGCGTCAGCAAAGAAGCTTGGGCCGCTTGGTTAAAGCACCAAACCATGTTGGTGAATGAAAACCGCCTGAACTTGGCCGACCAACGCGCCCGCCAGTATTTGGCGCGCCAAATGGAAAACCATTTCTTTGGCGGTGGCGCTGATGCGGCTCAGGGCTATGTGCCCCCTCCAAGCGCTTAATTCGCCACGGCTTCATTCACGTCGCCTTCATTTACCCTTTCTTGATCCACTTAGACCTTGATTTTGGCTTCGGGCAGCATTTTCTCGGCGCTTGGGAAGCTTGGAAAAAAGAGCCTGAATCCAGAAAAAAACGGCTGCACCACGTGGCCGTTTTGCCTCGAGCGCCGAGCCAGGCGGAATTAAAAGAACAACTTTTTAGCCACCAACCCCAGGCCTTGAATCAAGCCCTGAATCAAAGCTTGAATCGACCCTTGGCCCAGGCTTTATTGTCCCAATGGTGGGGCTTGCAAGCGGGCTTTCATCGGCTGCAATTTGAGGACCAGCAAGTCATTTTGACGCTGTGCATGGGTCCGCGTCACAAAGTGCTGCGCGAACTGGACTTCCAAGCCGATCTGGTCTTTTGGGACGGTCAAACCGAGGACCTGAAACAGGTGGCCAAGTTGTGCAGCCGTGGCGCGCGACTACTCTGGCCAAAGACAAGCGATTCAAATGATTCAAACGATTCAATCGATTCAATCGCTGCCATCGCTCCTACCGCAGAGCAAAAAACCCGACTCCAAGCCGTTGGTTTTGGGCTGCCAGAGGTGGCCTACGGGGAAACGTGGTCGGTGACTTATGCCCCCCGCTGGGAACCCAGACGCGCGCCACCCCTGGTCAATCCTTGGGGAGAATCGCCGTCGCCAACAGAACCCGTGCTGGTCATCGGCGCGGGGCTTTCAGGCGCCGCTTGCGCCCGCGCTTTGGCCGATCGGGGCTGGTCGGTCACCGTGCTGGACGCGGCGCCTGAACCGGCCACGGTGGGGTCCGGCTTGCCCGTGGGCATTTTTGGCCCGCACTATTCCACAGACGATGGCCGCTTGTCTCAGATCACCCGCCATGGCGTTCGCCACACTTGGCAAGCCGCGCAAAGGGGTTTGCAGAGGGGCATCGACTGGTCACCCACCGGCGTCTTGGAGCATCGGCTACAGGGTCGGGCGGGGGTCAACCCCCTTTCTTCTGAACGTTCCAGCTCCAACTCAACGCTCCCCGAGCACCTGTTCAGTCATGAAGCGACCGAGGCCCAAAAACAAAGCTTGGGCCTTTCGGCAGAGGCCCCCGTGACTTGGCATCCGTATGCCGGTTGGATCAAGCCAGGGCCCTTGGTGCGCGCCTTGTTGAACCACCCCCTGATTGAATTCAGGGGCAATTGCCCGGTGCTGTCTTTGGTCAAAACAGGTCCACAACGCTGGCAAGCGCTGGGCACCCACGACGACCCCAAAGTTCACCCCAAGGTTCACACTTTGGCTGAGGCGCGCTGGGTCATTTTGGCGGGCGGCCCTTTCAGCCCCCGCCTGCTCCCTGAATCCAGCGCCCAAGCCATGGCGTTGGATGCTGTGCGCGGACAAGTGACTTGGGCCAAGACGCAAGACCCAGAGGCTTGGCCCTCTGTTCCGGTCAACGGCCACGGCAGCCTGATTGCCCAAATTCCAACGGCTGCGCCCTTTTCAGCCTCCGAAAAAAACCACCCAATAGGGCCGCCTCAAACAGCTTGGTATGCCGGCGCCACCTTCGACCGCAGCCCGGGTCAACCCGATTGGTCCGGCTTAGAGCACTTGAACCAAGCCACGCCCTTGACGTCGCTGGATACCCAGAAGAATTTAGAAAAATTAAAGTCACTTGTGCCTAGGCTCCCCAGTCTGCCCCATCTGCCTGAGTGGACAGGGGAGACTGAATCGCACGCACCTTTAGATAACAGCCCGGCCCCGATGGGGGAACTCCAAGCCTGGGCCAGCATCCGCTGCACCTCGCCCGACCGTCTGCCTCGGGTAGGCCCGGTTGACTCAGAAAACCAGCCCGGGCTGTGGCTTTGCACGGCCATGGGCGCGCGTGGTTTGAGCTGGGCTTTGCTGTGTGCCGACTTGCTGGGGTCGTGGGCGGCTGGGGAACCATTGCCCCTAGAAATCGCCCACGCGCGGGCCCTCTTAGCTCGCAGAAAATCTATCTAAATTCATTTGGGTTATATAGGGCCAACAAATAAGTATTTTGGATTTGTAAGCAAAGCCCGTACATTGCACCCGATGCAAGATTTAGCGTTTTCATTGGCAGGCCTATTTGTGGGCTTGGTGGTCGGGTTGACGGGCGTGGGTGGTGGCTCGCTCATGACGCCCATCTTGATTTTCTTCTTCGGCATGAAGCCGCACTTGGCCATCGGCACCGATTTGTTGTTTGCCGCGGGCACCAAATTTGGCGGCTCGGTTCAGCTGGCCCGCGCCAAGCGCATTGACTGGCCCGTTGTGGGCCAAATGGCGGTCGGCAGCATTCCGGCCTGCTGCCTCACCCTCTACGCCCTGGACCAATTGGGCGCGACCAGCCCCGAAGTCCAGCACGTCATGACCACCACCTTGGGTGCCGCTTTGATGCTGACGGCCGTGGCCACGCTTTACAAGGCCCTGAAAACAAAGTCCCCCGCTGTTGAAATCCCCTCCGAATCACTCGAACCCACCCAACCCCTGCATCCGGCGCTCCCCATTTTGTTTGGCGCCGCGATTGGCACGTTGGTCACCTTGACCTCGGTCGGCGCTGGCGCCATTGGCGTGCTGGTCTTGATGATGGTCTACCCGCACTTGCCTTTAAAGCGCATCGTGGCCGCCGACATCGCCCACGCCGTTCCTTTGACCTTGGTGGCCGGCTTGGGTCACGCCGGTCTGGGCACGGTAGACTGGCTGCTTTTGGCCAAGTTATTGGCGGGCAGCCTGCCCGGCATCTGGATCGGCGCCCACCTGACCCATCGTTTGCCCGAGCGGGTCGTCAGAAGTTTGCTTTCTTTGGTGCTGGCCTATGCGGGCACCAAATTGCTGGCCATTTAATTGCTTGCCATTTAATTCTTCAATTTTTTCCAAAATGTACCAATACACCGAATTTGATCGGCAATTTGTTCAAAGCCGTGCCGCCCAACACCGCGACCAACTCACCCGCTGGCAAGCCGGCAAACTGAGCGACGACGAGTTTCGTCCCCTGCGCTTGCAAAACGGCTGGTATGTGCAGCGCTATGCGCCCATGTTGCGCGTGGCGGTGCCCTACGGCGAATTGTCCAGCGCCCAACTGCGTGTGCTCGCCACCATCGCCCGCGATTTTGACGCCCCCAGCGCCGACTTGCTGCAACAAGCGATGGCCACGCAAAGCCAAATCGGTCAGCACCTGCCCGCCGGTGCGGTCGGACATGGCAGCGCGCCTCTGCCGACCCACTATGCCCACTTCACGACGCGCCAAAACGTGCAGTTCAACTGGATTCCATTGGACAAATCGGCCGATGTGATGGACCTGTTGGCCAGCGTCAACATGCACGGCATTCAAACCAGTGGCAACTGCATTCGCAACATCACCAGCGACGAGCGCGCCGGTATTGCCCCGGATGAGGTGGCCGATCCACGCCCCTTTGCAGAAATCATGCGCCAGTGGAGCACCTTGCACCCCGAGTTCGCCTTTTTGCCCCGCAAATTCAAAATCGCGATCATTGGCGCCACCGAAGACCGTGCGGCCATCGGTTGGCACGATGTGGGCTTGCAAGTGGTGAAGAACGAGGCCGGCGAATTGGGCTTCAAAATTTGGGTTGGTGGCGGCATGGGCCGCACCCCCCTCATTGGCAGCTTGATTCGCGAATTTTTGCCTTGGCAACAAATTTTGAATTACCTCGAAGCCATCGTTCGCGTCTACAACCGTTTCGGTCGCCGCGACAACATCTACAAAGCCCGCATCAAGATTTTGGTGAAGGCCGAAGGTCAACGTTATTTCGACGAAGTCGAGGCCGAGTTCAAGCAAATTGTGGAGCATGACGGCGGCGTTCACACGATCCCCGAGTCCGAGTTGGCCCGCATCAGCGCGTCTTTTGTGCCGCCACCCCTCAAAGCCGCTCAACAAAATCAAGCCAACCCACCAAGCGCCGAAGCGACGGAGCAAGCCCTGCGCCAAGCAGCAGATGCCGAGCCTTTGTTTGCCCGCTGGTTGGCTCGCAATGTGGCGGCCCACAAGAACCCCGCACTGCGAGCCGTCACGCTGTCTTTCAAACGGCTGGGTCAATACCCCGGTGACGCCAGCGCCGATCAGCTGAACCAACTGGCCGACCTGGTCGACCGATTCAGCGCCGGTGAGGCCCGCGTCACCCACGATCAAAACATCTTGCTGCCTTGGGTCGCCGCGGCTGATTTGCAAGCGCTTTACCAAGCCGCCAAAGCCGCCGGCTTGGCCAGCCCCAATGTGCATTTGTTGAGCGACATGATTGCCTGCCCCGGTGGTGACTTTTGTGCTTTGGCCAATGCCCGTTCGCTGCCGATTGCACAGGCCATCACCGAGCGCTACCAAGATTTGGACGAGCTCGACGACTTGGGTGAAATCGACCTGCACATCAGTGGCTGCATCAACTCTTGCGGGCACCACCACAGCGGCCACATTGGGATTTTGGGTGTCGACAAAGACGGTAAGGAGTGGTACCAGGTCACCTTGGGCGGCTCTGACGGATCGGATTTGAGTGGTGCCGCTGTGCCGGGTAAGGTGGTCGGCCCCTCCTTTGCCAGCGACGAAGTGCCCGACGTGTTGGAAGCCATTTTGAACACCTACCGCGACCAACGGGCGCACGGTGAGAACTTCATCTCCACCCTTCGCCGCGTGGGCCACGAGCCGTTCAAGACCGCTGCCAATGGCGCACGCCATTCAACCGGACGAAGCACGACCCACAGTGCGTCTGCCTCGGTTTAACGCTTTCCAGAATTCAAGCTCATCGATTCAAATTCACCGATTCACCCTGCGATTCTTTGCCATGAAAATTTTGACTGCCAACTTGCCTGAACCGGACGCCGGCGTTCTGAGTTTGCCCAACGATGCGGATCCGCGCGAAGCCTCACTCGAGGGCATCCACCGAGTGGATTTGCACTTCCCCAAATTCACCGATGGCCGCGCTTACAGCCAAGCCTTTTGGCTGCGCCGTCGCCTGGGTTTTAAAGGCGAAATTCGCGCCACTGGTGACGTGCTGATTGACCAGTTGGTGCAAATGAGCCGCTGTGGTTTTAACGTGGCGGTTCTCAAGGCCGGGGTGGATGCCACCGACGCACAAGCCCAATTTGACCGCTACGCCCGCTTTTACCAAGCCGATGCGTCGAACCCTCAGGCCATTTTTTCCTGATTGCCCCTCAAAAAGCAACTATGTCAGCCATCTCTCTTTATGCCCATCAGGCCTCCCAAGACTTTGAACAAAAAGTTCAAAACAGCCTGGCTTTACTCAAATCCGCCCTCACCGACTTCAGCCGCGACGGCGGCTTGGTGACCCAAGCCTCCAGCTTGGGGGTGGAGGACATGGTCATCACCGAACTCTTAAAGCAAGCGGGCTGGCTGGGCCACCCCGCCTTGAGCGTCTTTGTTCTGGAAACTGGCAAGCTCCACCCTGAAACCTTGGCCTTGATGGCCCGTTTAGAAGCCCATTACGGCGTCCCACTCTCGGTCTACCGTCCTGATTCACAGGCAGCGGCCGACTTCGTGGCAAAAAACGGCGAAGAGGCGATGTACCAAAGCATCGAGCTGCGCAAAGCCTGCTGCGACATTCGCAAAATGAAACCCTTGGCCCAAGCCTTGGCCGGCAAGAAAGCCTGGATTGCCGGCCTGCGCCGCGAACAATCCGAAGCCCGCGCCGAAGTCCCCGACATCGACACCAGCGACACCCAAAGTGGCCGCGCCAAGATCAACCCCTTGGCCAACTGGACACAAGGGGATGTCTGGCACTTCATTGAGCGCCACAACGTGCCCTACAACCCGCTGCACGATGCGTTTTTCCCCAGCATCGGCTGCGCGCCTTGCACGAGGTCCGTCACCCTGGGTGAAGACTTCCGCAGCGGCCGCTGGTGGTGGGAACAAGCCTCTGCCAAAGAATGCGGCTTGCACGTGGCAAGCGTCATTCCCATCCAAGCGGCGAACTGATCACGGCCCCCCGACCCCCGACTCCCCTATGACTGACCTTTCTGAAATGAACGAACTGACTGTTCACAAACTGAGCACCGCCCATCTGGATGCGCTCGAAGAAGAAACCATCTTCATCCTGCGCGAAGTGGCTGCGGCTTTCGAGCGCCCAGCCCTGCTGTTTTCTGGCGGCAAAGACTCGCTGGTGATGTTGAAGTGCGCTGAAAAAGCCTTTGGCATTGGCCGCATTCCCTACCCGCTGTTGATGATTGACACCGGTCATAACTTCCCGGAAGTGACCGATTTCCGCGACGCCCGCGCACAGGAATTGCAAGCCGAATTGATCGTTCGCAACGTCGAAGACTCGATGAAGCGGGGCACCGTGCGATTGGCGCATCCCGGCGAATCTCGCAACGTGCACCAATCGGTCACGCTGCTCGAAGCCATCGAAGAATTCCGCTTTGATGCCCTGATTGGCGGCGCCCGTCGCGATGAAGAAAAAGCCCGCGCCAAAGAGCGCATTTTTTCGCACCGCGACAGCTTTGGCCAATGGCAGCCCAAGGCGCAGCGCCCCGAGTTGTGGACGCTGTTCAACACCCGCTTGGCCCCGGGTGAGCACTTCCGCGTGTTCCCCATCAGCAACTGGACCGAGCTGGACGTTTGGCAGTACATCGACCGCGAGCAAATTGCCTTGCCCTCGCTTTATTACACGCACCAACGCCAAGTGGTCGACCGCCGTGGCCTTTTGGTGCCGGTGACCGAACTCACCCCAGCCAAAGACGGCGAAACCGTGCAACTGCGCGACGTGCGTTTCCGCACCGTCGGTGACATCACCTGCACCTGCCCGGTTGAAAGCACCGCCGCCACGCCCGCTGACATCGTGATTGAAACCCTGGCCGCCGACGTGAGCGAACGCGGCGCCACCCGCATGGACGACAAAACCTCCGACGCCTCCATGGAAAAACGCAAGAAGGACGGTTACTTCTGATGAACACCCCAACCCCTTTGAACACCACTGAACTGAAGCCTGCCCTGCGCTTCATCACCTGCGGCTCGGTTGACGATGGCAAAAGCACGCTCATTGGCCGCTTGCTGGTCGACAGCAAAGCCGTGCTGCAAGACCACTTGGCGGGCGTGCAACGCCAAGGCGAAACCGACCTCGCGCTGTTGACCGACGGCTTGTCGGCCGAGCGAGAGCAAGGCATCACCATTGACGTGGCTTACCGTTATTTCTCAACTGAAACGCGCAAGTTCATCATTGGCGATGCCCCTGGCCACGAACAATACACCCGCAACATGGTGACCGCGGCCAGCAGTGCCGACGCCGCCGTGGTGCTGGTTGATGCCACCAAATTAGATTGGCAAAACCCCCACTTGGAACTGCTGGTGCAAACGCGCCGACACAGCCTCTTGGTCAATTTGCTGCGCGTCACCTCGCTGGTTTTTGCCGTCAACAAATTGGACGCTGTGGCCGACCCGGCGTTGGCTTACGCCAACATCAGCGGCGCATTGCAGCGCTTTGCAAAAGCCGCCCACATCGATGTGCGCGCAACGATTCCGGTCTCGGCCCTCAAAGGCTGGAACGTGGTGGATGCCCAGCCCGATTGGTGCGGCTACCAAGGCCCCAGCTTGCTCGAGTTGCTGGAACAACTGCCCGTTACCCAAGCCGATGTGGAGCAACCCTTTGCCTTCCCTGTGCAGTGGGTCGAAAAGTTTTCAAGTTCTGCCGACACCAGCCAAGGTCGTCGGGTTTTTTGGGGCCGAGTCGCGGCGGGTTCGGTCAAACCCGGCCAAAGCATCAGCGTCTTGCCCAGCGGGCAGACCGCCGTCGTCGCCCAGGTTTTGGACCACGCGCGCCAACCCGCTGACATCGAAGCCGGCCACAGTGCCGGCATCGTCCTCGACCGCGAGGTCGACGTGTCGCGGGGCGACTGGTTGTTAGAGCCGGGCAAACTGCAAGCCGAGCGCCAACTTTTGGCCACCGTCGCTTGGATGGACGACGAACCCTTGGTGCCCGGTCGCGTCTATTGGGCGTTACACGGCCACCGTTGGGTCAAGGCCAAGGTAAGCCGCATCGTGCACCAACTCAACGTCAACACCTTGGCCGAGGAAGCCGCCAGCCAATTGGCCCCCAACACGATTGGACACATTGAACTGGCGTTCCAAGAACCCTTGGCCACCTTGCCTTTTGCCCAAGCCCGCTCGCTGGGCGCGATGATTTTGGTGGACACCGCCAGCCACAAAACCTCGGGCGCCGTGTTGGTTCTGAAAAGCCAATAAAATCAAGCGTTTTGCGACCCCCCTAGTCCTTCTTTAAAAACCATGACCCACGTCGTTTCTGAAAACTGTATCCAATGTAAATTCACCGACTGCGTGGATGTGTGCCCCGTGGATTGCTTCCGCGAAGGCCCCAATATGTTGGTGATCGACCCCGATGAATGCATCGATTGCGCGGTCTGCATTCCTGAATGCCCCGCCAACGCCATTTACGCCGAGGAAGACTTGCCCAAGGACCAATTGGCCTTCATCAAGTTGAACGCTGAATTGGCCCACGCCAGCGGTTGGAAGAGCATCACCAAGCGCAAGCCCGCGCCGGCCGATGCCGACGATTGGTTGAACAAACCCGGCAAACTGGCGAACCTGATTCGTTAAGCCAACCCTTTAAGGCCACCCCATTTTTAAGGCCCTCTCATGCCCGCAGTTGAGACCGATGCCCTGGTGATTGGGGCCGGCCCGGCGGGCTTGTTTCAGGTCTTTCAATTGGGGCTACAAGGCATTCGCTGCCTCGTGGTCGATGTGCTGCCCCAAGCCGGGGGGCAATGCGCGGCGCTCTACCCCGACAAACCCATTTACGACATCCCCGCCCTGCCCTGCGTCTCGGGTTTGGAGTTGACGCAGCGCTTGTTGGAACAAATAAAACCGTTTGCACCGCAGTTTCATTTTGGACACGAGGTGGTGGGTCTGACGCGCTGCAATGACGCCACTGAAAGCGCTCATCACGCTTGGACCGTCAGCACCCGCGGGCCTGATGCAGCAGGCCCTGTCTTCAAAGCCCGAACGGTGTTCATTGCCGCCGGTGTGGGCGCCTTTGTGCCCCGGACTTTGAAGTTAGAGGGTGAAGCGGGCTTCGATGCCCAGCACCTTCATACCGCAGCGATTGGCAAACTCAGCCGATTCAAAAACGCCCGTTGCGTGGTCATCGGCAACGAAGGTCTGGCCGTCGCCACAGCCATCACGTTGGCGCAAAGCCCCGTCCAGAGCGTGAGCTTGGTGCACCGCAAAGACGAATTTGAGGCCACTGCAGCTGAATTGAAGACCTTGGCGTCCCTGCGTGAGAGCGGGCAAATTCAAGTGGTGCTCGGACAGCCGATTGCCCTCGAAGCCCACCAGCTGCGGGTCGCGAAAGCCGACGACACCGAGGTCGTTTTGCCCTTGAACGATTTGTTTGTCTGCTTGGGCCTGTCGCCCCGACTCGGCCCGTTGACCGATTGGGGCCTTTCGATGCGCAAACGCCAGATCACGGTGGACCCCGCCAGCATGGCCACCAATCTGGAAGGCATTTATGCCATTGGCGACATCAATGATTACCCCGGCAAACGCAAGCTGATCGTTTGCGCCTTCCACGAAGCCACTTTGGCCGCCTTCGCTGCGGCAGCCAGGGTGTTCCCAGATCAAACCGTGCGACTGGAATACACCACCAGCAGCCGTTTACTCCAATCGCGTTTAGGGGTTTAAGCTTTTTTGCTTGACCCCCCACTTCACCAGCGCTTTTTTTGCCCTGATTTTTTCTGCTCGGCCTTGGCCTGTGCAAACGCCTCTTTGCGAACGGTGCGCTCGGCGTCTAGTTCTTCTCCAACGGCCAGCCATTGGGCAAATTCTGCCGGCGTTTCAAGGGAAATTCGGCCCAACGTACCCGAACGGAAATCATGGATAGCGGCTTCGGCTGCTTTCTGCATGTCCACCCGACCGCCTGACAGCAAGCCGCCTCGGCCTTTGCCAATGTGGGTCAACAAGGCCTCATCCTCCAAGGCCATCAAAGCCTCGAGGTGATCGAGTTTGTAGCGCGCTTGCAGGGCTTGCGGGTAATGGGTTTTCAGGTAATCCAAAAGGACCAAAGCCACTTCGATGTCATCGAAGGCGTTGCGGCCAATCGCCCCGCTGGCGGCCAAATTGAAGCCGGTTTGCGCCACGATGATGCGCGGCCACAAGACGCCAGGCGTGTCGTAAAGGTAAAAAGCGTCGGTCAAGGCATAACGCATTTCTTGTTTGGTAACGCCCGCTTCATCCGCGGCTTTGGCGGCGGTTTTGCCGACCATGCGGTTAATCAAGGTGCTTTTGCCCACATTCGGAATGCCGCAAATGAGCACGCGCATGGGCTTGGTCAAACTCTCGCCGCGGGTCGGGGCCAGGCGTCTGCAAGCGTCTAGCAACGTCTTCACCGGCGCTTGGTGTTTGGCGTCCAGCGCAATGGCGTGGGTTTGGTCTTGGGCTTGGTAATGCGCCAACCAGGCCTCGGTTTGGAGCGGGTCGGCCAGGTCTTGCTTGCCCAACAGCTTGAGCTTGGGCTTGGCTTGGGTCAAATCGGCCAACATGGGGTTGGCACTGGACCCGGGCAACCGGGCGTCAAGCATTTCGATCACCACATCCACGGCTTTGACCCGCTCGGCAATGGCCTGTCTGGTCAGGTGCATGTGGCCGGGGAACCATTGAATTGCCATGCTTAAAACCCGATGGTCATGAACAGCCTCTCAAAGGCCCAATCGGGCTTCAGAAACATAGGCTTGGCGGAAGTCTTCAAACGACTCGTCTTCGGCCAACTCAATGGCGGTCTGGTCTTGCAGCGATTTTTGGCTCGCCGCGTCCAACCGAGCTTGCTGCTCAGTCCCCCAAGGCAGCGCCATCAAGCGGGCCTGGGTGTTAGCGGATTGCAACAAACCGAAATGCAAGAAGCTGTTTTCGTGGTGCTCTTTCAATGCGGCCAACACGCGGGCAGAAGGCGTCAAATCGGGGTGTTGTAAACGCTGCTCGGCCATGTCCAGGGCCTCGGAGTAAGCGTGGCTTTGGTGAGCGGCATCGAGCGCCAGGGCGACCGGTCGGCATTGGGCCAACAGCTCGGCGCCCCAACTTTGCAGGGTCACTTCTGCCCCATCGCGTTTCAACAACAAGCCCGGTTGGCGGCCTGCAGAGGCCGTTTGGTGCTGGTTGTATTGAATTTCGGCGACCTCGGCAGGCGTATCGGTCGGGCTGTTGGTGACCAAGCAATGGAGCAAAAATACATCCAAGAAGCGCATGGTTTGGGCGTTGATGCCGAGTTCTTCAAACGGGTCCAAGTCCATCAAACGCACTTCAACGTATTCCACCCCGCGCTCGCGCAAGGCGTGCAAGGGGCGCTCACCTGTGTGGATGGTGCGCTTGGGGCGGATGGTGCCGTAAAACTCGTTTTCGATTTGCAGCAAGGTGTCGGAGAGCTGGTTGTAGTCACCGCCGGGGTTGCGAATGCCAATCGCCTCATAGGCCGGATAAGGTTGGACCAAGGCCTCGTGAAGCGAGGCCGCGTAGCCCTCTAAGCTGTTGTAGCTGACGGCCAAGCTGGCTTGCGCATCACTTTGATAACCGAGCCGACCCATGCGCAACGAAGTGGCATAGGGCAAATACAGGGCTTTGGGACTGAGTTTTTGCAAACCGTGTTTGCGGCCCGTGACAAAGGTGGGCGACAAAACCGGCGAGGCGCCAAACAAGTACAACAACAAAAAAGCTTGGCGGCGGAAGTTGCGAATCAACCCGAAATAATCTTCACTGCGCAGACCCGGCAAAGACCAGTTGTAGTGAATGCCCGAAATGGTTTGCATGCGGCGCCCATAACGGTGGCCCAAACCCATGCGGTAAACGCTTTTGGCTCGGCCCACATGCGACGAGCCGTAGCGTCCAATGGGAATGGTTTCGTCAGCTGGCAAATCGCAGGGCATGCTCGATACCCACAACATTTCTTTGCCCTCTTTGGCCAAATTGCGGTAAACGTATTGGTGCAATTGCTGCAGCTCATCGACGCAATCTTCCACACGCACATGCGCGCCTGTGACCAATTCCAGCTGGGATTCGCTGAAGTCGGTGGTGATGCTGGGGTGGGTCAGCGCCGCGCCCAAAGACAGGGGATGCGGGGTCAGCGCCAGTTGGCCGTTGGGCAGCGCACGCAGGCTTTCTTTTTCGACGCCACGGCGAATTTCCCCCAGACGGGCGGGGGAAAGTGCATCCAGGCGAAGGTTTGAATCAGGCATTTTTTGTCTCGAAATTGGCAGCAGTGTAAAAGGGCTTCGTGACGCTTGCGTGAGCAGGTGTTACATGCCCTTAGAACTCAAACGCTTTTAGAGCCTTTGGCATGCGCTTAAAGCAATAAAAGCCGACTCAAACCAAGTGACCCAAACGCCAAAGGCTGGTCAGCTCAGCCGAGCGCGCCGCGTAAAGGGGGTCGGTCGGGTCCATGGCTTTGGGGTGTTTGGCGCGGGTGTCCATCCGCCCCAAAACCTGCAAACCGCCTGCTGCTATCCAACCGAGCAAGGCTTCGCGGGTGCGCAAACCCAGGTGTTCGGCCAAGTCAGAAAGAATCAACCAAGCCTCGCCATGCGGGCTCAAATGGGCTTTGGCTTGGGCCAAAAAGCCTTTCAACATCTGACTGTTGAAGTCGTAAATGGCGCCTTCAATGGGCGAACTGGGTTTGCCGGGCAGCCAAGGCGGGTTGCAAACGATCAGGTCGGCTTGCAGGGGCGCGGCGGGATGAAGGGAGGCAAAAGCCGGTGAAGCCCTGAAGGGAGAATCAGAGGCCATCGCCTCGACGTCGGGGAACAAATTGGCCGCCAGCAAGGTAACAGCGCCCGAGCAACGCAAGCGCTGCAAGTTGTCCGCAGCGCACGCCAGCGCACGGGGGTCAAGGTCGGTGGCGATGATGTGTTGCACGCCACGCCGGGCCAATACCGCCGACAAAACGCCGGTGCCCACCCCAATGTCAAAGGCGCGCAGTGAACGGGCACCCTCAGGCAAAGAGGGTAAAACCGGCAATGGGGCATCCGCCACCAAGTCAATGTACTCGCCACGAATGGGCGAAAACACACCGTAATGCGGATAGATGCGGTTATTGGGTCCTGGGTTCAAGGCCGGAATTTCAACGCCTTGACGGCGCCACTCATAAGCCCCGATCAAGCCCTGTAATTCACGCAGCGACACCAAGTGATCTGTGGACTCAGAAGCCCCAGCGGCTGTTTTGGATTGAGAGGGCGAGCCCCAAGCCTGCTGCACCGCGGCTTTGATGTCGGGCGCGCGGCGCAAGGGGATTTCCCAATCGGAGGTCAAGGGCACCAACAAGCGGCCCAAAATCTGGGCTCGCTGCGCGGTGGCTTGTCGGTAAAGGTGAAAGGCATGGGGAAAGACAGGGGCAGAAGCGGGCGAGAAAGCCTCGGCGTTGTCTGACGAGGTGGCCGTTGCCGCTGGCGCTTTTTTCTTGACCGGCTTTTTCGATTTTTCAGCGCGCGCC
>Ga0208381_1000402_pt1 | contig 15409 bp, 11 predicted proteins | sample CryBogCBE13Jul09_FD_184572 | JGI IMG/M metagenome (GOLD analysis project Ga0208381, IMG submission 184572) | Freshwater microbial communities from Crystal Bog, Wisconsin, USA - CBE13Jul09 (SPAdes) (version 2) | ecosystem: Environmental > Aquatic > Freshwater > Lake | place: Crystal Bog...
AAGGATTAATACCTATTTTTTGTGCGTTGCAATAATGTGAATGGATTTGTTTTTGGTAACGGCCCTGTAACCATGCGGGTTGGCGGGCAGGTGCTTGGATGCCGTTAAAAATTCCATGTTTGAAAATGGCAAGTGGCCCCCTATACTCGGCCGCCATGCGAAACCTCTTTTTGTTGTTTTTTTGCACACTCCTTGGGTGTTCGGGTTCTTTGAACGACCCCAACCCGGTGGGGTTGTCTTCACAAAATGTGCTTTTCAAAGGGTATACCGAACGCCCCAAGCATTTGGACCCGGCCCTGTCCTACACCGAGCCCGAATGGGATTTGATTGGTGAAATCTACGAGCCCCCGCTGCATTACCACCACCTGAAACGCCCTTTGGTGCTGGAGCCCTTAACGCTCACCAGCATGCCCAAAATCACCCATGCCGGGGGCAAGGTGGTTTATGAAATGACGTTGAAGCCGGGCATCCTTTACCAGCCACACCCCGCCCTGGCCAAAGACGCCAAGGGGGAGTTGCCTTACAAAAACATCCGGGCCGAAGAAGTCAAAGCCATGCAAGGTTTTGAAGACTTCAAAGAACTGGGCACCCGTGAGTTGGTGGCGGCCGATTACGTCAACCAGATCAAGCGTTTGGCTTTGCCCAACTTGGGCAAACCCGCTGCGGTATTGAGTTTGATGGCCGAACACATTGAAGGCTTGGACGAGCTGGCCAAAAAGTTGGCCGAGCGCTTCAAAAAGGGCGAACCCATCGACTTGACCCAAGAGTCCCTTGCCGGCGCTCAAGTGGTGGACAAATACACCTGGCGCGTCACCTTGGTGGATGAATATCCGCAGTTCAGTTATTGGTTGACCACGCCCTTTTTTGCGCCCGTGCCACCAGAAGCCGACGCTTTTTATGCCTTGCCAGGCATGGCCGCGCACAACTTCAAGTTGGACTGGCAGCCCTTGGGCACCAGCGCGTTTTACTTGGCTCACAACGACCCAAATCGGGAAATGGTGCTCAAGAAAAATCCGAATTTTCACGAAGAGTTTTACCCATCAGAAGGCAACCCGGGGGATGCCGAGGCGGGCTTCTTGAAACACGCTGGCAAGCGTTTGCCCATGCTGGACGGCGTGGTGCTGAAGCTGGAAAAAGAGTCGGCGCCTTTTTGGAATAAATTTTTGCAGGGCTACTACGAGTTGACCCCGCCATCCGGCAAATCGCGCGAAGATTCGGATTCATTTGACCAAGCCTTTCGGGTCACCGAGGAAGGGCAAATTGACCTTTCTGCCGAGATGGAAAAGCGCGGCGTCAAGTTGATTGACCGCACCCGCATGTCCATTTGGTACATGGGCTTTAATTGGCTCGATCCCGTGGTGGGCGGCCCGCAAAACAAAGCCTTGCGCCAGGCCATTTCGATCGCCTTGGACTGGGATGAGTTCATTTCGATTTTCTTGAATGGCTCCGGCCAAGCCTCGCAAGGCCCTGTGCCGCCGGGGATGTTTGGGTATGTGGGAGGCGAGAAGGGCGTGAATCCGGTGGTGTCTCGCTGGAACGCGCAGCGCCAAAGGGCCGAGCACCGCTCGTTGGACGAAGCCAAAAAGTTGCTGGCTCAGGCGGGCTATCCCAACGGCCGCAACGCCAAAACGGGTGAAATCCTGACGCTCTATTTCGACAGTGGTAACGGGGGCCCCGAGTACAAATCTCGCTTCGATTGGTACCGTGCGCAGTTCGCCAAACTCGGCATCGAGTTGGTGATTCGGGTCAACGATTACAACCGTTTCCAAGACAAGGTTCAAAAAGGCAGCGCTCAAATTTTCGAGTGGGGCTGGAACGCCGATTACCCCGACCCGGAAAACTTTTTGTTCTTGCTCTACGGCCCCAACAGCCGCAAAGAATTCGGCGGCGAAAACACCGTGAACTACAAAAACCCCGAGGTCGACCGCTTGTTTGTTCAGATGAAATCCATGCCCAATGGCCCCGAGCGCCAAGCCGTGATGGACCGCATGGTCAGCCTCATTCGTGAAGACGCGCCTTGGGCCTTTGCCTACCATGACAAGCGCTACGGCTTGCGCATGGGTTGGGTGGACCCGATGCGGCCCAACCCGATGACGCACGATTTGCTGAAGTACACCAGTTTGGAGCCCGCCGGCCGTTTGGCCTACCAAGCCCAGTGGAACCGACCCTTGTTGTGGCCTTTGGCCTTGGTCGCTGCCCTGGTGCTGGGCTTGGCCCTTTTGGTGCGAAAAGTTTGGCGCGGCCGTCAAAACCAAACCGCCGTTGAGGTGCCCCATGTTTAATTATTTATTGCGTCGTATTTTGTACGCCGTGCCGATTTTGATTGGCGTCAACCTCATCACGTTTGCGCTTTTTTTTATGGTCAACACGCCCGACGACATGGCGCGTTTGAACCTGGGCAACAAGCGCGTCACGGCCGAAGCGATTGAGCGCTGGAAGGTCCAACACGGCTACGACAAACCCCTGTTTGTGAATCCGGATGCCCAAGGCCTTGGCCAAGTGACAGACACCTTGTTTGTGCAAAAGTCTTTGAAGCTGTTCACCTTTGACTTTGAGGCGGGCGACGATGGCCGCGACATTGGCCGCGAAATCAGCCACCGCATGGGGCCGAGCATGGCGGTGGCCATCCCCACGTTTTTTGTGGGGCTCTTGGTTTATGTGTCGATGGCGTTGGCCTTCATGTTGATCCGCGGCGGCGCGGCTGAGTTGTGGGGGCTGGTGGCGCTGATTGCGATGATGTCGATTTCTAGCTTGTTCTTTGTGATTGGCGGCCAGTTCTTTGTCGGCAAGTTGTGGCACTGGGCGCCCATTTCTGGTTGGGGCGACGGGGTCTCGGCCTTGAAGTTCATCTTGGTGCCGGTGTTGGTCGGCGTGTTGGCCAGCGTGGGCGAGTCGGTGCGTTTTTACCGCACTTTGTTTTTAGAAGAATCGGGCCGCGACTACGTGCGCACCGCCCGGGCCAAGGGCTTGTCGGCGGGCCGCGTCTTGTTCAAACACATCTTGCGCAACAGCGCCATTCCGATTTTGACGGGCGTGGTGGTGGTCTTGCCGCGCTTGTTTTTGGGCAGCTTGATCATTGAATCTTTCTTTGGCATTCCCGGTTTGGGCAGCTACACGATTGATGCCATTCAGTCGCAAGACTTTGCCGTCGTTCGATCGATGGTGTTTTTAGGTTCGTTCTTGTACATCGTGGGTTTGATCCTGACCGATCTTTCTTATGCGGTGGCCGACCCCAGGGTGAAGTTGTCATGAGGCCCGTTTTCTTGATCAGCGATTTGCTGTTTTTTGCCCTGATTGCCACCTTGGCGGTGTATGCCTTGAGCTTGCGCCACAAGCCTTCTGACCGCGCCGCTTGGGGGCGCGTGTTCTCGAGCAGCGTGGGCAAGTGGTCGAGCATTCTGTTGGTGTTTTTTGTCTTGATCGGTACGGTCGATTCACTGCACTACCAAGTCAACAAAGACCCCGAGGTTTTGTCGGCACTGGACACCTTGCTCAGTCCGCTGCGATTGGCCAAAGAAAAAACCTACTCAGCGCCCTTGGCCGACACCTTGTACGTCAAAGAAAACGTGGTGCAGCCCGACGGCACCGTGAAGCGCGAGGCACCGCCCTTAAAGCACCGCCATTTGATGGGCACCAACAAGGTGGGACAAGATGTTTTTTACCTGGCCATCAAAGGCATTCGAACCGGCCTGATGATTGGCATGCTGACGACGCTCATCACCTTGCCGTTTGCGATTGGCCTGGGCCTCTCGGCCGGTTATTTTGGCGGCCGCATTGACGACGCGATTCAATACATCTACACCACCCTCAACTCAATTCCAAGCGTCTTGTTGATCGCGGCCACGGTGCTGGTGGTCGATGTGCAAATAGAGCGCTATGCAGACAAAATTGGCAGCGCAGCCGAGCGGGCCGATTACCGTTTGCTGGCGCTGTGCGCCATTTTGGGCTTGACCCAGTGGACCGGTTTGGCACGTTTGCTGCGGGCAGAAACCTTGAAGCTGCGCGAGCTGGAATACATTCAAGCGGCCAAGGCGTTTCAGGTCAACGTGGCGCGCATCTTGATGCGCCATGTGCTGCCGAACGTGGGGCATTTGATTCTGATTACGGTGGTGTTGGACTTCTCCGGCCTCGTGCTGGCCGAGGCGGTGTTGTCTTATGTGGGCGCCGGTGTTGACCCCAGCACGCCGAGTTGGGGCAGCATGATCAACGGCGCGCGCTTGGAATTGGCCCGCGAACCCTTGGTGTGGTGGCAACTCGTGACGGCCTTTGTCTTCATGTTTGGCTTGGTGATGTCGGCCAATTTATTCGCCGACCAAGTGCGCGATGCGTTTGACCCGAGGGCCAGCTCATGAGTGAGACGAACATGAAAAATGCCCAGCTGATTTTGAGCGATCTGCGCATCGCCTTTGGCAAGAGCACTGCCGCGCCTGAAAGCCTGCCGGTGGCGCTGGATGGGGTTTCTCTGACGTTGTCGCCAGGCCGTTGTTTGGCCTTGTTGGGGGAGTCGGGCAGTGGGAAATCGCTGACCGCCTTGGCCTTGATGCGTTTGTTGCCCGACAACGCCCGTGTGCTGAGTGGCTCGGCCTTGCTCGACGGGGTGAACCTCTTGGCCTTGCCCGAGAGTGAGATGCAGCAGGTGCGGGGTCAAAAACTGGGCATGATTTTCCAGGAGCCCATGACGAGTTTGAACCCCATCATGAGCGTGGGCGAGCAAATCGCGGAAGCCTTGCGGGCCGCTCATTTGACGGCCGAACCCGAGAAAATTAAAAGCCTTTTGGTCGAGGTGGGTTTGCCCCCCGAGCGCGCCGACGCCTATCCCTTCCAGATGTCGGGTGGCCAGCGGCAGCGCGCATTGATCGCCATGATGCTGGCCGGCAACCCCCGTTTCTTGATCGCGGATGAGCCAACCACCGCCTTGGATGTGGTCGTGCAAGCGCAAATTTTGAAACTGATTTCGCGCATTCAGCGCGAGCGCGGCATGGGCTTGCTGCTGATTACCCACGACATTGCGGTCGCTGCTGAAATGGCCGACGACTTGGCGGTCGCCTACGCCGGGCAGGTGGTGGAGTCAGGCCCTGCGGCTGAAATTTTGCAACACCCCCGCCATCCCTACACGCGCGCCCTGCTGGGGGTGCAAGAAGGCTTGGAGCAACGCGGCCAACGCTTGGTGGCGATTGCAGGCAGTGTGCCCATGGCCGCACCGCCTCAACCCGGCCCGGGTGCCTGCCGTTTCGCCCCGCGTTGCGACAACGTGCAAGCGGCTTGTCGTGAAGCGGCGCCGGCTTTGCAGCCGACGGAAGCCGTCTCGGGTTCGGTGCGTTGTTTCTTCCCGGTGGGGGCCAGTGCTTTGCACGCCCACACCCGCTTGAATTCCTCGACCCAGAGCCCTTCAACAAGCGCTCAAGCCACCGAACCCAAACCCGTGCTGGAGGCAAAAAACCTCTTGATCGGTTACCCCATTCGAAAAGGATTGTTGCGTCGCACGGTGGGCCAAACGGTGACCGTTAACCAAGTCTCGCTTCAGATCGCAGCGGGCGAAACCTTGGCGTTGGTGGGGGAATCCGGCTGTGGCAAAACGACCGTCGCCCGCACCTTGCTGCAGTTGCAGCGCCAAACCTCGGGTGAAGTGGTGTTGGACGGGCAAGTGGTGGACGGCAGCCGCGCCGTCGATTTGCAACGCCTGCGCCAAAGCGTGCAAATTGTGTTTCAAGACCCGTATGCCTCGCTGAATCCGCGGCGCAGCGTCGGCGAAATTTTAGAAGAAGGCCTCATCAGTTTGTGTCCTGAAGTGGGCGCCACAGAACGACAAGAACGGGTCAAACAATTGATTCAGCAAGTCGGGCTCGACCCGCAAGCCTTGCAGCGTTACCCACACGCTTTTTCAGGCGGTCAGCGCCAACGCATCGCCATTGCGCGGGCCTTGGCGGTGCGGCCTCGGGTTTTGATTTGTGACGAGCCCACCAGCGCCTTGGACATCTCGGTGCAAGCGCAAATTTTGAATTTGCTGAAAGACTTGCAACAAGAATACGGCCTGTCGTACCTCCTCATCAGCCACAACCTGCCCGTGGTGGGTTACTTGGCCGACCGCGTGGCGGTGATGCAAAAAGGGGTGATCATCGAATCGGGTTCGGTGCAAGAAGTGATGCATTCACCCAAGCACGAATACACCCAAACTTTGTTGGCGGCGGTCCCCAAAATGCCTGCATAATCATCCTGTAACTCGTTACCAAGATGATGATTAAAAAAATAAATGTCCTGATTAAAACCGGAATCCCTGTCTTTGCTTTCTTACTCGCTAACGCCTTGATGGGGGCTCACCTGGCCCACGCCGGCAGTTCCGCCCCCGACCCCAAATGCGAAAAAGCGGGCGACGGTGATGCGCAAGCCATTTGCAATGCCAAGTCCACCGGCGACACCGACTTTTGCAAGGACGCCAAGGCCAAAGACAATTTCCACTTTTGCATGGGAATCGCTTCCGGTAATTCCTTTGATTGCGAAAAGATCAACAGTTTTGACCGCAAGCGCACCTGTTTAGAAGGTGCCAAGATCAAACAACGCAAAGCGATGTTGGGCCAGTAAGGACCGCGTCACCGCAATCCCTGGGTGGCTAAAAAGTCATCGACCACCTTCAAAGCGATTTCGGGCTTTTCTTCTTGCAACAAATGCCCCCCTTGGGGCAGCACCACTATTTGAGCGTTGGGCAACACGGCCGCGTAACTCTGGGCATTGCGGCTTGGAATCATCTGGTCGTGGGCCCCCCAAAGCAGCAAGGTCGGCGCTTGGATGGATTTCAGACGGGGTACCGGATCGGTGTAAACCGTTTGCTGACCGCGGTCCAAAATGGCCTGCCTGACCCCCGGCGCTCGCAGCATATCGGCGTATCGACTGACCAAGGCCTCGCTCAAGGCCTTGGGGTTTTCGAAGGCGGGTTCAATCGATTGACGCACCAAAAAGGTTGGCAACACAAACTTGATGAAACCCATGACCCCAGGCATCGCATAAGGGCGGGTGCCCAGTTGATCGGGCGTGGGAAAACCATCGGGCGCCATGAGCACCAGCGCCTTCACCCGCGAAGGTTCTGCGGCGGCCAAAGCCCAAGCCATTTTTCCGCCCATGGAGTGGCCCACCAAGCCGAAGGCGCGCAGTTGTAATTTTTCAACAAAATGGGTCAAGGTCTGCAGGTCTTGTTGCTCCGAATAATCGCGAACCGGGCTGGCCCCTGTCAGCCCAAAGCCGGGTAAATCGAGCCGGATGACGCGGTATTTTTTCTCCAGCGCCTGGGCCCACACATCCCAGGTTTGGAGGCTCGAGCCAAAGCCATGGAGCAGCAACAAAACCGGTGCGTCGCGCGGGCCAGAATCCACATAATGAATGGCGAGGCCATCGACTTCCAGCGTCTGGGCCAGGGGGGAGTCGTAGCGCCGACTCAGCGCTTGGCGGTCTAAATCGGGTGTCCAAAGAAAGAGCAGGGCGACGCCGAGCAACAGGCCCAGCAACCCCACAACACTTTTTAGATTTTTCACAAAACTCAAAAACAAAAGGGATTAAAAAACAGCGTGATCGCCCAAGGCCGGCGGCCCATCCCCTTGCTCCCATTTTGCATAGGCGTCAAACAGGGTTTGGGTGCCATACGAAGGCGTTGCCTGTGCATCGTAGCGGTGCCTATGGGCGTCCCAGACCAGCATCGATTCGGTTGCATAGTAGCGGCCGATTCGGGCCAGCTCGGCTTTCGCCGCCGCGGCCGGCCACACCTTGCCAACGCCGCTCAGCACGCCAATGAGGAAGTCCATCAGGCCCACTGGCACTTTTTTGAAGCGAGGCTGAAGACCCAGGGCATTGAACAGGGCTTGGCCTTGTTCCAAGGGCGTGATGGCGGGGCCAGGGCCGCCAATCGGAAAGAGGCCGTTTTGACGGTCAGGATCCTCTAGGCAACTGGCCATGAAGTGACCCAAGTCTGCATCGCTGATGGGTTTGCAGGCGGTCAGTCGGCCATCGCCAAAAATCAAAAACGGTTTGCCCTTTTTCACCCGCGCCCACTGCCCCGAAAGGGATTTAAAAAAAGCGGTGGGTCGCACAATGGAATAGCCGAGGCCCGATTCAATCAACTTTTTTTCAAACGCCAGCTTGGCGTGTTGAAACGCCAAACGGGGCTTTTGCACACACAAAGCGGACAGCAAAACAAAGTGCGGAATCCCCGCTTCCTTGGAGGCTTCGAGCAAGGTCAGGTGGGCGTCGTGATCGATGCGCCAAGCGTCCTCGGGCAGACCGGTTCGTGACGCCATGCAAGACACGACCGCGTCAAAAGTTTCCCCCGCAATCCCTTGTTGGCGCAGTGAAATGGGGTCGCCAGGGTCGCCCCAGCGCAAGGTGGCGTCCTTCAAAACGGCCCTTTGGTGGGGCAACAAATCACCATTTGGGCGGGGTCTTAAAAAGCAAACCACCTCATGGCCCCGCGCCATCAGGGCAGCGGCTGTGGCCAAGCCGATGGTGCCCGTGGCGCCCAATAAAAGGACGCGCTGGCGGCGTCGCGGCGGGCTACTTAGCATGAAAGACCTGCTGGACATGCTAAAAATCTTAAAGTGGCCAGGCTTAGGGACGCCCGATCAGGTGTTCAAAAACATCTGTTTGATGGCATCGAGCGTCAAATCTCGCTGAGCGCCTTCTGCGCGGTGCAATTCCCGCAAGGGCCCGTTGAGCATTTTTTTCATCATGCCCATCGACAGCGCTTCCAAAGCGTGGTCAATGGATTGCCCTTTTTCGATCAATTTGCGGGCGCGCGCCAATTCGGTTTGACGCCACGCATCGGCTTGGCTGTTCAGCTCTTGAATCAAGGGCACGTGGCTTCTTTGTTCAAGCCAGGCCATGAATTTTTGAACCCCTTCGTCGATGATGACTTCGGCCTCTGAGACCGCTTCTTGTCGCTGCGTTTGCCCGCTGTTGATGACCTCGGTTAAATCATCCACTGTGTACAAGTAGACATCCGACAGGCCTTTGACTTCTGGCTCGATGTCACGCGGAACAGCCAAATCGACCATGAACATCGGGCGGTTGTGACGCGCCTTCAGGGCCCGGTTCACCACCCCGAGGCCAATCAAGGGCAGGGTGCTGGCTGTGCAGCTGATGACGATGTCGAACTCGGGCAAACGCTCGGGCAAATCGGCCAAGGGCATGCACTGGCCGCCGTGCACAGCGGCCAATAACTCGGCCTTTTCGGTGGATCGGTTGGCAATCGTCATGGACCGAGGCGATTTGGCCGCGAAGTGGGCCACGCACAGCTCGATCATTTCTCCGGCCCCCACAAACAAAATGTGCGTGTCTTTGAGGTTCTCAAAAAGCCGAGTGGCCAGGCGCACGCTGGCGGCCGCCATGCTGATGGAGTGCGCCCCAATTTCGGTCTGGGTTCTGACTTCCTTGGCAACCGAGAAGGAGCGTTGGAACATTTGATTCAAGGTCGTTCCGAGCGCGCCGGTGTTGGCGGCCAAACGCACCGCATCCTTCAGTTGCCCGAGAATTTGCGACTCACCCAAGACCATGGAGTCCAGCCCACAGGCCACTCGAAATGCATGTCGGGCCGAGGCGCCTCCTTCCATTTGGTAGGTGTGGGCTTCCAACTCTTCGACCTTGGTTTGCCCCGCTTGCGCCAGCCAGCTCAAGGTTTGCGGCCATTGAACTTGGTCGCCCGCGCAATAAATTTCAGTCCGGTTGCAGGTCGAAAGAATGGCGACTTCTTTGTGGGTGGCATAGCTGCGGCGCAAACCATGCATGCATTGCTCCAACTTCTCAGAGGCAAAGGCAAACCGTTCCCGCAGATCAAGGGGCGCGGTTTTGTGGTTCAAGCCCAGAGTCCAAACCGCCATTTAGACCACCCTCCTGAGTCCAGCACCGGTCTGAAGATCCGGCCACGCTTGGTGGATTCGGTTTTGAATTCCAGCGGCGGTCAAACCGTATTGCTGCATCAGCACTTGGGGATCGCCGTGCTCGGTGAATTCGTCTTCAAAACCCATGACCAAAACGGGCTTGTAGAGACCCATGTCTTGCAAGGCCTCCAAAACAGCGGCCCCGGCGCCGCCCATTCGAGTGCCGTCCTCAAGGGTGACCAATCGGTCATGGCCGGAGGCGACCTGTCGGAGGGTTTCGAGGTCCAGTGGTTTGGCCCAGCGCATGTTCACGACCGTGGCGTCCATGCTTTCCGCCACTTGGAGTGCTTCGTAGAGCAGGGGGCCAAAAGCCAATATGGCCACGCCTTGTCCCTTTCGTCGAACCGCTGCTTTGCCCAAAGGCAATTGGCATTGCAAGGAGCTGAAGTCAGTGGCCACGGCCACCCCAACCCCTGAGCCCCTCGGGTAGCGCACCGTGACCGGGTGGTCTTGCGCATAGGCGGTGCTCAGCAATTGGCGGCACTCGTTTTCGTCAGCCGGACACGCCACGCTCATGTTCGGGATGCAGCGGGTGAACGCGATGTCAAACAGACCGGCGTGGGTGGGGCCGTCCGGGCCCACAATGCCCGCTCGGTCGAGGGCAAAGACGACGGGCAAATTCTGCAAGGCCACATCGTGAATCAGCTGGTCGTAAGCGCGCTGTAGAAAAGTCGAATAAATCGCCACCACGGGTTTGTAGCCTTCGCAGGCCAGACCGGCTGCAAACGTGACCGCGTGCTGTTCGGCAATGCCAACGTCGTGGTAGCGGGAGGCAAAGCGTTGACTGAATTCCACCATGCCCGAGCCTTCGCGCATGGCCGGCGTGATGCCCACCAACCGCGGGTCTTTGGCCGCCATGTCGCACAGCCATTGACCAAAAACCTGGGTAAAGGTCAGCTTGCTTTGGGCCGAGGGCACCAAACCGACTGCGGGGTCAAATTTGCCAGGGCCGTGGTAGGCCACGGGGTCCATTTCGGCCTTCGCATACCCTTTGCCTTTTTGCGTCACCACGTGCAAAAACTGCGGCCCTTTGCGGCCAGACACTTTCTGCAAGGCGCCGACCAAGCCCACCACGTCGTGACCGTCAATCGGCCCCGAGTAAGTGAAACCCAGTTTCTCAAACAAGGTGCCGGGCTGAATAAAGTTTTGGGTTTCTTGCTCCAGTCGCTGCGCCAAAGCAAACAAAGGGGGCGCGTTGCGCAGCACTTGTTGGCCCAGTTTTTTGGCTTCCGCATAAAACCGCCCCGACATCAACTCGGCCAAGTATTGGTTCAAAGCCCCCACGGGCGGGCTGATGGACATGTCGTTGTCGTTCAAGATCACCAACAAATCGCAATTGCTGTGCCCCGCGTTGTTCATCGCCTCAAAAGCCATGCCTGCGGTCAGCGCGCCGTCGCCAATGATGGCCACCGACTTGCGTTGACTGCCCGATTGTTTGGCCGCCACGGCCATGCCAAAGGCGGCCGAAATGCTGGTGGAGGAATGTGCCGTGCCAAAAGCGTCGTAAACACTTTCTTCGCGTCTGGGAAAACCGCTCAAGCCGCCTTTTTGCCGCAAACTGCCCATCTCACCGAGTCGGCCGGTCAGCATTTTGTGGGGATAGGTTTGGTGGCCGACATCCCAGACCAATCGGTCTTCCGGGGTGTTGAAGACATAGTGCAAGGCGATGGTCAGCTCCACCGTGCCCAAATTGGCGCTCAAGTGGCCGCCCGTTTTTGAAACGGTTTGAATCAAGCGCTGTCGCAAATCGGCCGCCAACGACGGCAAGCTTTCAAGGGAAAGCTTTTTCAAATGCGATGGAGATTCCATCCAATTCAGCAAATCGTCCATGTCGGTAATTTAGCGTGATTTGACAAAACGTCAAGTTAAATTGACACTTTAAGGAAAATTTAGTTGACACCTGTGCTTCAGAAATCGAAAAACATGCCTCATTCCGCCTTTCCTCCGCTGCAAAACGACACCTTTCTGCGGGCTTGCCTGCGCCAAGCCACCGACCACACGCCGGTTTGGCTGATGCGCCAAGCCGGCCGTTACCTGCCCGAATACCGCCAGACCCGGGAAAAAGCCGGCAGCTTCATGGGCTTGGCGACCAACAAAGACTTCGCCACCGAAGTGACCCTTCAACCGCTGGACCGCTACCCCTTGGATGCGGCGATTCTTTTTTCAGACATCCTCACGGTGCCCGACGCCATGGGGCTGGGCTTGTCTTTCGCCTTGGGAGAGGGACCCAAATTTGAGAAGGTGGTCCGCGACGAGGCGGCGGTGGCGGCGCTGGCGGTGCCGGACATGAACAAACTGCGTTATGTCTTTGACGCCGTCACCTCGATTCGGCGGGCGCTCAACGGCCGAGTGCCCCTGATCGGATTTTCAGGCAGCCCTTGGACGCTGGCTTGCTACATGGTCGAAGGGGCTGGTTCTGACGACTACCGCTGGGTAAAAAGCCTGATGTACAGCCGACCCGATCTGATGCACCGCCTCCTGGCCATCAACGCCGACTCGGTGGCGCTTTACCTCAACACCCAAATCGACGCGGGCGCTCAGGCCGTGATGATTTTTGACAGTTGGGGCGGCGTTTTGGCCGATGGCGCTTTTCAACAATTCAGCCTGCAATACACCGCCAGGGTCTTGTCCCAATTGAAAAAATCAGCCGATGGGGCGACCATTCCTCGCCTCGTTTTTACCAAAGGCGGTGGCATGTGGCTGGACGACATGAACACCCTCGACTGCGAGGTGCTGGGTTTGGATTGGACGCAAAACCTGGGGCGCGCCCGCGCGCTGGTCGGCGGCGAGGTGGGCGGGCCAGGCAAAGCGCTGCAAGGGAACATCGACCCGAATGTGCTTTTTGCGCCCCCGCAGGTGATTGAACAAGAAGTCATCAAAGTGCTCGAAAGTTTTGGGCCGCCTCATACCGATCCGCTCAAAACCGGGCCCACCCATGTCTTCAATTTGGGCCACGGCATCCACCAACTGACGCCGCCCGAACACGTCAGCGCCTTGGTGTCGGCGGTGCACCAACATTCTCGGAAGATGCGAACAACAGCACGCGCGGTCTAAGTGTAAATCTGACTTGACAGTCGGGTTTGAGTTTTAGATGATCCCCTGAGTCAATTCACTGGACAGTTTCATGGCAATTACCTTCCCCTTCGCGGCCATTGTGGGTCAAGACGAAATGACTTTGGCCATTCAAGTGGTCGCTGTCGACCCCTCCGTGGGCGGCGTTTTGGTGTTGGGCGACCGGGGAACCGGCAAATCCACCGCGGTTCGGGCGCTGGCCGATTTGCTGCCGCCGATTCAAGTGGTCAAAGGGTGTCCTTATCAGTGTGACCCGCAGCAACCGGCCTCGGCGTGTCCTTATTGCGCCACCAACCGCTTGGTCAACCGCTCGGCCACGCCTTTAGCCGCCCTTTCAGCCGCCCGTTCAGCCGCTGGCAACCAGAAAAAACCACCCAAACCAGCGGTCGAACGCTGTGCGGTGAAGGTGGTTGACCTGCCCTTGGGGGCCACCGAAGACCGCATTGTTGGCGCCTTGGATTTGGAAAAAGCCTTGTCCCAAGGCGTGAAGGAATTTTTACCCGGCTTGTTGGCCCAAGCCCACCGCGGGTTTTTGTACATCGACGAAGTCAATTTGCTCGACGATCACTTGGTTGACTTGCTGATTGACGTGGCGGCTTCAGGCGAAAACTTGGTGGAGCGCGAGGGCCTCAGCATTCGCCATCCTGCCCGCTTTGTTTTGGTCGGCAGTGGCAACCCCGAAGAGGGCGAATTGCGCCCGCAATTGCTCGATCGTTTCGGCTTGTCGGTGCAGGTCCGCACGCCCCAAGACATTGCGCTGCGGGTCGAAGTCATCAAGCGCCGGGATGCTTTTGACAAAGACCCCGTGGCTTACAAAGCGCAGTGGCAAGACGAAAGCGACAAGTTGCAAAAGCGCATTGTGAAAGCGCGAAAAGGGCTCGGCGCTGTGGAAGTGCCTGATGCGCTGTTGATTTTGTGCGCCCGTTTGTGCCAACAATTGGGCACCGACGGCCTGCGCGCTGAACTCACGTTGCTGCGCGCCACGCGTGCCTTGGCCGCCCTGCAAGGGGCCAAAGTGGTGAAAACCGAACACCTGCAAACCATCGCACCCCTGGCTTTGCGCCACCGGCTGCGGCGCAATCCCTTGGACGACACCGACTCCGGCGAACGCGTCAACAGGGCTTTGCAAGACGTTTTGAAAGCATGAACCCAGCGGCCTGGAACGATGCCCTGACATCGTTGCAACTCCTGCAAATCGACCCCCACGGCTTCGGTGGCGTCTGGCTGCGAGCCCCCTTTGGACCTGTTCGAGACCTTTGGCTGAAGTGCCTTCAGGACAGCGGTTTGAAAGCCATTAAATTGCCTGGACATGTCGAATTGGAAAGGCTTTTAGGGGGCATTGATTTATCGCTGACGCTGCAAACTGGCACGTTGCAAATGCAGGCGGGGTTGTTGCAGCAGGCCGATCAAGGCGTTGTTTGTTTGAGCATGGCCGAGCGCTTTCCCGCGGCCTTGGTGGCGCCTTTGACGCAGGCCATGGACCAACACCGCTTGCCCGATGCATCGAGCAGCCATTTTGGCGTGGTGGCCTTGGATGAAGCCGGCGACGACGACCCTTTGTTGAACCCCAGCCTGCAAGAAAGGCTGGGCTTGTGGTTGAACCTTCAGGACTTGCCCCCCTCAGACGTGCCCGAGTTGATTTCAAATGGCTTGATGCCCCGGCAGAGCGAGCCCAGCGAAGACGATTTGAATGTTCGAATCCCACCGAACCGTTTGAGCCAGATGCGGGATTGCTTAAAAAATGGGACTTGGACAGACGAGCAAGCCTTGGCAATCTGCGCCACCGCGCAAGGCTTTGGGATTGATTCTTTGCGCGTCCCCACCTTGGCCTTGCGGGTGGCCAGCTGCCACGCGGCATTGAACCTGCGGGAGAAAGTAGCCGACGAAGACCTGGAATTTGCAGCCAAGCGCGTCTTGGCGCCCAGGGCCACCCAATGGCCCGCACCACCGCCTCAGGAAAATGAGGCCACTGAGCCCCCCAGCTCCCCGCCAGAGGCGTCTGCGCCCGGTGAACAAGACCGCCGCGATGAGGCCGCTTCATCACCGCCAGAGTCCAAGGACCCTACAACGCCAGAACATGTACCAGAACATGCACAAGAAAACCAATCAGAAAACTCAGCAGAGAACTTAGAAGAGTGGTTGGTGGCCGCGGCGATGGCCAGTTTGCCGCCGCACATTCTGGAGGGCTTGATGACGCAGCCTGGGCACCCCTCGGGTGGGGCGTCGGGTGGGTCGTCAGGTCACAGTGGCCAAGCCAGACTGGGCACCCAACGCGGGCGCCCGTTGCCGCCCAAGCCGGGGCGCCCCGGGGGGCAGGCCCGATTGCACGTTTTGGCCACCCTGCGCGCGGCCGCTCCAAAACAAAAGCTCAGAAACCGAAGTGCAGCGTTCCCTGGTCAAAGCCAAAGCAAAGTGGCGAT
>Ga0208381_1000404_pt1 | contig 15408 bp, 19 predicted proteins | sample CryBogCBE13Jul09_FD_184572 | JGI IMG/M metagenome (GOLD analysis project Ga0208381, IMG submission 184572) | Freshwater microbial communities from Crystal Bog, Wisconsin, USA - CBE13Jul09 (SPAdes) (version 2) | ecosystem: Environmental > Aquatic > Freshwater > Lake | place: Crystal Bog...
TCCTTCTGGTCCTCCCACGCCTCGATCAGAGCGATCATGGACTTCTTGGACATCTTTAACTTTTGGTTCTTCATCTCGAGAAGGGTCGAGCGTGTTCACGGGGCTCAATCAATTTTAATATACCAATCATCAAATTCGACACTTTTATATCTAGAATATCCATTTTTATTTAAAATTTCCTTTATCTGAGTTCTAGTTGGTTCTGTATAATTATGTTCGATTGATAACAAACCAAATGCATACTTTTTAAAATCAAATGTTTTAAGGACATCGTATTCACCACCTTCTATGTCCATCGAACAATAATCTATAAATTTTGGTGCATTATGTGTATCTAAAATATCAGAAAGTTTCTGTGTAATAAATTTATGAGATTTATTTTCCTGTGAAAGAACTCTTTCTTTATGAGAATTTAAAGTATTTTTAATTCCAGAAAGATCTGGATCATTTGTAGGTGCTACAAATTCAACTTCTTTACCATTTACATCTGATAATACAGCCTGTACTACGGTAGATTTTGGTCTATTTGTAAAATTTCTTGGGAATGCATCTATACATATTCCTCTCCAACCATTTTTTTCCAATAAAAATGTATTACTTATATTCTCGGCATCTGCACATCCCACGTCAAGAAAAAACCCAGGTTGGTTATTATAATATGATAGAACCCAAAGATCAGCTCCAAGTTGACTCATTTAATGTTATAGTATATTTAAATATTTTCAATTATTAGAATGAAGAATATACTATTGTTACTATTAATTATCAGTACTGTGTTTATTTATCTCTTTGTTCAAAATAAGAGCACCTATGAAGAACCAGGTATACCAAAAATTATTCACCAGACTGCCATGGCGGACAAGTCCAAATGGAACCCAATATGGGAAAAATGCCAAAAGTCATGGAAGGAGAAGTTTCCAGACTTTGAGTACAAGATGTGGACTGACGAGGATCTTGATGAATTTATTAAGACCAATTACAAAGATTTTTATGATACCGTGTACTCAAAATATGATAAAAATATAAAGAAAATTGATGCTGCACGATACTTCATCTTATATCAATACGGTGGCATGTATGCTGATATGGACTTTGAATGTAAAAAGAATTTCTGGGATCAAATACCTCAAGATAAAGTTTCCATAGCAGAGTCTGCAACACCAGGTGAACAATATCAAAATGCTCTCATGATTAGCCCAAAGGGTGAACCATTTTGGTTAGATGTTATAGGTCAGTTGGAAAAAAATAAAGATCACCCAGATGTTGTATACGCAACCGGACCAAGACTTGTAATAGATGCAGCGACGAGAAACAATATTAACCCACTTGATAAAGAAAGATACTCTGTGATTGGTGGTGGGGACACGGTTCATTTTAGTTCAAAAATTACAGAACCCGGGGATGATGTTTATTGCATACATCACGGGACATGTTCATGGTGTTAATAATATTTGTATATATAAATGAAACTTAAACTAACAGTACTTTTAGCATTAATAATTGCATTCATTTTGATTGCTCTGAATACAAAGAGTAACTATGATGAAATTCCAAAAATAATCCATCAAAGTGCCATGGCGGACAAGTCCAAGTGGCACAAGGTTTGGAAGAGGTGTCAAAAGTCATGGAAGGAGAAGTTTCCAGACTTTGAGTACAAGATGTGGCACGATGAGGATCTTGATGAATTTATAAAGACCAATTACAAAGATTTTTATGATACCGTGTACTCAAAATACGATGTGAATATAAAGAGGTTTGATGCTGCGAGATATTTCATATTGTATCACTTTGGTGGCATGTATGTCGATATGGACTTTGAATGCATAGAAAACTTTTGGGACCTCGTACCACAAGATAAAGTTTCGATTTCAGAAACACCACCTCCTCATTATGGTGGAACGTATGAAAATGCAATGATGATAAGTCCAAAGGGTGATTCATTCTGGAAAAAAATCATGGATAAACTTCCAGATAGAACCAATAAACCTGTATTCGAAGCTACTGGACCTTCTTTAATTACGGAAACTATTAATGAATCAAATGTAATAAATCCTTTAAAACATCAAGATTTTTCAGATTTGGATGCAAGATTTACTCGTCATCATTGGACCGGTTCATGGAATAACTGGAGTAGCGGTCATGGTGGTGGTCCAAACTTTGAAGGTTTTAGAACCGAACCTAGACATCAAATGTAATCTTGAGATCCCCCTGTCCACAATTCTGTTGAATCTTGGTAAACCCGAGTTCTGGAATTTTATTTATACATTTCGTACCTTCAATGTGAATCTGAACCTTGTCTTTCGAATACATGAGAGGGGTCCCAGATAAAAACTTTCCTTCATTTCCATAAGCAACAATCTTTGAATCGGTCAAAGACTGATCATCATCTTTGTAGTTTTTCAAAGCGTCAAGTTCCTCCTTTCTTGAAATCAGATATGAGTGTTTATATATCCCCATGTTCATACATGAACCTCCATTGTTTTCAAGAAGACGAGCCCCGTTTGTAATTGACATTTCCTTAAACCTATTCTGTAAATTCTTCCAAAACCCTGGTTCCACTTGGCACGTATCGTGCATCATGAAATAATAGTCCCCCCTGTCCTCTTGAGAAGCCAACCATATCAAGCTCGTGAGTTCCCAGAATTGGTATCTGGTTTTCTTTATGTGCCCAGAATCATCATCCGTGTCCTCCCCTCCAGACACTATGAGTATACGGTCATCAGGAACTCCTGCATCCTTCAAGTTTTTCAAGAGAGGCTCCAAGGTCTTTTCACGATATCTCTTGCATGTGGAGACTGTTATGTATAGTTCGTTGAAATTGCTCTTCTCTCTTTGAAGAAGAAGCAACAAGAAGAAGAGCACCAAGAGAATCCAAAGGTACATTATATTAAAAGACAAGTTTATTTTTAGTATAATGGATGAGTACTTGAGAAACTCTCTCGTGAGACATATTGAAAAAAATATCGCAACATTAAATTTTACCGATCTCTCCTTCCATCCCCAATTGAATCTCACCACCTTGAAAAAGTTCAAGGATAAAAGTTGGTTCTGGTTCAAACTCGACACTCATGAAAATTTCAAATGGGAATGGGTACAGACATTTCCCGATAAACCCTGGAGTTGGAGGGATCTTTCAAAGCATAAACATTTTCAATGGGATTGGGTCAAGGCTTTCAGAGATGCCAACTGGGATTGGATTTACTTGACACAGAAGATGACAAAGGAACACGTTCTCGAGTTTCGAGACAAGCCCCTCAACTGGCAAGCACTCACATTGAGCTCGAAAATAGATGTTGAATTTATGATTGAACATAGTCATCTCCCGTGGACCCCCTATGATTTATTCTGGTTCACAATTGAGGAATCAGAGGTGAGATTTATTCGAATTTTTAGAGATTTGTACGATAATCACGACTGGACAGATCACACTCTTCATGCTGAATGGTACATTATCAAAAAGAATATGGATCTCCCTTGGAACAAAGCAGCCATAAAGATTACAGAATATGAGGAGGGTGACATTGATATCATACTGGGTAACCCCGGTGAATGGAATGTTCAATCACTATCCATAGACATTCCCGTTGATGTGATTATGAAACATCGAGATGCACTCAACTGGGATTTTTCACACGTATCACTGAACAAAACACTCACATGTCAGCACGTCAAGGATAATCCTGACATAAAATGGGACTTGAACCTGGTTCCGGTTGACCCAGAAGTGGATAGATGGATCGCTTCGAGTACAATCAAGAGATACTGGAGAGAGGTGATTACCAATCCTCAATACTTCATGTGTAGAAAGATACTTTTGAGAAACTTGGATCAAATCATGTCTGAAATCTACCGCAATTCTGTTGAATCTTTGTAAACCCGAGTTCTGGTACAGTGTTTATACACTTATGTTCATCGAATGTTATATTCACTTGATCCTTCTCATACATCAAGGGGAACCCCTCTAAGAATTTACCCTCTATGATGACACCGTGCACCTTTGATAAAAAAAGACCCAATTCATCCCCATCTTTATGATACCTCTTTAAGTCATCAAGTTCCTCCTTTCTTGAAATCAGATATGAGTGTTTATATATCCCCATGTTCATATCAAGACCCCCATTATTCTCCAGTAAACTCATACCATCTGTATCCATCTCCCTAAACTTTGATTGGATACTTTCCCAAAAGTGAGGTTCGATACGTGATGTATCGTGCATCATGAAATAATAGTCCCCCTTGTCCTCTTGAGAAGCCAACCATATCAAGCTCGTGAGTTCCCAGAATTGATATCTTGTCTTTTTAATAAATCCCGAATCATCATCAGTGTCCTCCCCTCCAGACACTATGAGTATACGGTCATCTGGCACTCCTGCACTCTTTAAATTTTCTAAAAGAGTGGGGATCGTCTTATCCTTGTACTTTTTACATGTTGAAACTGTCACGTACAATTTCGAGTCTCCAACCGGTTGAGTCACTCTACGAACCCTCTTCTTTCTTCTTCTTATAAGAAAAACCACCACTATGATTACGATAACCAAAAGAATCATCCTATAGTTACTTGAGATTAGATTTTATATACGACCCTTTACAAATCTCCGAACCTCCATCCATGTATTGACCCAAACACTGTTTGTTCATATACGTCACGAGTGGTTTGTCTCCGATTATGGATGCTGCAATCGTAAACACAGAAAATCCAATCCCCATAAAGAGCTTCTTGCATTGAGCAAGAGCAAAGAAATCGACGATGCTTTCTATTCCCCTGTGTGTATTCTTTGGAACATCCTTCACTTCAATAAGTGTAAAGTTTCCGAAAGATTTCATCTTTTCTATAAACTCCTTGCGCCACGATTGGCTCTCACTCACCACCAAAAACTTGGGATTGTTTTCAGTCTCTATTATCACCTTGACGTCTTGAAGAAGTTTCTCAATGACTGTATCAAATTCATCTTGGGATGTAGAGTGTTGAGAAAATGTAAAGAATGGGATTGATTGAATCTTGTCCCCCTTTCTCAGATGAATACCGTATACATCATCGAGGGGTTCATCGGGAAAATATGATTTTACAATCTGGGTGGGTTTGATTTTTCTAAAAGTCTCAATGTACTTTTTATAAACTTCATCTGGGGTAGCCATCGTCTTTAATATTTCGTTACAATGAAGAGATGAAATGTACCCGTGATGGTTTATGTAATCATCAAAATCGGCGGGATCATCGGTGTACTCGAGTCCTTCAAACTCTATGAATGATTGGAAATCATAACACCGATCATCCTCTTCACACGTATTGAACATGATAAGGTCATACCCCTTGTAATCGCAAATCACCTTATAACACACCAGAGCTGAGAGACGATCACCTATACCAGCCGGTCCTCGAAACACAATCTTACGTTCCCCTGGTTTTGGGGATTCCTTCCTCTTTGGTTTTCTTGTGAGAAGAAAGAATATGATGAGTATCACTACTACACTTAAGATAATGATGATACCCATTTAATAATGGAAATTAAAATAATAAAAATAATTAAAAACTTTTCCAATCTCAAAAGATTTAGCTTCAAAAGCATCTTCTTATTGGGTTTAGTTTTAAAATCAACTTTAACAGTATAACTAAGTATATTATATACAGGATCAAGTATTTTTATTTTATCAGAGACTTTATATTTTAATTTTTTAAAAGTAACAGAATGAACAGCAATCACTTCAAATAAATGCTTATAATTTCTAAACAATTGAATTCTATAAATATTTGGAAATATATTTGTACCGTTTGTTTTTAATAAACATAATAACAAACCATTTTTTAAATGGATATATTTTTCCACATTTGATATATTATTTACATCTTGTACTATACTACTTGAAAAATCTGTATAATCTGAAAATCCTTTAACAATATCGTCAAAAATCTTGTATCTATCATATTCAGATGATATAATAACATCTACATCAGATGGTTCATCAAAAATATCATCATATAATACTAAAGCAGCGCTGCCAATAAAACAATGATTTTCATATTTTTTTAATGATTTTGAAAGAATTTTTACAATATTTTTTGCATCTTCTTTCAACATATTACTATTGAAAACTAAAATAGTTCCCATTTCACAACCGGTGCGATGCCAGCATAGTCACAGTGGGTGCAGTAACTGGGGATGCATGAGATGAGACTCTTTCCAGAGTTCCAGAGTTCACAAAATGTTTGGTGGTCCGTGAATGGTTTTCCAACCATCTCACCGGTGTTCCATTTATAATGGATATCAAAATCCCTCTTGAATGTCTTCATCTTCACGGCGTAAGTCAAACACGTACTGGGTGTGGTGCGCCAATGAATGCTTTCAGATGGGATGAGTTGGATGGGGAATCCCTTTGCATACCGTTCATAGTAACCGGGAAAGTACTTGTCACTGTGGTCATAGAGTGTCACATAATCGGCTCCGGTTGTAAATCCCTCTAGAAGAATCTTGGAAAATCCGGGACGGTGGAGATAATCATCTTCAACCAGATAGACTATGTCATCATCTGGGATTTCCAAACTTTTTATGTGCTCCAACATCTTTGTAAAACTCAATTGCTGGGATCCAGCTTCGATGCGTTTTACATTGATTGATTCGTAGTTTGAGATGAAGTGGGTACTCGGGTCACCATCAAAGATGACATTCACGGTGACCCCCTCCTCAAAGAGACTTTTGAAACACTTTTCATATGAAAACCATTCGGGGCGCTTTTTATTGTTGGTGACGTTGCACAGCCTCACGAATACATGAATCATTTATCTTGGTAGCCCTTCAAATCTTTAAAGGAACTGCGTTCGGTGGTCGGTACATTGGGCACACTGGACACACCGCTTTGATGGCAACGTTGACATTCTTAACCAATTCATCACCATACTTTTCACGATCCTCCTCACTGAGTTTTAACCATGTGTTGTTCATGTCGTCAATCAACTTTTTGTTTTTTTTAAAAAAATCGGGTTCCTCTTCTTGCTTCTTGCTTCTTCTTGAAAGAAAGAACAAAATCAAAATCACAACGAGTGCCACCGCCACCACGGGAATGATCATCTTCATTTGGTATCTTGTGATATTTTAAAACGTAAATTTAGACGAATGTTCTGTTTGCTATAATAATTATTGTAGGTATAGATATATTATATGTACCTGAACCTGTATTAACGCCATTATAAAATAAGCTTGGTTGCGGTCGTGTGGTTGTAAGTGGTGTTGTTATAATATAATTGAAATTACCTAAACCGTTAACTAATCCTATTTCTGTAATGTATACCGTTGCTGTAAATGTTAAAGCTGGGGAAGTTCCTCTATAAGTATATGTGAGTTGAGGTTGTACTACAGTGCTTTTAGACAATACTACAAAAGTTTCTGTGAATCCAGATGGGTCAGTATACGTGTATGTCTTTGATGGACCCATACTAGATACCAATGATGGATAAAAGCTAATTGCAGCACTTGGAGATGGACTAATTGTTATCGTGGGGTTAAATACACCTGGTTGGTATCCACCAGTTCCGGATTTTCCTAAAGGATTTGGAATTGTAGCACTTGGTGAGAATGGTGATGAAGATGGTGAGTAACTGAAGGCATTAAAAGCTGTGTCGACAATATTGTATACAAATGCTTGTTGATCCGATGCAAGTGGCGCGGCATCTGTACCGGTTGGTTTGAATGTTGTGACTGTAAATTGAGGCCCGTTGGCTGACAATGTGGGACTTGATATTGTAACCCCACTCACACTTGAAGAATTTTGAGATACAAATATTGTTGAAGGATCCATAGCCGGTATCAATCCAGCTCCACCTTCGATCACCACGGTTGAACCAGCTGCGTTGGTAGCGGTCTTTGCTGTATCAGAATAGTCTATAGATGGTTGTGAATCGGTTGCAGTAAATTTGTAATAACAATATAATCTGCTGGTATTCGTGGTGGTTTTGTAAGGGGGTGAAGATGGGAGAATGGTATTGAGTAAACCAGGTGATCCAGGATTGGTAGAAGATGGTGAAGCTGGTCCCTTACCGCTTGTTAAGGCTAAAACTGAGTTAGTCGTTGCCGATGTATAACTAATATAGTGAGAATCCGTGGCGGTGACAATTAAAATTTCGTTACCTGATGCATTCGATCCATCGATCAAATAATCATCATCTCTGAATTTCCATAAAAGATCCCAGGATTGAAAAGAAGAAGAAGTACCAGCGGCGGTTGTAATCGTAGCCGTAGGTGAAGGCGCGTTGGTGAAGAGATATTGTTGAATTATATCCACTACTTGATTTGTACCAGCGGATGATGGTATTTTATCAATCGGTGTTAAAGTTAACGTTCCACTTGGATGACGAACAAAGAAATATTTAGGTGGACTTGCTTGTCCTATGACCCACACAAAGTATGGATTATTTAAATCAGATTTTGATTGATTCGCTGTATTCGCTGCATTCTGTGAAACTCTAAATAACCAATGTGTATTTGCAGGATATTGATTATAACTATTAAATATCAACTGAGGGGAACTACTTACATTATTTAGAACCACTGCAAGTGATTGAACGGCTTGAACTCCACCAACATTCACGTCAACTGCTGAGAATATGAGTGACTGTAAAGTTGAATTGGTGTATGAAGATTCGGAAACAGACACTGGAACAAATGTTGCTTTAAAATTCATTCCTGAATAATCAACCGAGAAGGGATTCTGATACGCAAAAGATTGGTCAACCATGGCAAACCCACCCTGTAGTGTTGTTAAATTGGGATATGTTGGGTAATATTGGTTCAATCCACTGGTACATGATGGGGTTGGTAATGGAGCTGATGTAAATGGAGTTGTTTGTGTTGTTGCGGCTAAGTAAAAAGTTGACGGTACAGGGAGATTAAGACTCGCAGTTCCTATAGAGTTAACCACCGGTGAAGATGGCACATTTGCTGTACCTAAACATGATGAAATAGTAATGGACTGTTGCTGTATGTCCCATGTGAATGAAAACATAACTCCAGTATACTTGGTAAGGAACGCAGCTGATGTTGGAGCAGCATTTGATAATAAAATTTGTGGGTATGATTTACCGGTTAGAAAGGTTCCATCGAGATTGAATACAAGAGTAGCATACGTAGTTGTTTGATTATTACTATATTGTTGCGTTGATGTTACATATAAATTTTCCATTATTTTAACATTATTCAAAGTGATGGTTCCGTTTGGCGTCGCTCCGGCTGTAAACGCAGTTGTTATAGAATCAATTTGCATTTGACCAACAATAAAAGTAGAAGTACTACTGAATGGAGTAAATGTAACCGGTTTATACGTACCCACAAATGGCACGGCAGAAGGTGTACCGGATGATGTAGGAGTTTGGTTAGGGAATGATTTATTGGTTAAAAGATATTGTCTTCCAGTGGTACCGGAAACATCTGCATACACAATCAATTTACCATTGGCATCAACTGCATATGCCCAATAAGAATCATTAGCACCCCCCAATCCATCGACACAATCATTCAGATCGGTTACAGTATAAATACCAGTAGTAGTGGATGCAGTTGATGATAGAGAATTTAAAGTACTCGCCTGTGAGTTAGGATTGTAACACAGCCACGTGTATAAACTGGTTGTGGGATCTTTATTTACCAACTGGAAAAATCCTTTATGCTGAGTATCAAACACCTTATATCTGATATTTATATCACTTTTAGTATTTAAAGATTTGAAAACATATTTTGTTCCAGCGGCAGATGCAGCGGTACCTGCTGCGTTATAAATTGATAAGGCACCTCCATTTATAGCGGAATTTGATGTGAAATATTGGAGATCTTTTAAAGTACGTGTAAGTGCTCCAGCTCCATTTATATTTAATTGTACTATACTTCCAGAAGTACTACTTGAAGCTACCAAATCAACAATGGCTCCATTTCCAACATATGACCCTGACCCAGGTGGAATCTGACCATATGCGGGATCACCTCCTTCAGTGGGATTAGCTGCAAATTGTAGATATCGTTTATTCGCACTATTGGCATCATATATAGCAACTCCAACAGCTCCGGGTGTAATTGGCTTAGCTGTAGCTAAAGAAATTTTAAAATCAGCTGTCTTATCGATCGCCACGTGATGCGGGAGAGTAACTGCCAAAGGTGGTGTGACAGTGCTCGTATCTGGTGTAGCTGAAGAATTTGCATCCAGAGAATAAACAACCGGTAAAATAGTTGGGTTGGATAAAACTGATGTACCTGCGTCTGCAGGACCTAGAATTTTAGTTCCATCTTGTGTTATACAATATACAGGTCCTGTAGTGATTGGAACATCATTTTGAGTTGTAATTTGAACACAATACGTCCCGATATTCGTAATGAGGGGCATTTATTATTAAGATATAAAATTAAATGGCGGTGTACGCGGCTGATTTATAGTATACATTCTTGTTCGCCGGACTGAGACCCAGTACCTTTTTTACAACCAGTCTCCTGCTCTTCTTTTTACCAATCACCACATTTGGGTTCAACTGTGTATTGGGACGACTTGGTGCATTTTTATTCCCGTAGAGTTTCCCGTATATTTTATTGTACCCAGTAACCTTCTTGAGGACTCTGTACACGTTATTCTCGGTGTACCCCTTTGGTATTCGGATGGATCTTCCAAAATCAATGACCCACATTCTGTTAATCTTTGGACCGGTATGAGTCACCATGATGTTTCCTGTATGGAGATCACCGTGACTGATTCCCCTGACATGCATCGCCTGGATCACATAGGCTCTTTTGGAAGGTTCGGTTGGGTCTGCATGTTTACCATATAAATCGTGAAACTTTTTAAGGGTTATCGCAGTGTCCGGAAGCTTGTTCATCAGAAACGCACTGACTCCCTTTTTGGTGTTGACGTAAAAAGACCCCTTTTTCACCTTGGGGATAAACTTGGTTCCTTTAAGCCTCATCATGGCGAGGTACTCTTTGGAACTGGTCCCCTTCATAATCTTTAGAGCTTTGGTCCCAACGTTATAAACGCGACCATTCACACCGGCTCCGAGCAATTTGAGTTTGGTTGTTCTCCACTTTTTAGCCTTGATTATGCTCTTCGCAACCGTATTGGAAAGGGGTGACGCCATTTATTATAATTAAAGATAATAAATGGTGAATATACCGGCTGTGGGATTCGAACCCACGCGTGTAAAACACAGAGGATGAGTTAGACAACTTCGTAGAAGTTGGATCCAAAGAACTCCAACAACTTCGTAGAAGTTGGTCTTAAGTCCCCCTCCTTAGACCAAGCTCGGACAAACCGGTAAACAACTTCAAAAGAAGTTGAAGTGCACCTGGTGGGGCTCGAACCCACGATTTCCGGTACATAAGACCAACGCCTTAACCAACTAGGCCACAGGTGCTCGCACAAAACAAACGCTTTGTAGCTTTTCAAAGCCCCTCTTCTTTAAGTGTTGCACCGGAGTATCTCAACCAATCTTCAAATCTAAAAAATATAAAATCATCTGGAAGAGCCCAATCCTCAAAATCACACTTGATCGCCTTGAGAATCGGATTCATGTTTTTCCAGTCTGTGTGTGTAAACTCACTCTTCATAATCTCAAGAAATCTATCTTTGGTGTGAACGTGACTTGGATCAGAACCAACTCCATCGTAGATGACACTCATTTAAAAAAACTGGGCTCAAAATCTTTAATGCACATAAGTATACTTGAAAAAATTTATTCCAATTTAGGAAACATCAAAAGTAGAAGAAATTTTCGAAACGCTTTTTGTAAACTTTATACTTTTGAACCAACCAAAATTGACAAAGTGAAAAATTTTTTAGAAGAAAATTTAAACCTTCAAAAGTACATAGACTGGAGTCTCGAACTTCCTTTTAAAGAAACATTTGCTATTCTGGTAGATGGATTTTCTATAATAGAAAATAGGTACTTCAAGGCTTCTCAATTATGCATGTACTATGGTGATAGATATCTTTACTTAAGCTTTTGATAAGTTGTATATCAAATGCAGAGGTACATTTCTTTGTTGGATGCCATTCGTCCGAGTATCGTGATTGCAACCGGGCCATCTGGAACCGGAAAGACGATGCAGGCGTGTAAAATTGGACAGAGGATGGTGGCGAGCGGAGTTTATAACAAGGTTATTTTGACTCGCCCGGCGGTGACAAGCGAAGAGGAACACGGATTCATCCCAGGATCAATAGATGAAAAAATGGGACCATGGGTCAAACCATCTCTCCAATATCTGGGTAAAAAAACTCCATATGAAATCTGTCCTTTGGCGTACATGAGGGGACTCACCTTTGAAAAATCATGGATCATCGCCGATGAGATGCAAAACTCTACGGAATCTCAGATGCTCATGTTGTTGACACGGATAGGGTTTGGATCCAAACTCATCATCACGGGTGATCCTGATCAGACGGATGGAAATTATAAAGGCCTCACTGATTTACTGAGACGGTTAAAGCAAACCGATGATATTCAACACGTTCAATTGTCAGATGTAAAGAGAAATCCTGTAATCAATGATATTCTATCAATGTATAACGCATCCGTTATGTGAAGAATCTTTTATAAAATCCAGATTTCTCTTTGAAGGATCAATCACTAGAAGATTTTTTAAAATCTCAAAGTATTTTGAATTCTTCATGAAATTATCCAAGAGTTCCTGTGATTTCAGAAAACGCTTTGGGATGTTCTTTCCGTAAATCAAACATCCAAGACACCACAAGTCACTTTTAAATTTTACTATGGATGTTTCGGGTAAATTATACCTCGTGTGGATTGGTTTCGTATCACCAAACCCAAAGGTGGTTGGATCTCGAATCTTCACTTGACCCTCTGCCCCACGTCCCACCTTTATATCCAAAACACTTATATCGGCACTATGAAGTTCTTTCATACCAAGAATCACATCTTGTATATCCGAATCTGAAAATTCTGTCACCGGATCGAGATCCTCTGTAGATCCATTCAAGTCGGTGACAATCACCACATGTGGAAAATTTTTCTTAATCAGGGTTTGGTACATTTATATACACAAATAATTTATTGTTTATATATATAAATGAAACTCATATTTGCATTTGCACTTGTGGTGGTTCTCTTCTTCTTGTATCTTCAATCAAATTCAAGGAGCACATTCGAACAACCAAGGATACCAAAGATCATCTGGTCATTCTGGGACCAGGATGAAATTCCAGAGTTTATACAAAAGTGTGTAGACACGTGGAAAAAATACAACCCCGATTATGCTATAAATTTCATGACAACGAGCACTTTGAAAAACTATGTCGGGGAGGAGGAGGCGAACAAGATGATCAAATGGAAATTCAATGATAGCCCTCAAAGATTATCCGATCTGGTGAGACTCTCGGTCGTTTCAAAGTTTGGTGGAATATGGTTGGATGCATCGATTGTTTGCTTCAACTCTTTCGATTGGGTTCAGAATGAAAACTCGGATGCGATTGTGTTTTCTATAAAAGAACTCTCAGTGGATCCAACAATCGAATCTTGGTTCATCGCCGCCGTTCCCTCAAATCCATACGTGACCAAATGGAACGAGGAGTTTAGGGGAATCGATCAATACGAATCGGTTGACGATTACATCAAGAAATCTGGAACCAATCAGGATGCAATTGCATACAACATAAATTACCTCGTTGTGTATCTCTGCGCTCGAAAAGTATATCACGATCTCGGATCCGATTCCGTAAAGATAAAGAGCGCTTCAGATGGACCCTATAATTACATGGTCAAAGGTGGAATCAAGACTCTGTGTGACGAGCATGGGACGTTTGCCAAGTTTCGAAGAGATGAAAGAAAGGAGATGACACCTGAGGTGGAGGCGTGTATCTTTAGCCCAAACCCCGATGTGAAAATATTATCTCCGGAGGTATAAATGAAGAACAAGACAATTTTTCACATTGTTTTGAGCGCTCTCATATTCCTCATAGTTGATAGAGGTATCCGTTTTGTTGGGACGTACAACACCAATAAATACGAAATTGAACACACTCGGATCAGGATCGAGTTGACATTGACATCCATCTTGGCCATCTTTATATTCATAACGTTACAAGCCAAAGGGATGGAACCTTTGAAGTTTTAAGTATTAAAGAAATAAAGCATATAATAATTTCTCCAGTAGCTCAGTTGGTTAGAGCGTCAGGCTGTTAACCTGAATGTCGACGGTTCAATCCCGTTCTGGAGAGAAACATTTAATTAAATCAAACACCTTTTGATAATGGTTACTGGCCTTATTATCATCCAGGTCCTTTACGTTTAAAATTTCAAATTCGATTTGGAATTGAGTCTTGGATTCCTCATCCCGATCTTCTTGTTGACCATTCGTCGTAATCTCAGAGACGTCAATTGATAGACCCTTTCTCACAAATGAAATTCTCCTCCTATTTTTGACAGTTGGAAACCGATCCTTCTCATTGTCATATGTACTTGGAATTTCAATACTTGCCGCTATCCTCACATCAAAGGGTGAATTTTCGATGGTTTTATCCAAAACACCAGATTGATGCTTCGTCACACATGTTTGAATGTCAGCAACCTCGTCATATATTATGCGGAGACCCTTTCGAGCCCCATAATAAATTTGTTCATTCTTTTCTATGATACTTTCCCATCCTTGGTATCCTCTAAGAGCCTTGAGAGCTTTTTGGTGTGCATCGAAACCGACATTGGTATCAAATGAAGAAGCCCCCTTTCTCCCAAGACGAAATTCAATCTCCACATAATTTTTACTCTTGTGCTGCCTTATGAAACGAAGAACATCATCACGATTGTCAACCATCACGTGTTTACTTAGACAATAAATTCTTTATTCTAGTAAATGAACAACTCGAGTGAGTTGAACAACTCGGCCCCAAGGGGTCTCCAAAATTATGGAGCGACGTGTTGGTTCAATGCTCTCATGCAATGTTTAAAAGCATCAAGTGATTTCTCAAATATTGAGAAGAAGGACACTCCACTTCAAAAAGAATTTTTAAATTTTATGAAAAAGGAAAACTCAGATCCTAGACCTTTCCTTTCCGAATTTCTTAAAAAGTTTCCATCTTGGCAAGGTTTACCAAACGACTGTCAAGAGGCTCTCTTGCTCTTGATGGATGTTTTAAACTTAACCGATTTCATTGGTAAAGTTACTCAGACCATCACGTACCCAGATGGAACTTCAGTCACCGAATATCCATGCTCCATTTTCTTGAACAATGATCAGCTTATTTTGAGTGATTACAAGGATGACACGGGAAAGGTTCACAAGGTGGCGATTCAAGAGACACATCTAACAACTGTTCCTAAAATTTTGGTAGTGAGTGATTTGAAGAATAAAGTTTCAGAGAATATGTTTGGTAAGAAATTATTTGCACTGATACCATGGTGTCACGGACATTATATAGCCTTTGTTCGGG
>Ga0208381_1000409_pt1 | contig 15269 bp, 14 predicted proteins | sample CryBogCBE13Jul09_FD_184572 | JGI IMG/M metagenome (GOLD analysis project Ga0208381, IMG submission 184572) | Freshwater microbial communities from Crystal Bog, Wisconsin, USA - CBE13Jul09 (SPAdes) (version 2) | ecosystem: Environmental > Aquatic > Freshwater > Lake | place: Crystal Bog...
ATACTTCTTCAATAACTCTGTCTGAGTAGATTTTCCAGAACCTTCGCCGCCTTCAAAGCTGATGAAGATTCCCATCTGAGTTGCACCAGTGATGCCACCAAGTTCGCCACGAACAGCGCTCTTAATATCTGACCAGAACGAGACCGATGGGCGATCCTTCATGCGATGGTAGGAGACAATGCCTACTGCAACGCCAAGAACACCAGCGATGAACATCGTGAATGCCGCACCGTTATAAGTAAGTGTGTAACGGCTGACCTGGAAGGTATGTCGGCCAATCCACGCAGCGATCACGGGGGATACGGCGAGAACCAAGACCAGAGAGATGCGGATCAGGCTCTGCACGAAGGCGAAGGTACGGCCACGGACTTCATCTTCGACCTCAAGGCCCAACATCGTGAAGCCAGTGACCCACGAGAGCCCCGCGAATGCGCCCAGGAGCACGACGATAAAGATCGCCAAAACCAGGTTGGTCACAGTCGCCAAGATGATCAAGAAGAAGGATGAGACGGTCAGAGATGCGCCAAAGATACGGCGGCGCGAGAACTGCCCGAAGAGCTTTGGCCCGACTGAGATACCGAGTGCAAGCCCGGTAAAGACCGATCCGAAGAGCACGCCATATGCGGCATCACCTGCATGCAAGTCACCAACAAAGGTACGCGCCAAGCCAATAACCGCACCAGCAGCAAAGAAGGCACCGAGCATTCCAAAGATTAAGCCAGAGATAATCTTTGACTTCGAGACAAATTTAAAACCAGAGAGCAAAGATCCAAAGATATTTTCATTCGTCGCACTCTTTGCAACGCCGCCCTTTTGCAGACCTTTGATCTGCGAGACGACCCACGCTGTATATAAGAAAGAAACTGCGTCAATATAAAGTGCAAGATCTGCGGTAGATGCATAACGATGTGAGATGAATTTCTCAAGGCCACCCGAGAAGAGCGCCAAGAGCGAGAAGGTGATCGCAGCGATCGGTGCAGTGCCGTATGAAGCAAGCAGGGTCACCTGATTGGCCGATTCCAACTTATTCTTCGGAACCAAATTCGGAACCGATGCTTCCTTCGCCGGTGACCAGAAGAGCGTCACTGATTCAACGAGGACGGTTGCGGTATAGAGCCAGAAGTAATTGCCAACAAGTGGAATAGATAGGTAGAGACCAAATCGCAAAAAATCGCAGACGATCATCAAGCGACGGCGATCAAATCGATCAGCGATCACACCAGCGATCGGCCCCAAGATGACTGCAGGCAGTAGGCGCACAATAAAGACACCAGCGATCGCGAAGTTCGCCTTCGAATAATTGCCGCCCGCCAATTGTTGAGCGAGCGCAGTGGTCGCTAGAAGTCCGAGCCAATCACCAAAGGATGAGAAGGCCATCGAATTCCAGAGCTTGCGAAATGCTGGAATCGAGAGAACCGAGCGCGAATCAGCCTGGGCAGGCGCCCCTGGATATGGCATCGATTGCGACATAGGGGGAGTCTATCGGCAGCCCACCGACAGCCCGGCAGCGTGAATCCCCACCCCCAAAGAGCAATTCTGTACATAACCCAGAGCGTTCTGTACATTTCTCACATGAGTGAATTATCAGTCACCGAAGCTCGCGATCAGTTCCCATCTGTCATCGACGCCGCCAAGAAGAAGCCGGTCCGGATCACTCGCCACGGCAAAGATGTCGCAGTCGTCATCGATCCTTCTCTCTATGAATCGTTGATTCAGGCCCAAGAAGAGTTAGAAGATATCGCCGCCTTCGACGCCGCGATGGAAGAGAAGAGCCCGAATATTCCGTGGGCTCAGGTCCAGAAAGATCTCAATCTCATTTGATCTCGTATCAGATCGAATTCAAAGACTCTGCCGCAAAATCCCTGGCAAAGCTGCCCAAGAAGATCCAGCGCAGAATCCAAGGCGTCATCTCAACGCTAGCTACTAACCCTCTGCCCCCAGCATCCACCAAGCTCACCGGCCGCGATGCCTACCGGATCCGAGTCAGCGACTATCGCATCATCTACTCAATCCACGAGAACTTCCTGACGATCGTGGTCGTCGCAGTTGGCCATCGCCGCGAGATCTATCGCAAGGACTGATAAAGAAAACTCTTGTACCAGCTCCTGCCACCCGATAGATTCCGAGTGCCGAAATTCGGCCAAAACTCAAGGAGCGCGCATGACAAAAGTTGTAGAACAGAGCTATTGGAAGCTAGTAGAAGGTCAGCGCGAGCGCTTCGACGAGGCCTGCAAAGAGCTAGTGGCAATTGGAAAGTCTGAGTTCAATTGCGAGGTCACATACGGTGCCGTGCAAAATGGCCCACAGGCCGGCAACTTCCTCTTCATATTTACCTACCCAGATGGTGCAAGCTTCGGAAAATACATTGACACCTACCGCACCAATGCGACCTGGCAAGCCTTCATGAAGAAATATGGAGAGAACCCAATCGATGAGCAAGTGGGCCATACCGAACGCATCCATATGCTCTAACGTTTAAAGTGAACTTAATCCCCCAGTTCTTGCTGGGGGATTTTTTATGCTCGGTCACACTCCTGACTGGAGGTGGTTACTGATGTACGGTGAGAATTACTCCACCTACGAGATAGCTGCCGTCGCCAGACTATATGCCGCGCTCGTGCCGGCATTAGTCGTCAATGAGACCTGGACTCTCACCACATAACCCACGTCAGCTGCAGCCAAGACATATGTGCTGGCTGTTGCTGCGCTGATGTTTGTCCACGTGACACCGTCACTTGAGCGCTGCCACTGGTAGTTATATCCACTGCTTGTGGAAGGCCATGTACCCGCCGAAGTAGTAAGTGTTTGGCCACTCGTCGCTGTTCCGGAGATTGTTGGAACTGCGGTTGCTTGTGGTGGCAAGAAGTTACTGACGCTATTTGAAGTGACAGTCACAGTATCGGTCGCATTACCCGCACTCACAACTACGCGGATATTGAGATTCGCTACATCAAATGTTGGTGTGTAAGTTGATGAAGTAGCTGAACCGATATTGGTCCAAGCGATTCCATCCGACGTCTTCTGCCATTGATACGCGTAATTTGTCGCCGTGGTCCACGTACCAGTCGTCACGCTCTGCGCGACACCGATACGTAGCGTTCCTGATACCACTGGAGTAGCAGTACAGATTGGTGCACCAATCTTTGGTGTGTAGCCAGAGTAAGCAAGTCCATCGCCACCAGTCGTGGAGTTTTGAACCTGAACTCGAATGTTCAAACCATTTTGAGCGCTTAGCAACAAGTATGTTGAAGAGGTCGCACCAGAAATGTTGGTCCATGTCGAAGCAGTAGTTACTGTGAAAGATAGGTATGAGCTTGCACCGACCAACTAGTTATCGCTATCTGAAAACAATCCAATCTTGTTCAAGCAAAAATGATTATCAAATACAGGACCTTTACTGGCACAAAGTGCGACCACATAGGCGACATCACAAATTACAAGAATGCCTACTATTACTGTGCTGGATCAGGCACCAAGAGTGGCAAGTGGGCCACATATAACGCCGCTGCCTACCCAACTGTCATCCAAACCGCCGTCGTGGCTCAAGCAAAATCCGACATCGCCGCTGCAACCAATCCAGCCCCACGACCAACTCAAACAACATATAAGCGGGTACCAATTACGGGTCCGGCGCCAACACCAACACCTTAGGCTGTAGCCGCAAACATCCCCGACACTCCTGCTTCAAACCTCCATGAGACTGCAGTGATCTTGTCATCAAGCTAATACCCAAACACCAACAGCGAAGGCCCTCGCGAAAGTGGGGGCTTTTTGATTTTTAAACTTACTTATGCCGCCTTCCCTCAGCTAGCAGATTTTTAATACTAGGTAGTTTCAATTCTTTCATATGTATTCCTGCAGTAATGTTCTAGTCGACATCAGTTATGTTCGTACGAAACAACTACTATTTATCAAACATCATATTTTTATCGAATGCCTGACCAGAATTTATGATTTGGTAGTGTTGAATGAATAAAGTTTAAGGTTCTCAAACTCGTGTTCGTAATTTGGTACTCGGTTGGGATAGTTACGTTTTGTTCCGCTTGTAGGGCGAAATCTGTTACGTTTATTAGTGTTCCAGCATTAATTCCCGCCATTAGAATTGTCCCGGCTTCTAGTGCCTCTGGTCGTTCCATGGAATCTCTGAATGTGATTGCTTTGAAACCCAGAATTGCGGCCTCCTCACTTATCGACCCGCTATCCGAAAAGGTCATTAAAGCATTGATCTGCAAACTGCAAAAATCATGAAAACCTATGGGATCGTTCCACAATACTAAAGGATTAGATTCCAGCAAAAAATCTTTTAATCTTTCTCTTGTGCGTGGGTGAGTTGAAACAAATATTGGTAGCTTGTAGTTAGAGGCTAATTCATTAATCATTCCGATCATACGTTGAAGTCGATCTGCATCATCAACGTTCTCTTGCCTATGTGCACTAAAGACGAAATACTTTGATTTGACTAACCCCAGATTCGAAACGATCTTAGAACTATTTATCCCTAAATAATTAGATTCTATTACTTCCCTCATGGGGGATCCGATCAGGCAAATAGTTCTAGGATGAACTCCCTCAGCAAGCAAATTCCGACGCGCTTGTTCCGTATAAACCAAGTTAAAATCTGAAACGTGATCAATTATCTTCCTATTTACCTCCTCCGGAACATTCGGGTCGAAGGAACGATTTCCTGCCTCAAGATGATATGTCGGTATTTTCAACCTTCTAGCTATAATCGCAGAGAGTCCGCTGTTAGTATCCCCGAGAATTACAACTGCATCAGGTCTATTACTAACTAATTCTTGTTCGATCGATCTAAAGATTTCAGAAAGAATGCTACCTAGGGAATTTCCAACTAAATTGATCTGAAGATCTGGTTGCCTGATGTCAAGGTCTGTAAAAAAAATATCTCTCATATTTTCGGATTGATTTTGCCCTGTATGTACTAATCTATGGTTGGTATGCTTATCTAGAAGCTTGATAATCTGAGATAGACGAATTATTTCAGGTCGCGTACCAACTATTGTAGTTATTTTAGGCTTCATCATTATTCTTTACTTCTTCTCAAGATAGCTTTGGAATTCAGGAAGCTTTTCGATTAAAGAAGCCACTTCATTAATATCTAATTGTTTAGTGTTGTTTGAGGTGTAACTTTCTTCTTTTCTAGCTTTCGCTGTGTCACCAGTATCAAAATAGACTTGATAGTTCAAATTTCTATCATCAAGTGCTACGCGAAAATATTCTGAGTTCTGTGAGCTCCTCGCTAGTTCCTCGGTAGAAAGCAATGATTCGTAAATCTTTTCACCATGCCTAATCCCTATATATTTTCGTTCTAGAGAACTCGTGTTTAACAATTTCCCTAGTGCACTCACTAATACTTCGATAGTACACGCAGGTGCCTTGCGAACAAACAGATCACCGGGACTTGCATGAGCGAAGGCATAGAGAACCAGGTCGATCGATTCATCGAGAGACATCAGAAATCTTGTCATATTTCGATCTGTGATTGTGACTTGGCCATTGGACAAAATCTGATCGATGAACAAAGGAATGACAGAACCGCGAGACATCATTACGTTCCCATATCGAGTAATGGAAATTACAGTTTTAGAGTTAGACAATTTACGAGCAGGGGCCTGTGCTATTTTTTCCATCATTGCTTTTGAAATCCCCATTGCGTTTATCGGATATACGGCCTTATCCGTACTTAAACACACCAAAGATTGCACGCTATAATTGATACAAGCAGAAACAACATTTGCGCTGCCCAAAACATTCGTTGCAACCGCTTGCTCAGGAAAAAATTCACATGATGGCACTTGTTTCAAAGCAGCAGCATGGAATACAAAGTCCGAGCCTTTTACGACTTCAGCGACACTTTTCTCATCTCGTACGTCCCCAAGATAATATTTAATTTTTTCTGACTGAAATTGACGTCTCATCGCGTCCTGCTTTGTTTCATCCCTACTGAAGATCCGAATTTCATTTAAACCGAGGCTAGGGTGAAGCAATTTTCTCACCATTGTCGATCCGAAAGAACCTGTACCGCCAGTAACACACAGTGTTGCCCCTTGGAAATAAAGCTCACTCATTTTGAATTCCCTCCGCACCCAATGGGTAGATTTCTTTTACTAGCTCAGAGATCCTTGGAGCCTGATGGTACCCTGCGGCGGACCATAATTCATGATTCAAAGATAGATTTCTTGTTCCTAGGCTTCGATCCACTGGTGTTTCGGTCTTAAAAGGCTGTATTTCAATGTCGTTACGTCCAGCATACTTACTAATCAAGCACAGCAAATCTTCCTTACTCAATACATCTGCAGGAATTAAATGAGAAATTCCGTTGTGGAAATTGCCTTTTGTAATTATCCCAGAAATAACCTTTGCAAAAGCTTGGGTGGTTACACCATTCCAAAGATGATTTGAATATCCTTTTACACGAGCGTTGCGAGGTTGGTTAACTAGCCAGTTATTGAGAGATACATTGGATTGATCCCATCTCCCTATAATCGAACTGCGAATGTGCATCACGTTTGCATGGTTAACTTCGCCTAGACTCTTTGTAATTCCATAAACATCTGATGCATCATGCGCTGAGTCTTCAAAATAATTTCCAGATAATCCAGAAAACACGCAATCTGTGGCGATTTGTATAACTCGAAAATCAAACTTATCACTTGCAGCTGCAATCTTATGAGGGAATAAACTATTGATCTCAATCATCTGTCTCGAGCGAGTCGAATCTTGGAATTTGTTCTTCTGTGGGATAACTCCGATACAGTTGATAACGAAATCCAGACTCCCCAGATGAGAAAAAAAGGAATCTAGGTTAGAACTAAGCACATCAAATTCAATTTTGTTTTTATGAATGACTGACGATCCTGATCTAAAGCTCGCAATCACCTCTAATTTTTGCAAACTTAGATACTGATAGACGGCATTCCCGAGCATCCCGGTTGACCCCAGAACTAAAACTCTTTTCACGTGTAGAATCTTAGCGTGTTCATGTGAGCAGGTTGTCTCGCCCTGTTTCGATAATCTCCAGAAGCGGACAATTCTTCAACACCTCTGTGGATTGAATTATTGAACCTCATTTTTGATTAATGAATTGCGGCTTTGAATTTCCCAATTAACTAACCTAGAAACTTCCTGGATTCGTATCGAACTTTTCCAATCACTATACCTAAAAATTTCCTTAAAGGGAATATCAGCTTCTCGAGATGGAATAATTTAATATTTTTTAAAAGAACCTTTTTAATCAATCGGATAGACGTCCTATAAATAAATCTAAGCGATAATCCGCCTGATAGTTTTGCGACGAAACGTCCTGATTTGTTTAAGAAGAAGATTAAGTCCTTCTTGGGCGAGACTAGAATAATTTTTTCAGAATATCCACGGATTATTTCTGATTCTCCAAAAACAACCGTCATTACTTGATTGAAAGCCTCGATACTAAAATACTTTTCATGGGCAACGCGTAATGCGATATTTTGCTCCTTGAGTAATATTTCATCCGTTAAATTATCACGAAGCAATATTGCAAGCGCAGACGCCGAAGGGGAGAATTGTGCTATCTGATCAATATTACTCAATTCTGCAAACTTTTGGATACTCGAATTCTTTGGCGCTAGAAGAATTAGATTCTTTGCGTATAACGAATATGTCGCCATTTTTGAAGGAAAACTTTGTGTAGTCAAAGTCGGGTTATCCATTGGGTATGGCAAAACTCCAAAATCCGCGAATTTGAGTGCATTAGAAAATATTTCAGGTTCCACTTTATCAAACCGCATAACGTTCTTATTTTCAGCTATTTCCCGTTCGTTGGTGAAAATAGCAAGGCCAACCGTTTTGCCATTAATACTCCAGCAGAGTATTTCAAAGGCCTCAATCAAAAGTAAAATTTCTTTCAAGGCGTAAAGTGCCCCTCCAAAGATTATTGTGATTCCAAAATTCGCACAAAAATCCAAATACTCTTTTGGGTATTTTGGAATAACGCTCGATATTTTTGCCGTTGGGAAGAGGCAGATCGTACGACTCTCAGGAATGGAAGATCGGTCGATAATATCATCTGCCATGCCGGGAGCAGGAACCACGATCTTTGACACGCTCGTCTCCAAAATGACAGATTGGTGTTTCATTTGTGAGTGATCATTTTCTGTAAAATTATGTTGATCTCCCCACCAACTTATTGGGTCCCAGTACTGTAAGACGGTCGGGGTTTTCCACGCTTTAGAGTTATTAAACATCCACGGTAATAGATATCCCTGACTTATAAAAAATATTGCATCGTACTCGTTTTTCAGTATCTGTTTCATTTTTTTTGAGGCATAAAAAACCCAAGGGCGCATTACACTCACTTTCCAAATTATATGGAAAATTTCTTTGATTCTTTTTTGCTTTATTATGGGAAATCTCTCGCCAATTTTTCCGTAAATAAAGACATTAGAATCTTCGGGCACATTCATCTGGTAAGGCAGTGGGTGTGAATTAAAGATTGCAAAATCAATATGGCTACTTTGGGATAAAAAGGCAATCTGATCGATTAAAACCAAACCCCCAGAGAATGAAATGCTTGGTCCGTGGTCCGAAACAACGAGTAGCCTTCTCATTCAAATTCTTCGACAATTCTCTGATAAAGGTTGGTCATGTTCGAAATGAAATCGCTTAGTTTATAGTACTGGAGAACAATATGTCGAGATTTTATTCTGCTACTGAGAACTTTAGCAGGGTCATTTATCAAAGATAGTAAAAGATGGACGCCGTCTCCTATATTGGATTCAATACAAAAAGACTTGTCTATCCGATTCATTAGTTCAGCTGTCGCCTCATTCTTTAGGCAGATACTGGGGACTCCCATCGCCGCAGCTTCAAGGGATATGAATCCGAAACTCTCCCCTGCTGAGACATTTATTAGCACATCTATACTGTTGAAAAAATTTATCATACCAACTTCATCTTGCCAACCTAATTCGATTATTTTGAAATTCTTAAATGTTACTAATTCTTTGAACAGGTCGTATTGGTCAGTGGTGATCAACGTAATTGTTTTATCCGTTCTTTTGAGTGTTTCCCGTAAAATCGCAATTGCCATCTTGTGATTCTTTACTACCCAGTTGTTAGCTCGGATACCTATTACCAAGTTATGTTTCAATGTGTAATGTTTTTGATCAGGCTGAAATTGATCAGTGTCTATCCCAAATGGAATTACAGTTGTGTCTAAGTTTAAATCTGGATATGTGGAATGGATGAGTTTCTCCATCCAGTGCGTTGTGATGTGAATTGGGATTTTTGTTTTTGAAATTATGTTTCTTTTTCTAATTCTTTCCTGCCCTGCTGTATCTCTCATGATAGGCAATGGCCAATCCATATGCGGACACGTGACACAACTTTTTGAGAAATGATCACAATCTAATGGTTGGATGCAGTGCCCTGTTAAGGGCCAAGCATCATGCCACGTCCAAAGTGATGGCTTTTTGCGAGCAAGTGTAGGCAATGACTCAAGGCGGAACCAAGAACCATCATGAATTATTTGATAGTGGACTATGTTGGCGCCTTTAAAATGGGTTTTTCTTGCAATCTGGGATGTCCAAATAGCCGAAGACGACTGTCGCCCTGTTACATATTCACGTTTTCTTCCAATTTTTAGAACCTCACTTGGGATTCCAGGGAAAAGTGTTTCAATATCAGGGTTACCACTAACCTTGGCATTCCCAACATACATTTTTGCCTTCCAGGATTGTTTTTCTAACTCATCAAACCATGCAATTCCAGAAAATCGCTCACCAGATCGATCATTTGAATTGATGAAAAGGACATTATTTTGTCTCACCAGGAAATTCTATTCGCTAAGAATTCGCGTGTCATAGATAAGCTAGCCGTAGTTGAGCATAATTTTAGTTTTTTTCCTAGGTTGCCCGGCTTCGTGAAGTTGGAGGCAATATAACCAGTCAGTCTTCGCTGCAATATCTCACTTTCCTGCTTGGTCAGCATCTTAGTAATCTCTAGAAGCCAAAGCTCCAGATTTTCTATTTCCACTTTTTGTAAATCTAGAGGGGGGTAAATTCCTGGAAAAGTTAGATTTAGACCAATTTCGCCAGGAATCTTAGGTAGGCCTTTCTCGCAATTTAATTTCTCCCATGCCTTTACTAACACCCAATCGTATTCGGTCTTCAACTTTGTCGTCTGGGTAGAATGCTGTCTGTAATAGTAAAGTGGCTCACTTAAGTAACCCCAACGTGAAATCTCTTCGTGTAGATCCGCTGCCAGCTTCCAATCTGAGCCATTCTGATGAGTATCGAAATATATTTTCTCATGCCAGTACTGACTCGTTGTCACCCAAGACGCATTCGCGCAAAAACTTGAGAACAAGAGCATATAATCATTGTGTCGATTCCCTACTGCGGAACCACCCAATGAATAAATTTTTTTCATTTTTTCTCCAGAAAACTTTTGAAGTTTACAGGTACTTAATGAAATATCCCCAAATTTTAGTTCAAAAATTTGTTTTATGAATCTTGTTTCACAGGAAAGATCGTCCGAGTTCATTAAACCTACATATTCAGTATCAATCAAGTCTTTTGAGGCATTAATTGCCGCTCCATAACCAACCGAATCTGTTTCAATAAGAGCAAAATTTCCTTTCAATTTCTGTGATTTATCAAGTCTGTCGTCAATAATTATTAGGCGTGGCCTTACATCCACCGAATTCAAGACAGACTCCACGGCTTCGTAAAAGAATTTGTTTTCTCTATGCATTGGAAGAATTATGGAAATTTTCGGTCTGTTCAAGTGTTTTTATTTCTCGTTTTCATTGTGTTCCTTCCATAATTCTTCTCAATTTAAAGTATAACCGAACTGATTTGAAGTATAAGCATTGCTTTTCCAGTCCGGATGGGCAATTGTGTTTATAACCCAAACCTCACCACCCCAGACGTTGCCGACCCGCCACCATTCGTCACCACCACTGCTCCGCTTGATAGGCCTGCTGGCACTGGGAATGTGATGTGGTTCTGGTCCACCACTGTGAATCCTTGGGTGGTGATGATGCCGTTCTTCTTGGTGAATTCATTGAAGGAATAAGTCCCTGCGGTGACTGAGAAGACCCCTGGGAAGTTATCGCCGGTGATCGTTGCGGTGAGGACGCCATTGATGGTTGAGACCGCGACGCTTGAGATGACTGGCTTTGGAATGGTCAGCACCACGACGTTCTTGGAGTTATCGCCCACGGTGATGAACATTGAACGGGATTGATAACGGGATGTTGGGTCTGGAGTCATCTCCATGTAGACCTTCTGGGGTTGGTCTAGTTTGAGGGTCTCGAGCATTGCCATGCCGTTTGCATCGGTGGTGCCCACAGATAGGAAGTAACTGCTCAATGGAGTCTGCCCTGGGAAGAGCGTGACTGTTCCGTTTGCGACCATCTGGCTATTGAGAAGGATCTTTACATTCGGAATGCCCTTGCCATTTGGATCCACGATTTGTACTGGGGTCTTGTATGTAGGGATTGCTAGATCTTGCACGGTGTTGGTGTTGAGTGTTGTGGTCGGTCCACCAACAAGGCTTGGACAGAAATCAGATTGCAGGGTCACGTCGACGCGACCACAACCGAGCCACCAGTTACCGGTGGTACCAGCGAATGCAGTGCCCGAGTAGGTGCCATTTGAATTGCGTTGGATTTGTGCATCTTGTCCGCGGCCATTTGAAAAACTGACGCCGAACGATGGTGGGACTGGTGATCCATCGGTGAAGTAGAGGCGACCGCTGATCTGAATCGATGGGCGCTTCAATGTGACGGTTATATCTTTACCGGCGCCGATCTTCTGGATAGAAGAGATGAAGGCCATGTTTGGTCCTTGGCCGATCTGGGCGTAGATGTCGCCGTTGGTTTCAGAATCTAGGTGAAGAGTTGGGACTGATGCGTAACCATTGGCATCGGTAGTGGTTGTGGAATAGAAGTAGGTGGTGAGAGGTTTCTGTCCAGGGATCAGAGTCCATGATCCGGTGTAATCGGTAGAACTAGATGATGTTGGCTTGATCGATACAAATGCTCCTGATACAGGCTGGCCACTGGTATCTACGACCTTGACTCGAGTGCGCTCGACTGGGGCGATGAGATTAAGTGTGGTGTCTTTTGCGAGGGCGAAGTTTGGTGTGTTTGTGTAGGTGTCGAACATGAAGTTCGAGAGATAAGAGCCATCCTTGTAGCCAAGTGAGACCTTATAGGTATCGCTTGCTGGCATCGATAGTGAGTACCGGCCTTGCGAATCGGTAGGTACCCCTGTGCCTGAAGTGCCATCAATGAAGGTAACTACAGCCTTATCAATAGCCTTGCCAGATAGGTCTTTTACGGTACCTGTGACCATTGGGATTGCATTAGTGAGCTTGAGAGTGATGTCGCCTGCACCGACTGTGACATCAAATCCTTGGCCAGCAAGTTTGTAACTTGAAGGTGGTGAGACATCAAAGTGTGCTGGTGCTGATGCTGCGAAGGCCATTGCGGGAACGTTGGCGTATCCATTTGCATCGGTGGTGATATTTCGAGCTGACCAGGTGCCATCAAATCCGCCGACGCCTTCGATCGGTGTCATCTGGCGTGCTGGTGCGCCATTGAGTGAGACGCCGCCAGAGACATATGCACCGACGACTGGTGTGCCGGTTGCGGTGACGATACGAACACGTTGGCGATAGAAAGGAAGACGGAATTCTGCAATGGCATCTTGATTGAGTGTCATTGATGTCTTCCCGGTCATCGTGAAGTTGAAAGTCTCGGCGCTGAGGCGGCCGGTGATTGCGAATGTAGATGTAACACCTGCGGTTGGCATTAATTTGAAGTAGCCAGTGGAGTCAGCAAGTGGGGAGGCGCTATTGCCGAATGAGATGCTGGTGTTCATGCGATCGAGATCAAACCCGAGTGGAGTTGTTATGTGCCCTGTGAGGAATGCGCGACCAGGTGTCGGTGGAGTGAGCATGAAGGCGATTGGTTGAGGCGCAGGTAGCGCGATGTCATATGCGTTGAGCGTGCTGTACCCATTTGATGGTGGGACGAGCTGTAGTGAGTATGCGCCTGCTGCGACGTTAAAGGAGTATGCGCCATCTGTGCCGGTGGTGACTGTGGAGAGAGTGCGACCTGATTGCAAGAGGTTGACCTTCACGCCTGCGATCGATTTGTTCGCGGTATCGATGACCTTGCCCGAGAGCGATGGAGTCGCTGCGAAGGCGGGTGCGAGACCCACAGCAAGAAGGAGGGCGGTGAAGATGGTTACTTTGCGCATTCTCATGTTACAAAGTGTAAATCAGGGGTCTCGTGAGTTGGGATTAGATCAAAAATTCAACACGTCAAATTGTTGAGTAAAAACTTGCCGTTTCTAGGACTAGACATTGTTCAGTCAAAAAACAATCATTTTCCTAAATCTAAAGCCCCCTTCTTTGCCTGCTCAAGCAAAAGAGCCGAGGGGTTCACCCTCGGCTCTTCTGCTTGCTTGATCTCAACTTTAGCTGTTAGCTTTCCAGACTGCATACAAAACTGTGTTACCCGTTGGGGTAAATGCGTAGTTTGTGAGCGTCATTGGAGCGGTCGCCGTTGGAGATGTATTCCATCCAAGGAATGTGTAGCCAGTACTTGTGAGAACAGCATTACTTGTTGAGTTTGTTGAACCTCCGATATTGCCTGGAAGATTGAAGCCACCTGTTCCACCCTGTGCGGTGAAAATGGGAGAAGGCGCGGTACCTGATGTAGCGCCATTGCCGTCAAAAGATGTTGTCCAAGCTCCGATGCGAGGGACGAAAGCCAATGGATCTGGTGTTGTACCTCCAGCGAAACTTAAGTAGTTCAATCCAGGAGACCCATCTGCGAACGTTGATGTGTGAAAAATTGTATATCGGGTCACTCCTACTTCAACTCCAAGATTAACAAGATCAACCTTTTGGTTATAGTGACCCGCGAACATATCGAGTAATGCCAAGGTAACAAGTCCACTGGTGGGATATCCTGAGAAATCACCCCAGTTGGCATTACAATTGGCCAGGTAGTTCGAGGCAGAATGAGTACCAAAGCTGTCGATTACAACCGATCCTTGACCGTCTCCAGAGATATTTGAAACTTGGCTAGTCGTCGCACCGATTAGCGCTGGTCCTACCTGATTGTTATTGTAGAAGATAATGGTGTTATCCCCGGTGCATAAATTGGCTGCTAAGTATGTATCGTTCGCTGCGACATCTGCGTGAGCCGAAGGGGCCACGATGCCCAAAATTGCAATCGCAGAAACAATTATTTTAAGTCTTACTCTCTTCACAATATTTACTCTCCTTAGGATTGACCTTTAACACCTAAAATGGTTTTAGGCGCACTCCTAGGTAAGTAAGAATGAGTGGTAGTACTCTAGAGGGTGAGTAAGGTGGGTGGTAGAGGCGGGCAATCTCACGGTTTTAACGCAATTCAGCACCTGCTCAAGTGAGCGGTCACTATTTCCTACTGCAAATGTGGAGCGCTCGAGCTAGGCCTAATTGCTCCATGCCTACCTGTATTCCATGTGTAGGAATTGCAAACCTCACAACAAGGATTGATTCGTAACCAGAAGTATCTGCTCTACTAGGGCTTTGATTGGGGGCCCCCTCCACCTGGATAAGCCCCAAGGAAACTCCCGAGAGCCACAATTGGTGTGTTATCGGGGACTGGCGCGGATGTCATTGTCGAAGTTGGCATTGGCGTTGGCGTCGGCATCAGTGCTGGTGTCGAAGTCGGAGTCGGTGTAGATGCCTTACTCGGGATTGGTACAGGAATCTTTACTCCTCTAACCCAAATCAATTTCTTCCCAGATTTCAAACAGATGTAAACATAACCTGATGCCACCGTAGTTTGATTGATCTTGGTACAGGCAGTACCAGCCTTTACTGCAGCGGATGCAGGGTTGAGGAAGAAAGCGCCCACTAAACACGCTACTACGAAGGCCAATACTCCTTTACGCATAGAGAGGGTATAAGTTCAGAAGGGCCATATTGGAATGATTTATCCATCAATGACTTATCAGTATTTACTACTTTTTGATTTTATATCCTGCTGGGCAAACAGGTTTCACCGCTACTACGGTCTTAGTCAGTTTTCCTTTGATACATGTGATGGTGGTTTTCTTTAGTGCACTAGCCTTTGCCGCGGCGGCGGCCTTTTGAGCGGTAATTGCATCTGCTGCTGCTTTATCTGCTGCTGCTTTATCTGCTGCTGCTTTATCTGCTGCTGCTTTATCTGCTGCTGCTTTATCTGCTGCTGCTTTATCTGCTGC